>Ga0224512_10002853_pt1 | contig 15548 bp, 13 predicted proteins | sample SF_May12_sed_USG_4_FD_169103 | JGI IMG/M metagenome (GOLD analysis project Ga0224512, IMG submission 169103) | Sediment microbial communities from San Francisco Bay, California, United States - SF_May12_sed_USGS_13 | ecosystem: Environmental > Aquatic > Marine > Sediment | place: USA...
CACCGAGGCGCGGTGCGGCGCATTTCGGCGGCTCGTGTCCGATAACAAGCAACCGCCATGCCGCGACCAGCAGCGCTATTGCCACCAAGTACTGATAGACCCGTTCGTGCAACTGAATTACCCCGCCGAGAAAAGCGAGAGGAATTGAACCCAGCGCAAAGGGCCAAAACAGCCGAGCACTGAAAAAGCCGGCACGCCACAGGCGCACAAACACCAACCCGGCCACGAGTATGTTCATCGCGAGCGCCGCCGGTTTCATGAGGGCGGCGGAAACACCGAATAGCGCCATGGCCGCGAGATACCCGGAGGCACCGCCGTGCCCGACGGAGGAATAGAGCATGGCCGCTACCGCGATGAAGGCGAGCAACCACGGAAACAACGATGAATCGAGAGATTCCAGGCTATGCCCTCGGTGGCGCGATGTAAGAGGACGTGCTAGAAAAACAGGCGATGTTCGCGATAAAGAATCTTAACCTGACTTCCGGTGTAATAAATACCGCCGCCAAACTGGTTGTTGCCGGACTGGCCGGGCTGGTGGCTTCCTGTGTCAGCGTGCCGCCGCGGGCGCCAGGGGTCGGCCCGGCAGTGGCGTGGACGGATCTGTCGGGCTGGCACGACGACCGGTTGTCCCAGGCGTGGCCGGCATTGCTTAACAGCTGCCAGAAAATACCGGCGCGCAACGCGCGCTGGCAGGATTTGTGCTCCGACGCCGCGCTATATCCAAACCCGGACGATGAAACCGCGCGCGCCTTTTTCGAGACACGCTTCATCGCGCACGAGGTGTTTGGCCATAACGGCGCCGCCGACGGACTCATCACCGGTTATTACGAACCTTTGCTGCAAGGAAGCTTGGTGATGACCGACCGCTTCCGACACCCCGTTTATGGAAGACCGGACGATCTGGTTACCGTGGATCTCGGTGGGCTTTACCCGGAGTTGCAGGGCAAACGCTTCCGCGGAAGGTTGAACGGCAATCGGGTGGTGCCTTATTACTCGCGTGCCGAGATCAGCAACGGCAAGCGTCCGCCCGATGGCGCAGTAATCGCTTGGGTCGACGACCCGGTGGCACTTTTCTTTCTTGAAATCCAGGGTTCGGGACGCATCCGGTTGCCGGAGGGACGGATGCTGTACGTGGGTTATGCCGATCAGAACGGCCACCCTTATGTCCCGATCGGCCGCACCTTGGTCGAATCCGGCGCTTTAACGCTGGAGGAAGCTACGATGCCGGCGATCCGCGCCTGGCTTCGCGCCAATCCGGAAAAGGCACGAGAAGTCTTGAACAGCAATCCCAGTTACGTGTTCTTCATGCCGCGCGAGTCCAAAGAGGCGGGACCGGTGGGGGCGCTCAATGTGCCGCTTCAGCCGGAGCGATCCATCGCCGTGGATCCTAATTTTATTCCGTTGGGGAGTCCGGTGTGGTTCGAGACCTCGCTGCCGGGTGAGGCTGAGGACCGTCCTTACCGACGGTTGGTGTTCGCGCAGGACACCGGCGGCGCGATTCGCGGCGCGGTGCGCGCCGATCTGTTTCTCGGTTTTGGTGATAAGGCCGAGCGCGTGGCAGGTGCCCTGCGGAGCCGCGGAAAACTGTATGTACTGTTGCCCCGTCCGCGAACCCTGAACTGACTTGATCAGTGAATTTGTGCCGCGTTGTTACACTTGCCAGCACGCGTCAGCGGATAAAGCTCGATTTCCCCTTCGATGACGTTAGTCGTCTCCACCACCAGCCGGCCCACCGCCTTCACGTTAGCGTGTGCCGGTGGCGCGCGGAAATCAGCCGGCGCTGAATGGAGCCACAATACATGCGTCAGTCCCGTGCCCGGGTGGTTATTCCCGTCACGGGTCGTCAGCATCGATGATAGCCAGGCACGATCTCTCCGTTCTACCGATGTCCGGGAGATGGCCAAACCGGCGACATAGGCCCAGGCTTCCGGGGCCGACTCCATGGGGCGCGTGAAATAGCGCGGGGCGTTTTGGCGGAGCGGGAGGCGATCGATGGCTGGACGCGCCATGGCGATGAGGCGCAGTGGCGCCAAACGTAAGTAACCACTGTACATCACCCCTTCCGGATATTTCCCGACGAGCGAATCCCATAGCTCTTGAAACGGGGTGGAATTTTCAAAACGCCGGAACGAGTCACTCGCCCTCGCCGGCGGAAGGTACAAAAATCCATTTGATTGAAAATACCGGTTGGCGACCGTGGCGAAGTATTTCGGTGAATCGGCATGGGTGGTGCGTAACCACGCCTGACCGCCGACGACCAGGGCATCTCCCAGGCTATCCCACCCGCCAATGGCGGCCGAGCCCAGACCGAATTGCATCTGTTGTGCGTCAAGGTAAATGTCTTTCAACTCATCAGGAACCCGTGACTGCGCGCGCGCCAGCATGTCGCCGGCCACGCACGGAACCGCCGGTCGCCACCACGACGGCCCGAATATGACCGCGACGGCGACGCTGATTCCTAGCAGGAGGCCGAATTCTTTTTTCGCGGTATCGAAATTCAAGGAGCCTCCGCGGCATCCCGCTGATTCCGGCAGAGATGCAGCAGTTCTTCGCCGATCACCGCGCGCCGCCAGCCGCGCGTGAGCGCGCCAGTGGTGTCGCCGGAGAGTATTTTCAGAAGTTCCCGGCGCGGCGCCAGCAGGGTCGCACTGATATTGATTTTTTCGGCAACGGCACGCACGCGTTCCTGTAGTTGTTCGTATAACGCTTGTTGCCGGCGGTCGAGGCGTTGCGGTTCATCCCACAGCCGTTCCGCTTTCATTTCCCGGCCGCGCTCCACGGCCTGAAGAATCTCCGCCCCCCATTTACGTGCCGCCGAACCGCCCACACCGGATAGTTGTCCGAGCGCATCCAAGCTCGCGGGTGCGTCCAGGGCGATTACCACCAGTGCTGTATCGGGAACGACCCAGCCGCGCGGGAGATTGCATTTCTGTGCCGCGTGTTCGCGCCAGGCCGCCAGCTCGAGCAGTATCCTCTGCGCCGCCGGCGGCAGGGACTGGCCCTGCTTCAAGCGCCGGAAGGCGGTGCGCGGATCATTACGATAGAGCGCCGGCTGAGTGAGCGTCGCGCATTCTTCCTGGAGCCAGCCGGTACGTCCGAGGCCTTCGAGTTTTTGCGCTAGGTGCTGGTACACATCGCGCAGGTATCGCACGTCGTCCGCGGCGTAATGCAATTGATCCGGCGGGAGCGGACGGGCTTCCCAGTCGGCACGCGTATGCAACTTGGGGAGCTTGTGACCGGTGATGAACTCGACCAGGGTCCCGTAGCCGATCTGGTCGTCGTATCCGCACAGTGAGGCGGCGATCTGTGTGTCGAACACCGGCGCGGGCGGTATGCCGCGTATGTCGGCGAACACCTCGAGGTCCTGGCGCGCCGCGTGGATAACCTTGAGCAGGTCGGGCGCATAAATCACCTCCAGCAGCGGATCGATGTCCGGCAAGGCGAGTGTGTCCACGCAGGCGATGGTCTCCGGGGTCGCCACCTGCACCAGGCACAGGCGTGCGTAATAGGTACACGTTCGCATGAATTCCGTGTCCAGCGCCATCCACGGGCCATCACGCAGCGATTCGCATAACGATATGAGTGTCGTCATGTCCTGGATCAGCGCAGGCGGTGCGGAAGGAAACCTATTTGCCTCGCTCATTCGTACTGTCCATTCATGAAAAGTCCGTCTACGTTGACACGGTTACAAAACCGAGGATGCCAGTGTATGCATTTCGCGTGCATCACCCAACCGCCGAATGGGGCGTCATATTTGGTTTATATTAAAGTTATGAACCGGCGCCGGAACGTATGGAGTTACCCAGAAGTCAGGTGGATCGCCGGATTGTGGCTGGTATCGATTTTGGCGGCCTGCGAACCGAGTTGGATCGTGCCGGAGACCCGTGCCCGGGATTTCATCGAGGCGCTGGTCACCTCCCCCACCGAGATGGAGCAATTGCGTGATGTTGCCAATCTATCTTCCGAGCGCCACCCCGAAGAACTACTCGATGATCTTTCCGCCCGCGTCGGGTTGGATTATCTTCGCACCCTGCAGGCTCAGGGTGAGTCGCTGAAATTCGTTCAGGGGGAATCCCGCCGGTTGGGCGAGACTCGGCGAACAGTCAAGGTCCATGTCACTTATCTTCAGCCGGGAACACCCACGATGGGCGAGGTCCGGTTTCTGGTTCGGATTGAAGCCAATGGCCAGAACCATTGGCGCATTGCCCATGTCACGGGCGATAACTGAAAAGCACCAATCATGACATTTAAAATATTGCTGGAAATTTGCCTGCTGCGCGCCGCACCTCAGGATCTTCCTTCCTCACGTGTCGGAATGGGTAGCGCGCTCGCCGCTTATGCCTTGGCGGATGTTATTGCTATCTACGATATTCTCACACCGGGGAGCGCGGTGTTGGCGGTGGGCGTGGATACTTTGTTGCTCGCGGCGACTACCCAGCTGGTGCTGCTATGGCGTCATTTCGAAAATCGCGTGACCCAGACATTGACGGCGCTCGCCGGCAGTGGCGCGTTGCTTTCGATGCTGGCCTGGTCTGGCGCTGTCCTCCTGCGTGGTTCGCTGTCGCCGGAATGGATATGGGCGGCGTTTTTGGTGTGGTATACATTGGTATTTGGTCATGTGTTGCGCCACGCACTGGCGATATCATTCACGGTCGGTGTGGGGGCGAGCATCGTCTATATATTCCTGTCGATGGGTGTGACGGGGCTGTTCATGAATCCGGTTCCAGCCACTAACTAACAATGCGCATCCACATCCTTGGCATCGGGGGAACCTTCATGGGCAGCGTGGCGCTGCTGGCGCGCGACCTCGGTCACGAAGTTACCGGCTCGGACACCAAGGTTTACCCACCCATGAGCACGCAGCTCGCGGCACAGGGCATTCGGCTCATGGAGGGTTACGAGGTCAGGCATCTCGACAGCGTCGAACCCGATCTCGTGGTTATCGGCAACGCGCTGTCACGCGGTAATGCACTGGTCGAGACGGTTCTCGACCGCGGCCTTCGGTACACCTCCGGTCCACAATGGATTGCGGAAAACGTTCTGCCGGGTCGCTGGGTGCTGGCGGTGGCCGGGACGCACGGCAAGACCACCACGGCGGGCATGCTGGCCTGGATTCTGGAGTACGCCAAACTGAAACCTGGTTTTTTGATCGGTGGCGTACCCGAAAATTTCGGTATTTCGGCACGCCTCGGCGATGCACCTTTCTTTGTCATCGAGGCCGATGAATACGACACGGCTTTTTTCGACAAGCGCTCAAAATTCGTTCACTATCGTCCGCGTACCGCCGTCCTCAGCAACCTGGAATACGATCACGCGGATATATTTCCTGATCTCTCCGCAATAACCTTGCAGTTTCACCACTTTGTCCGCACCGTTCCGCGATCGGGGTTGCTGGTGGTGAACGGACTGGACGGGAACCTGTCCAATCTGCTGGCCATGGGTTGTTGGACGCCAGTGGAACGGTTCGGCTCGGAGCGCGACTGGCAGGCGCTAGCCCGTAATCCGGAGGCGAGCCGGTTTCAAGTAATGTTCAACAAACAGGATCAGGGCGAAGTCACGTGGGACCTGCTCGGGGCACACAACATGGCTAATGCCTTGTGCGCCATCGCGGCGGCGCGCCACGCGGGCGTACCGGTGAAGACGACGCTAGCGGCGCTGGGGAAATTCCGCAACGTCAAGCGTCGTCTGGAGGTGCGTGGTACGATTCGCGGCATCACGGTTTACGATGACTTTGCGCATCATCCCACCGCGATCACGGCAACGCTGGAAGCCTTACGCGCGCGCATCGGCAATGCCCGGATCCTCGCGGTGCTGGAATTGCGCTCGAATACCATGCGCTTGGGTGTGCACCGTGACACACTGGCCGGCGCGCTGGTCCATGCCGACAGGGTGTTACTGCTCAAGCCCGATGATTTAAACTGGAACCTGGAACGCGTGACCAACGCCTTAAATGGTCGCGGGCAGGCATATTCCACGGTGGAGGAAATCATCGAGACGCTGATACGCGAGGCGCGTCCGAATGATCATATATTGATCATGAGCAATGGCGGCTTTGGTAATATTCATGCGCGGTTGCTAGAGCGGCTCCAGGCGTAATCTGTCGTTCGGGTTGCGTTACAGCTGAGGTTCCTATTAGTCTCATGAAACGCTACTTTGGAGATTGGCAATGAAACGTTTTATCGGTGGTTGGTTGATGGCGTTGTTCCTGCTTTCGGGTGTGACGCACGCCGCGTTCGAGGAAGGACGTCACTACATGTCACTGCCCTTTCCGGCGACGGTAGAAACCGGCAACCGGATCGAGGTGCGCGAATTCTTCTGGTACGGCTGTCCGCATTGTTATGTGCTGGAACCGGGGCTCGCGAACTGGATGAAAAAGATGCCGGCGAATGCGCAATTCGTGCGCACGCCCGGCACCGCCACGAAATGGATGATACATGGACAGGCCTACTACACCTTCGAAGCCTTAGGCGCACTCGACAAGCTGCATGGTGCCTTTTTCAAAGCAGTGCAGGAAAAGCCGGGCGCGTACAGCGATGAACAGGCCATCGCCGCTTTCGCCGCGAACCACGGAGTGGATGTCAAAAAATTCGGCGAGGTCTTCAACTCCTTTGGAGTACGCCTGAAACTGGAAAGGGCCAAGCAGCTCAACCAGGATCTGAACATCAGTTCGGTGCCATCGCTGGTGGTGGATGGGAAATACCTGACCTCCGCCGCCATGGCTGGGGGCGAGGAAGCCATGTTGAAATTGTTGGACCACCTGATCAGCAAGGCTGCCAAGGAACGCCCGAAACAACCGCGAAAAAAGTAATGTTTAGGTAATGGCGTAGATCAGCCGGTCTATGTTTTTTCGCAACATCAGCGTGTTTTTGGATACCACGCTTAATACCTCGGCCACAGGGGGCCGCACCTGCTAAGCTAGGGTGGATGGTCCGCCGGCCACTTCCCCGGTTTCCGGCGATCACGTGCTGTCATGGATAGAAAGCTGACGAAGAACACCACCAAGGAGCCAAGCCTCATCGCCCGCTGGCGATCTTCCTCGCTGGCGTCCGGCAACGCCGCGTATCTTGAGGAACTCTACGAGCAGTTTCTGCAGGAGCCGGCCACCGTTTCGGCGGAATGGCGGCGTTACTTCGAGAGCCTGCCGCGCGTCAACGGGATTGAACGCGATGTCTCGCACACCGCCGTGCGCGAGGAATTTCGCCGGATCGCCCATCAACATCCATCGCCAGCCACCGCTCGCCAACCGGCGCAGGTGGACTCGATAGAATCCGCGCACAACCAGGTTAAGGTGCTGCAGTTCATCAATGCCTACCGCTATCGCGCACACCAGATAGCCAAACTCGATCCGCTCGGGCTCCGGGAATCGCCCAGTATCCCCGAACTCGACCTGCGCTATTACGGATTGGGTGAAACCGAACTCGATACGGTTTTCGAAACCGGTTCGCTGGTAGGTCCCCGGCAGGCCACGCTGCGCGAAATACTCGCGCAGTTGCGCGCCACGTACGCTTCTACGATCGGCGTTGAGTACATGCACATCACCGACACGGCGGAAAAACGCTGGCTGCAGAGCGCGATTGAAAGCGTCCGCGGGACACCAAGCTACCCCCCCGAGACGCGCCGCGTCTTGCTCGAACGGTTGACCGCGGCTGAAGGCCTCGAGCACTACTTGCATACCAAGTATGTCGGGCAGAAGCGTTTCTCGCTTGAGGGCGCCGAAAATTTGATTCCCCTGCTGGACGAATTGATTCAGCGCGCCGGCGCGAACGGGACGAAGGAAATCATCATCGGGATGGCGCACCGCGGTCGGCTGAATGTGCTGGTCAATATCCTGGGCAAAAGCCCGGAGGAACTATTCCGCGAATTCGAGGGACGGGTGACTTCCAACAGCGGCACGGGCGATGTGAAATACCATCTGGGCTATTCTTCCGACATCGCCACGGACGGTGGCCATGTGCACGTGGCGCTCGCCTTCAATCCCTCGCATCTTGAGATTGTCGGGCCGGTGGTGCAGGGTTCGGTGCGCGCGCGCCAGGAGCGGCGGGGGGATAGTCGCGGCAATCGTGTATTTCCTGTGGTGATTCACGGCGATGCCGCTTTTGCCGGGCAGGGCGTGGTGATGGAAACCTTTAACATGTCGCAATCGCGCGGCTATGCCACCAAGGGCACGGTGCATATCGTGATCAACAACCAGATCGGGTTTACCACCAGTCACCAGCAGGACGCCCGGTCCACGCTCTACTGCACGGACGTGGCCAAGATGGTGGGTGCCCCGATATTCCATGTCAATGGCGACGATCCCGAAGCGGTGCTGCTGGTTACGCAGATCGCTCTCGATTACCGCATGACTTTTCACAAGGATGTCGTGATCGATCTCTATTGCTACCGCCGCCACGGCCATTCCGAGGCCGACGAGCCGACCGTGACCCAGCCGGTCATGTACCGGCGCATCCGCGAGATGCCGACCACCCGCACGCTGTACGCCGGGAAACTGGTGCAGGGTGGCATCCTAACCGACGATACGGTTGCCGACATGTTGCGGGACTATCAGCAGCGTCTCGAATCCGGCACCAACGTTGCGCCGCGATTTGTGTCCCGGGAAATCGCGGAGTACGACTACAGCTCGGACTGGGCCCCCTACGTGAACGGCCGCTGCGATCCCGCCACCAATACACACGTCAGCCTCGAGACCATCCGTTCCCTGACGGAAAAGATGCTGCATGTTCCGGAAGGGCTGGAACTGCATCCGCAGGTAATCAAGATCTACGATGCCCGGCGCAAAATGGCCGCTGGCGCCCTGCCGCTTGACTGGGGATTCGCCGAAAACCTTGCTTACGCCACGCTGCTGCAGGACGGTTATGCCATTCGACTTTCCGGCCAGGACTCGGGTCGTGGCACCTTCTTTCACCGTCATGCGGTGGTGCATAACCAGAAGGACACCTCGACCTACGTGCCGCTGCGCAATCTGTTTGATGGCCAACCTCGTTTTCTCGTGATCAATTCGCTGCTGTCGGAGGAGGCGGTGCTGGCCTTTGAATACGGCTATGCCACGACCGATCCCCGCACGCTCACCATCTGGGAGGCGCAGTTCGGCGACTTTGCCAACAACGCGCAGGTGGTCATCGACCAGTTCATCGTATCCGGAGAACAGAAGTGGAACCGGCAATGCGGGATAGTGTTGTTCCTGCCGCACGGGCTCGAAGGCCAGGGCCCGGAACACTCCTCGGCGCGTCTCGAGCGCTACCTGCAGCTTTGCGCCCAGCAGAACATGTTCGTGTGCGCGCCGACGACCCCGGCACAATTTTTCCACCTGTTGCGCCGCCAGATGCTCTGGTCCTGCCGCAAACCGCTCGTGGTCATGACGCCCAAGAGCATGTTGCGTCACCGCTCCTCGGTCAGCAGTCTCGAAGATCTGGCCCACGGGTGTTTCCGCTCGGTATTATACGAAACCGAGGCACTCGAGGGCGCCGCCGTGAAGGAGGTCGTCCTGTGCAGCGGCAAGGTCTATTTCGATCTCATCGTGCGCCGCGAAGCGCTCGCGCGGCGCGATGTCGCGATCCTGCGCATCGAGCAGCTTTATCCGTTTCCAGAGGAGGAGTTGAAACAGGCATTTCAGCGCTATCCCGCCGCGCGACGTTTCATCTGGTGCCAGGAGGAGTCGCGGAACAAGGGAGCGTGGTACCAAACGCAGCATCGCTTGTGGCGCACGATCCCGAAGGGCGGGACGCTGGAATACGTCGGCCGGTCGACCTCCGCCGCCCCGGCGGTGGGCAGTTATCAATTGCACATCTCCCAGTTGCACGAGTTGCTCGACCAGACGTTGGGGTCGATGACATGATTCTCCGCGGAGACAGCCATGGCCACTGACATCACGGTCCCGGTTTTTCCGGAGTCCGTCACGGAAGGCACCATTCTGACCTGGCACAAACAACCCGGGGAGAAGGTGGCACGCGATGAACTGCTGGCCGAAATCGAGACGGACAAGATCGTATTCGAAGTGCCGGCGCCGGCCGACGGGGTACTGGCCGAAATCAAGACCCCGGTCGGGGCGATCGTGAAGTCGGGTGAAGTGCTCGGACGTCTGGACATGTCCGCGTCGGTAACCGCGGCCGCGTCCAAACCGGTTACGGAGAAACCGGCGTCCAAGCCGACGCTCCCTGCCATGCCGGCCGCCAAACGCCTCATGCAGGAGCAAGGAATCGACGAGCGAATAATTTCTGGCAGCGGCAAAGGGGGACGGATTCTCAAAGAAGACGTGTTGAAGCACGTGGATGCCACCGAGCCCATGCCGGCCGTTTCCGTCCCGGAAGCAAAAACGAAAGCAAAACCGGCTGCGCCCACGGCACCGCCTGTTATGCCGTCCGGGGAGCGTCCTTCGAGGCGCATGCCCATGACGCGTCTGCGCAAGCGGATTGCCGAGCGCCTCGTCGAAGCGCAGCACACCGCGGCGATCCTGACCACCTTCAACGAAGTCAACATGCAGCCGGTTATGGAGCTGCGCGCGCGTCACCGCGAACGCTTCGAGAAGGAGCACGGCGTGCGTCTCGGTTTCATGTCCTTTTTTGTGAAGGCTTCGATTGAGGCGCTCCGGCATTTCCCCGAAGTCAACGCCTCGATTGACGGCGAGGAGGTCGTGTACCATGGTTTCTTCGACATCGGCATCGCGGTCAGTTCGCCGCGCGGGCTTGTGGTGCCGGTGCTGCGCGACGCCGACCGCCTCACCATGGCCGAGATTGAATTGCGTATTCGTGATTTGGGGGAACGTGCCCAGAACGCCCAGCTCACGTTGGAGGAAATCACGGGAGGGACCTTCACCATCACCAACGGCGGGGTGTTTGGCTCGCTGCTGTCCACGCCGATCCTGAATCCACCGCAGAGCGCCATTCTCGGTATGCACCGGATCCAGGACCGGCCGGTGGCGGAAAACGGCCAGGTGGTGATTCGCCCGATCATGTATCTCGCGCTCTCCTACGATCATCGCCTGGTGGACGGACGCGAGGCGGTGCAATTCCTGGTGATGATCAAGGAACTGCTGGAAGACCCGGCGCGGCTGTTGCTGGAAGTGTGACCATGGCGGATCGTTATGATCTTGTCGTCATCGGCGCCGGACCAGCGGGTTATACGGCGGCCATCCGCGCGGCCCAGCTCGGTCTCAAAGTGGTGTGCGTGGACGACTGGCAGACGGCTTCCGGCGAGCCCGCGCTGGGTGGCACCTGCCTCAACGCCGGCTGCATTCCCTCCAAAGCGCTGCTCGAAACATCTGAGCTGTTTGCCCACGCGCGCGATCACGGACCGACGTATGGGCTGAAGTTCAAGGAATTATTGCTCGATCTTACGGCCATGCTGGCGCACAAGGACAAGGTGGTGTCCGAGCTCACGCGCGGCATCGCAACCCTGTTCCAGGCCAACGGCGTGACCTGGATATCCGGCCGCGGCAAACTGTTGCCCAAGAACATCGTGGAAATCTCGGGGAAAATCCAACAGCAGATCGAAAGCGAATACGTAATTCTGGCCAGCGGCTCGGTCCCGGTTGGTCTCAAGAGCGCGCCTTTCGATGGACAGCGCATCGTGGATTCCCAGGGGGCGCTCGAGTTCAAGGAAGTGCCGCCGCGACTGGGCGTGATCGGCGCCGGCGTCATCGGCCTCGAATTGGGAAGCGTTTGGCACCGGCTCGGGGCCGAGGTGGTTCTCCTAGAGGCACAGGAAACTTTTCTCTCCATGGCCGATGAGCAGATCGCGCGCGAGGCGCTGAAGCAGTTCAACGCCCAAGGGCTCGATATTCGTCTCGGGGCGCGGGTGCTGGAAAGTAAAGTTGAGAATAATTCGGTCACGGTGCGTTACCAGGACAAGAATGGCGAGCACACGGAACAGGTGGATAAGCTGATTGTGGCGGTCGGACGCCGATCCAACACCGCCGGACTCATGGCCGACGATTCCAAACTGCTGCTGGATGAATGGGGATTCGTGCATGTCGATGAATACTGCCGCACCAATCTTCCCAAGGTTTATGCCGTGGGCGATCTGGTGCGCGGACCGATGCTGGCGCACAAGGGCATGGAAGAGGGGGTGATGGTGGCGGAGCGCATCAGTGGGCGGGAGACAAAAGTGAATTACGATGTCGTGCCCTCGGTGATTTACACCCACCCCGAAATCGCCTGGGTAGGAAAGACCGAGCAGGCGCTGAAGGCGGCGGGCACGACTTGCCGCTCCGGGATGTTTCCATTTGCCGCAAACGGCCGGGCAAGGGCCATGGGCCAGGCCGCCGGCTTTATCAAGGTTTTGGCGGATTTCCATACCGATCGCGTGCTGGGCGTGCACCTGATTGGTCCGCATTGCTCCGAGCTGGTCGCGCCCGCCGCCCTGGCTATGTCCTTCGGCGCCTCGAACGAAGACATCATGCTCACCATGTTCGCCCACCCCACGCTTTCCGAGGCGCTGCACGAGGCCTCGCTGGCCGTGGCCGGTCACGCCATTCACATGGCGCAGCCGCGAAAAGGGACTATCAAGCAATAATTTCTTGGGAAGGATTATTTTGACTTGGCGGGTATCCGCCGGGTGTGTTCTGTAGAACCTCTGGCTTATGATCGGTCCAAGATTCGAATCCTTTCAACAGCGGCCAAACAAAAAGCCCCTCGTGGGGCTTTTTGTTTGGCTGGCGCGCCCTAGAGGATTCGAACCTCTGACCTTCAGCGTCGGAGGCTGACGCTCTATCCAGCTGAGCTAAGGGCGCATAATTTAAGGATTTGATCTTGATCATTTCCCGGGCGCAGCGGGGAGGCAAGAATACCCGTCGCGGTAGACAGCGTCTATCCTAAGTAATGAGGGGATTTTTTCAAAAGGAATATTAGGTTATACTTATACGGCTAAAATCTGGGGTCCGCCATTCGGCGGGTAGGTATTTCAACACACCAAATGAGAGTAAAGGTACAACATGACTGATCGTGCATTCTGGAAATCTTTTTCTGGCCTGATCGCTGCGCTGGTGGCGCTGGCTGTCGTTCTTTTTATCCTGGCGCAAATGGTGGGCGGCAAACCGGCGAAGCCGGTTGAAGCCACGGCCGATGCCAAGGCCGTCGCCGAACGCATCAAGCCGGTAGGTGAAGTAACGGTCGGTGTCGTGCCGGCGGAGAAAGTGACCACGACATCTTCTAATGCGGTCATGGAGGCCATCATTCCATCCGCGAATGCGGCGGCCGGAGCCGATGGCAAGAAAATCTACGACGCTTCCTGCATGGCGTGCCATGCGGCGGGAGTAGCCGGTGCGCCGAAGCTGGGTGACAAAGCTAATTGGGCCCCGCGCATCGCTCAGGGTACCGACAAGCTGCACACGCATGCCATTAAGGGCTTCCAGGGCAAGGCCGGTATGATGCCTCCCAAGGGTGGCAACATGAGCCTCAAGGATGAAGACGTGAAGGCCGCCGTGGATTACATGGTGTCGCAAAGCAAGTAAGTCTTTTCCAATTTCAGTAATTAAAAAAGCGGCCGCAGGGCCGCTTTTTTATTTCGAAAAGAATTTTCCTTTCAGGCAAGTGATACACCGCGATCGAGACACCGATATTGCACTGCCTCCGCCAGATGTGACGTTTGTATCGAATCCTCCGCGGCCAGGTCGGCAATGGTGCGCGCGACTTTCAACACACGATGATAGGCACGCGCCGAAAGGCCCAACCGGTCAATCGCCTGTTCAAGCAATTGCCGCCCTGATTCATCCAATCGACAGTTGGATTCGATTTGCTGATTGCTGAGCTGGGCGTTGTTACCACCGCTGCGATTCTGTTGGTGTTCACGGGCCTTCTCTACCCTGAGTCGAACTATCTCCGAAGATTCGCCGTTGTGTGGCGCCTGATCCAACAAAGCCTCGCGTGCCACTGCCGGTACTTCCACGTGCATGTCGATGCGATCCAGCAAGGGACCGGAGAGCCGCGCGCGGTAATTCAGAATTTTGTCCGGGGTGCAGCGACAGCGTCCGGAAGCATCGCCGTAGTAGCCGCAGGGACAGGGATTCATGGCTGCCACCAACTGGAACCGGGCGGGAAATTCCGCTTGGCGTGCGGCACGCGAAATTGTGATGGCCCCTGACTCCAAAGGCTCTCGCAGCACTTCGAGCACGTGGCGGTCGAATTCCGGGAGTTCGTCGAGAAACAGTACACCGTGATGTGCGAGTGAGATCTCGCCCGGGCGTGGGTGACTGCTTCCGCCCACCAGCGCCACCGCAGAGGCCGTGTGATGCGGGGCACGAAAGGGGCGCTGTTTCCAATGTTTGAGAGAAAACGGCTTGTTCAGCGACTGGATGGCGGCGGCTTCGAGCGCCTCGTCATCGTTGAGGGGCGGCAGGATACTCGGCAAACGCGCGGCGAGCATGGTTTTGCCCGCCCCCGGTGGACCGATCATCAAAAGACTGTGCCCCCCGGCCGCGGCAATTTCAAGTGCCCGTCGTGCCCGGTGTTGGCCCCGGATGTCGCGTAAATTCGGCGCGTCGGATTCTTCGCGCGCCAACATAACCGGTTCGTGTCGTGTCAGGAATTTCTCGCTTTTGAAATGGGCGGTGACTTCAAGCAGATGTTTCGCTCCGCGGATGTCCACCCCCTCGGCCAGCGCCGCCTCGGGTGCGTTAGTCTCTGGCAAAATCAGTGCTCGGCGACTGCGGCGTGTCTGCAGCGCGACCGTGAGGGCACCGAGTACCGGTCGCAGTTGTCCCGTAAGCGCCAGTTCACCGATAAGTTCGTATTTTTCGAGATCCCGGTTCGATATCTGCCCTGAAGCCGCGAGGATGCCGATAGCAATCGGCAGGTCAAAACGTCCGCCTTCTTTCGGCAGATCGGCCGGCGCCAGATTGACGGTAATGCGCCGTGCCGGAAACTCAAATCGTGCATTCTGCAGTGCCGCGCGCACACGGTCCTTGCTTTCCTTCACCGCGGCCTCCGGCAAGCCGACGATGGAAAGGCTCGGCAGGCCGTTGGCCAGATGAACTTCTACCGTAACCGGTGGAGCCTCCAGTCCGATCTGGGCGCGGCTGTGTACGACGGCAAGTGACATGCGGATTCCCGAAATTAGGCGAGTATCGTTTTAGCGCGTTATTTTGAAAATTTTCAGGATAATTTTTTTTATGCTGGCGGGCATGAAAACATGCCTACTTTTTTTTGAGTCGTGCTTCCAGCTCGGCGATGCGTTGTTCCAGTTCCTGCATGCGCGCGCGGGTGCGCGCCAGCACCGCCTCCTGCACTTCGAGTTCCTCGCGGCTGACCAGGTTCAGGCGGTCGAATACTCCTTGCAAGGCAGCGCGGATATTTTTTTCGATCCCCTTCGGGCCCTCCGGCAGCGCGCGCGTCACGGCGGAGACAACTTCGTCAATGAATTTGGCGTTGATCATGACGCAGAATTATAAAGCTCTCTGACACGGATCCGATGCACTTAAACAGTGCATAGTGGAAAAATTGAATTCTATGTTGGTGCATAAACCCCCGAGAACATTTCTCCGATAACACTTAACTGACTGTTATTTAAGCAGAAAACACTCTGGCACAGAAACTGCTGTTATGCCAAGTCCATTG
>Ga0224512_10002854_pt1 | contig 15547 bp, 12 predicted proteins | sample SF_May12_sed_USG_4_FD_169103 | JGI IMG/M metagenome (GOLD analysis project Ga0224512, IMG submission 169103) | Sediment microbial communities from San Francisco Bay, California, United States - SF_May12_sed_USGS_13 | ecosystem: Environmental > Aquatic > Marine > Sediment | place: USA...
CTCCATATACAGGCGGGTGAACATGGCCGCGTGGGCCGGCAACGTCACTCCATAGATGTACTCGGCCAGTGGATGAGTGAGCGTGGCAATGAAGTCGGTCGCCTCGAGGTTGTTGACTTCTCGCATGCGCTCGGCACCGCTCACCAGCACCACGTCGTGCATACCCGATGCCACCGCCGCGAATCCGGCCTTGATCGCCGAGGCTCCGGAGGCAGGGCCGTTCTCGACGACGGCCGCTCCGGCCGGAGTGAGGCTCAGGCTGTCGACTACCGCACTGGCCAGCGCCGTCTGGTGGTTGACCCGGGCACTGCCCATGTTGGCCACATAGAGGTGATCCACATCGGAGATACCGGCGTCCTTCAGGGCCATCATCGACGGGTAGGCAGCGATTTCGGAGAGCGGATACTCGAGCCGCGTGAAGGTAGTGATACCGATCCCGACTACATAGACGTTACGCATGGTCGGTCTCCCCTCCCAACGCATTGCGCTGCGCAATGAGGGCGGTGGCGGTCGGGTCGTACATCGACCGGGTCGCCGCCAACAGATCCGCCGGAGGCGTTGGGGGATCAGACGGCGGCAGGATCTTGGCCTCGGCTTTGGCGAGAATCTCCGGCGGGACCGGGCGGCGGCCGACGACCAGGGTCGAGCGGGCTCGATCGAAGAGGTCCTTGGTCAGGGCCCACGACGGCACGCCGCCCAACTCGTGGGCCGTCTCGAACCGTTTCTCGAGCTGGTATTCGATCATCCACCGGCGGAAACCGATCGGCGATTCGGCAACGATCAACACCTCCTGGTGACCGAGGATGTCGATGTGGTATTCCATTTTGGCGGCAAAGGCGTGGGCGCCCACCCGGAGGCCGCGCCGCAGAGCGATGGTATGCAGTGACATGCCCAGATCCGGAGACACCTGTCGTCCGTTGACGACCGCCGCCAGTTCCCCGTCGATCTGCACGGCCAGCACGTACTCGTCCTGAGCCCGGCAGCGGTAGTGAGCCAGCAACTCGGAGTAGATCCGAGCACACACGACGTCGTAATAATCCCGCTCGACGTGCAGCAGCGGCTCGAGATACGGCAGGATGTCGGGGATCTCGTCCCGGTCGATCTGCCGGATCACCATGTGCTCGCCGCTGGCCAGGGTCATGTACTTCGCTTCGAAGGGTTTCAGCGGGTGGTCAACGGGTCTGAGGATCTTCTCCAGGTCAACAGCCATTACGTCTCGTCTCCCTCGCTCGCCTGTTCTTTCATTACCGATAGCGCCACCTTCTCGGCGGTGATCGGCATCGATGTGATGCGGATACCCAGGGCATCCTTGATAGCGTTGCCGATGATCGGTGCCGCCGGGATCATGGTGTGCTCTCCCACTCCTCGTGCCCCGAAGGGGCCGTCCGGCTGTCCGACCTCGATGATGATCGGGATCGTCTCGTCCGGAATGTCATGGGCCGTCGGGATTTTGTAGTCCGTGAAGTTGGCGTTCATCAACTTCCCTTTCTCACTGAACCGCATGTCCTCGTAGAGGACGGTTGCCAGGCCCTGAACGATCCCGCCCGTGATCTGCCCTTCGATGAGACTGGGATTGATGGCCTTTCCGACGTCGACGGCCAGTGCCACCTTCTTGACTTTCATCCGGCCCGTTTCCCGGTCGACCTCGAGCACTACTCCGGCTGCCCCCACGGTGTAGTGCACGTTGGGATGACCGCCCTGACTGGTCTCGGGGTCGCTGCTAGTGGATGTGAACTCGGGCATGAATGTGCCGGAGCCCACGATGGGTCCGCCCTTGAACGTGCCGTCCGGGGCTTCGAGCCCCTCGATCACGAAATCCCGAAGCGGCAGCTTGAAGTCGGGATCGGTGCTTGACCGGACACTCTCATCTTCGAGATACAGCGACTCCTCTTCGTAGCCATGTACGCGATGCACGACGTCGAAGATCTTCTCGCGAGCCTCGACCGCGGCCGCATGCACCGCATTACCGCAGCTCCAGGTCACGTGCGAGGCGACGGTCTGCCACTCGTAGGGGTTGCGGTCGGTGTCGGGGGTCTCGACCCGGATCTTGGAAGGTGGCACGGACAGAACCTCTCCGGCGATCTGGGCCATGGCGGTCAGATACCCCTGTCCGAGCTCCATGCCCGAGACGGTGATATTCATGCTGCCGTCCTCGTTGAACTTGAGGAATGACGCCGACGAGGCGTTGGGTGGCATAGCCGGCGCCTTCCAGAACACGGCGAAACCCTTGCCGATGGCCTTGTTTGGGTCGTCCGAGGTCTCTTTCTTCCCCCACTCGATGGCGGCGGCGGTTCGATCGATGGCCTCGATCAAACCGGACGGGTTCATCTCCGCTCCGTAGGCGAGAATGTCTCCCTCTCGAATGGCGTTCTTACGCCGGAACTCCACCGGGTCCATCCCGATCGCTTCTGCGACCCGGTCGACGTGTGATTCGAGTCCGAACATGAACTCCGAGTACCCGAATCCCCGATAGGGACCACCGGGCGGAAGGTTGGTGTAGATGCATTTGGAGTCGATCCACACGTTGGGAACCCGATACGGACCGGTGGCCGACAACCCGGCGGCATTGACCACATTGGCACCGTATTCCACATAAGCGCCGGCGTCCCAGTTCATGATGTGCTCGATAGCGGTAATCGTGCCGTCGTTCTTCACACCCATCTTGATATGGGCCACCAAACCCTGCCGCTGGTAGGTGTTGTAGAACTCCTGTTCTCTGGTAAACCGGATCTTGACGGGATGCCCCTTCACCGCGGTGGCGATGGCGGCTCCCATGATTTCCATCGAGACGCCGGCTTTCCCCCCGAACCCACCTCCGACGTACGGCGTGATGACCCGGACGTCCTTGTGGGTCAGGCCGAGGGGGGCGAGGGCTTCCGCGAAAAGATGCCGCTGCGTGTAAGGCGACTGTGACGCCGACCACATAGTCAAGCGGCCGGACTGGTCGTAGAGTCCGACGATCACGTGCGGTTCGATGGCACAGTGCGCATACCTCGGCACCGTGTACTCGTCTTCCAACACCACATCGGCTTCGGCGAAGCCCTGTTCGATGTCGCCTTTGCGAGTCTTGCGCCAGTGGGCGACGTTTGTGTCTTCGTGCGGATAGAACCACGGAACGTGCGTGTAGCTCCCGAGATCGGGATGGATCAACTCGGCATCAGGCTTGAGGGCTTCGATCGGGTCGAAGATCGGGAGCAGCTCTTCATAGGAAACGTCGATCAACTTGGCGGCCCGTTTGGCCACTTTGGGGTCGCGGGCAATGACCGCCGCCACCTGTTCACCGACGAAGCGGACCCGATCCTGGGCAAAGACGTACCGGTCCTTCATGTACAGCCCGAACTTGAACGGGAAATCCGCCCCGGTGACGACCTTGGTGACGCCGGGAACGGCTTCCGCCGCCGAGGTATCGATGGCCTTGATGAGAGCGTTGGCGTGCGGGCTCTCCACGATCTCCGCATGCAGAAGGTCGGGGCCGAAGTCGAGGTCGTCCACGTAGCGGGCCGCACCCGAGACCTTCTCCAATCCGTCGACTCGCACGGTCCGCTGGCCGACGTAGTCGAACTCGCGAGTGCTCTCTTTCTCGAATGGTCTGAGTGTGGTCATTGAGTCGCCCTCCCTCCGGCATCGGCGGCCGCCAGAACCGCATCGATAATCGGATCGTATCCGGTGCACCGACAGAGGTTGCCGCCGATAGCTTCCTGGACCTCTTCTCGGGATGGCCGGGAATTCTCCTCGAGAAGTTCCGCGGCAGCAAGCACTATCCCCGGGGCGCAGAAGCCACATTGGAACGAGTTCATGTCAACAAAGAACTGCTGGAGCTCGGTGAGCCCCTCATCGTCAAGACCCTCGAGGGTCACGACCTCATGACCGTCGACTTCCACGGAGAGCACCAGACAACTGCGTACCGTGTGGCCATCGAGCAACACCGTGCAGGTTCCGCAGTCACCGCGCTCACATCCGATCTTGGGGCTCTTCACACCGACCTTGGACCGGAGCGTTTCGAGGAGCACGTCGTTGGACTCGACCGCCAGCAACCATGGTTCGCCGTTGATCGTAACCGAGACATCCGTTCGCATCGATCCCCCCTACATCAAGTTGGTTCCGTAGGAAGGCCCGTTGCCTTCCAGCCGTTCGACGGCTGCCTTCAGGCCGCGCTGCAGCATCACTTCCGACATTCGCAGCCTGAACTCCTTTGATGCCCGAATGTCGGAGATGGGTGAGATCTCTTCGGATACGAGGGCTATCGCCTCCGCAACCAGGGTCGGGTCGAGTGCTTTACCTTCCAGCAGCGACTCGATGCGCCGGGCGCGCATGGGTGTAGCTGCCACCGCCCCGAAGGCAACCCGAAACCGGTGATCAGCAGGCGCCACTATGGCAACGCTGGCTTGAGCAAGATCCTCGCCTTCGTAGCGACTGAGCCGGACAAAGGCGGCGCCGTGCCCGCCGGGCGGTACCGGGATGACCACCTTGGTCACGATCTCGCCAGGAGCGAGCGCCGTTTCGCGCGGACCGAGGAACCAATCATCAATCGGAATCTGCCGGGCGCCGGCCCTCCCAAACGTGTGGACTATCGCTCCATGGACGAGGAGCGGTGGTCCGGCATCGCAGGAAGGGACGGCCGAACAGATGTTTCCGACCAGCGTGGCCCGATTGCGGATTCCGACGGATGCGACCGTCGCCGACATCTCGGAGACCAAAGGCAATCGGGCTGCGACGAGTCCCGAATTGATGACATCGGTGAAAGTGACGAGCGAACCGATTGAAACGGCATCTCCCTCATCGGAGATCTCGCCAAGACCCTCTATCTGCTTGATATCGACGAGCAGGTCGGGGGCGACTGCTTCATCCCGCAGCCAGGCCACCAGGTCCGTCCCACCGGCCAGTACCCGAACGTCACCGCCATGCTCGGCGAGCATTTGGACCGCTTGTTCTAACGACTCCGGCCGTTGGTAATCGAACACCTGGGCGATCGTCATACCACCCTCCCTGTTTATCGTTTTGGCAAAACTACGCGTTTTGGGAGAGACCGCGCGGCACTCGGCTCGTTTTCTCTCGTCAAATGCCGGCTACTCCCCCGGCCAGAGCGTTCACGGCGTCGACGAAGCACCTCATCGGAGCTTCCACCAGACCGGCTCCGACCATCCCAACGCCGGCAACCTTGCCGGCCACACCGGTATTGATCTGGGGGCGAACCCCGGTTCGTGCCACCAAGATGGCATCAATCCCCGTCGGTGTGCCCCGGAACTCCAGAATGGGTATCTGGTACGAGGGGTGTTCGGCCATCGTGATCTCGTACATGGCCAGGGTTCGCTGGACGGCGGCGCTGGCCGTACCACCAACGAATCCGACGATGGCCGGTGAGGCGGCCATCGCAAACCCACCCAAGCCGATCGTTTCCGTGATGGCCGAGTCTCCGATGTCTGGGTTGGCGTCGGCGGCGGTGAACGACCCGAGGAAGAGGCCATCCACTAAAGGCGCCGGAGCCGTGAACCACCGATCACCGGTCCCGGAGAGCCGGATCCCAAACTCTGTTCCGTTGCGGGCCATCGTGGTGACCAGGCTCGAGTGCTCGACTCCGGAGGCCGCATCCACGATCAGCTTTCCGGCCGCCATCACCAGGTTGAGCATGAAATGGTCGTTCGAGTCGATAAACGAGTAGACCACGGAACGGTCGGCTACCGGTGCGATGTCGCTCTCCACCAAAGCCGCCCCGATGGTCCGGAGCAGTAGCGAGGTACCGGCCCGATTGCGGTTGTGCCCATCGTCTCCCATCTGCAGAGCCTGGGCGATGAGCGATCGCACATCGACCGGGCCGCGTCGTCTGAGGACGTCTCCCACTATCGGCCCAAGCACGCGTTCCATCCACCGGAGCCGCTCGATGACCTCCGGGGCATACGCCCCGTACCGGAGGACCTTGCCGAGCCCCTCGTTGAGAGTGGAGTATGCGACTCCCCCGGTATCGGGATCTTGCACGACCAGGACGGGCATCGAAGGGCTGATGACCCCGGCCATCGGTCCGGCCGACTGATGATGATGGCAGGGAGCGAGTTCGACCTCACCGGCTTCGAGCTTGGACACCGCGTCTTCGGGAGAATCAGCCCAGCCTTCGTAGAGCATGGCACCCATGAGCGCGCCCCGCATGGGTCCGCTGGCATCCGCCCAGGCGAGCGGCGGCCCAGCATGCAGGAAGGTGCGCTCGGTCAAGGCCGGGATTACTCGAGCTGCCGGGACCACATCTACGAGATGAGGACGGACCTCGAGCAGGCGGGCAATTGCCACCTCGTTAGCCTCCGCCACTTCCGGGCTTGCCGCGAGTAAGGCAAGGGCTGCTTCGGTCCCGGCGGCCGGGGGGCTCCATTCCGTCCTGCGCACTTCGACGCTTTGCGCTTCGAGTGCGCCGGCCAGCACTTCGACTCCGGCCGTGACGACCACAGGCTCGGTTTCGAGGAGGCGTTCGAGCCCACTCATCGTCCACCTTCTTTGATGAGAGAGATCGCATGACCGGCTGCCGCGGCATTGGAGAGCCAGACGGATGCACCGGCCTCGTTGAGGAGAAGAGCCTGTCGATCTCGATCTTGAGGATCGCCCATCGTTCCGCACAACGACACCACAACTGCTGCCCCTGCTGCCGTGGCACGGGAGATCACCGGAGCCAGCTCAGAAGCCGGATCGGGATGGGCCCCGTACCCGAGCACAACGTCGAGGAGCATGACACCGACCTGCGGATCGCGACCTGCCGCTTCCAGACGCTGCAACCTGAGCCGCTGATCGATCATCGGATGGGCCCGGCCACGGGTGTATTCGTCATCCCCGTAGTCAACGATCGTGTGGCCCGAAGCCTTTTCATCCCGGCCGACCTCCCCCGGGGCGGCCGCGGCCAGGCGAGCCGCCTCACTACTCAGGCTGCCGCCCGAGAACAAGCCCCTGAGCGACCCCGGGCGATGATCGTCGGAGGGGGCGGGCCACGAGGCGTAGATTGGTGGCGGCTTGCCGAGCAGCTCGAGGGCTTGGCTCACCGCTCCCTCCAGCGTGACTCCTGCCTCGCCCAGATAGACAACTACAGTCGGTGTCCGGCATTCTTCGGCGGCCGCTCTCACCTTGGTGGCGACCTCGAGCGCGGGTGGCTTCGAGACCACAATCAACACCTTGGTGCTGGGATCTCCATCCAGGGCGGCCAACCCGCGCAGCGTGGACGAACCGCCCACTTCAATCGACAGATCGTGGCTACCCGTGCCAAGCGCGTTGCGAACCCCGACCCCAGCCTCATCGAGCAGACAACAGATTTGCTGGATGCCGGTGCCCGCCGCCCCGACGACGCCCACCGGGCCCGAATCTACGACGTTGGCGAAGCCGAGGCCGACCCCGTTGACGATGGCCGTGCCGCAGTCGGGTCCCATGACGAGCAAGCCCAACCGGGCGGCGGCCTGCTTGAGGAACACCTCCTGAGCAATCGGGACGTTGTCACTGAACACCATCACATCAAGACCGTGCTCCAGAGCGTCCATTGCCTCGACGAATGCATACTCACCGGGAACCGAGATCAACGCCAGAGTGGCCCCTGGGGCAGCCGACCCGACCACATGAGAGGGTGGGGCGGACAGCATTCCGGAGTCGGTGCCGACCTTCGCCACCAGCGCAGTCTCAAGCGTCTCGCGAGCATGGGCAACCGCTTGCTCGTCGGCGGCCCGCACCGCGACGATGAGATCATTGGGTCCGGCCTCGCCGATCACCGTGACGTCGAATCCCATCCCGGCCAGCAACTCGCGATTGAGGTCGGTCGCCATTGCCACCAACGCCTCTTCCACACCTTGAGCTTGCTGCAGGGCCCGGCTCGCCTGCATCAGCCGCACGGAGTCGTGGTAGGTGCCGCGCCGAACCTCAACGCTATCCATTATTGATCCCTCCGACCAGGTATTCCGCAGCCAGCAGAACGCCTCGAGCGGTTGCCACCCCTGAGGTGTTGCCCATAGTGAGCAGACCGGAGACAGCTTCCTCCTGATCGCCTCTTCCGGTCAATGCCTGGAGGAGCGCTGCCACGGGATCGGCCACTTCCCCCGCTACCGCATGACGCAATAGGGCCGCTGATAGCGCTGTCGTGCGGAAAGGTGCTTCCGTGAGAACGATCGGTGCAACCTCGGCCTGCATTCCACCCGCCCCCGGGTTACCTACCGCCGGCCCGACGAGCCGCAAACCGGCCAGTAGGCCGACCAGCACATCGTCTCCTTCAGGAGTCAGCCCTTCGCCCTTCCCGAGCAACCCACACATGGCGTGGCGAACGGCGGCGGGATCGTTACTGATCAATGCCTTCCCCAGGCCCCCCTCATCGATGCTCACGAACCGTGGCCGGGCCTCTGCACATCTGGCCGCCACTACTTTCGGAGACACCGTTTCCAAAGAGGGTCGCGGATCCCACCAGCGGACGACGGTGGCCTTCATGTTTCCTACCTCCAACCTCCCGTCACCGACCATGCAGAGGTCTCCCGAGGACGATCGGACGGCATCCACCGGCTCGGCAACGGTTACACCGTTGGGGAGGCGTACGGCATCGCGGCCCGCCAGCACCAGCACGTGTCCGCCGGCCTGCAACCAGGCCGCATGGGACGAGGCGCCCAGTAGCACTCCGGGCTGGCGGGGACCTTCCAGCAGATGCCGTACCCCGCGACTGGCCGCCGCCGGCAAAGATGCGGGCGGGGCCTTCCTGCCGACCTGGTGTTGGCGAACCGGCACTCGCCTGACCTCAGCCGAGGTCGACGATGGCTGCCACCGGACCGCCACCGGAGGGCCCTTGATGGATGGCTGCCACCGAGACGAACACCGCCGCATCGTCGACTGCCGCCGCTACCACTCCGCCGACGGCCGCTTTGATATGGCGATGGTGGTGCACATCAGAATCGTCGAGGGCCACCTGTCGACGGCCGCGCAGCCTGGCGGTCGGATCCGCCTCACACTTCACGAACACGTTGACCAACCGACCCCCGATGTCCGAAGGTCTGGCTCGTTCGGGAAGGTCGAGGCCCGCCGAACGGATCGCCTCGTAGACGCCTTCGAAATCCAGGGCGTCCTTCATGACGCTGTGACCTATCCGATAGCGACCCCCGGCGCCGCGCACGTTGCCGACTACCACCGTCTGCGCCTGGTTCAGTTCAACTCCCGATGAGCAGGAGGCCACCGACGAGTAGAGCGACAGGTCGTGACCGATCTGCTCCTCGGCCGGAACGCCGGCGATCTCGCCCAATGCGTAGGCGATGCCCAGCCCGGACGTCCCGTTGGAGATGTTCATCGAGTCGAGCGGGTCCTCGGTAACGACGGTGTGCCCGCGCGACTTTGCGTCGTTGATGGTGTCCATCGTCAGCAAAGGAGTCTTCGTTTGTACGTAGTGCACATCGGCCGGATCGTCGATACCGGCTTCTTTCATTGCCTGCTTGACTCCCTCGGCGACCTTCTGGACCATCGCCGGCCGGCCGATGTCTTCGGGAAAGATGATCTCACTCATGGCGTAACCAACCGCCAGTCGCGGCTCGTCTGAGTGGTTGGGTTCCCCGGCCACGCGTGCGAACACTGTTGCGTGCGGGGTGAGGATGCCGTCGGTTCCGCCCGACCAGACCATAGGGATCTCTTTGACTTCCGCTACCGGACGGGTACCGAGTTCCATCAGCACATCGCGGAAGGCCCGGTCGGCCAGGATCCTGGTGAAGTCATTCACCCCACCGTTCCCTTCGGTTTTCCCAACGACAGCAATGACCTCGTCGGCGGAAAAAACGCCTTGTTCGATCAGCGACTTCAACCCGGACGCGTCGGCGACGCTCTCCAGGACAACCTTGCGCGCTTCAATAGCCATCACCGCTCTCCCCCGTGTTTGCCAGACGGCCACTATCCGGCGACCGTCGGTACGGATGTCATACGTACCAATACTCGGGCATTGATTGTTCCGACACTAGGGACCAACGGCCCCTGGATGCTGCGGTTGGACCGGAGTGTGTGCCAAGCTGGGGAAATGGACACCTACCTACAAGCAGCCATCGATGAGGCGAGGACCGGACTGGCAGAGGGAGGCATCCCGATCGGATCGGTGTTGGTGGTCGACGGGGAGATAGTGGGACGGGGTCATAACCGCCGGGTTCAGCGCGGCAGTGCCATCCTCCACGCCGAGATGGACTGCTTGGAGAACGCCGGCCGATTGAAGGCTGCGGACTATCGGCGGGCGGTGCTGTACTCCACACTGTCCCCGTGCGACATGTGTAGCGGCGCAATCCTCCTCTACCGGATCCCGCGGGTCGTCGCCGGAGAGAACCAAACGTTCCAGGGTCCGGAAGAAAACCTTCGCTCCCGGGGAGTTGAGATAGAAGTCGCAAATGACCCGACCTGCGTGCAACTGATGGAGGACTTCATCGCCGCCCGACCCGAGTTGTGGGACGAGGACATCGGCGAATAGTGCTGTGTCTGGCAGACTGCCAAACGGTGGGGAACGGCTACCATGCCGCTCTCATGTCCGGTACCCCTTTCCGCAATGTGGCGTTGATCGCGCACGTCGACCACGGCAAAACGACCCTGGTCGATGCCATGCTGTCCGCAGCCGGAGTCTTCTCCTCGCACGAGGCACGGATCGACCGGGTTATGGACTCAAACGACCAGGAGCGCGAACGGGGAATCACCATCCTCGCCAAGGCAGCCTCGATCGATTGGAAAGGCACCAAGATCAACCTGGTCGACACGCCGGGACACGCCGACTTTGGCGGCGAGGTCGAGCGGGCGTTGGCGATGGTGGACGGGGTGCTCCTTCTCATCGATGCTGCAGAAGGGCCAATGCCACAGACCCGGTACGTCCTCTCCAAGGCACTCGACCTCCATTTGCCGGCAGTCGTGGTGATCAACAAGGTCGATCGGCCCGACGCTCGGTTGGCAGCGGTGGTTGATGAGGTCTATGAGCTTTTCTTCGATCTCGGGGCGACCGACGCCCACATCGAGTTCCCCATCATCTCTTCGATCGCCCGTCACGGAAGGGCAATCAGCGGAGTGGGCATTCCTGGGGACAGCGATGATCTGTCTCCTCTGCTTGATGCGATCGTCACCGCGATTCCGGCCGCGGCGGGTGACCCGCAGGCTCCGCTGCAGGCATTGGTGACCAACCTCGACGCATCGGACTATCTCGGCCGACTCGCCATTGGCCGGGTGGTCAATGGCACCCTCGTGGCGGGCACCCAGATAGCCCTCTGCCACGCCAACGAAGAAGAGCCGCCCCTCAAACGAAAACTGGGCCAGTTGATGGGATTCGAAGGGTTGGGTCGCATCGACGTCGAACAGCGGATCGCCGGCGACCTATTCGTCGTGGCGGGCTTCCCCGAAGTAGAAATCGGCGACACATTGGCCGACCCGGACGACCCTCAACCTCTTCCCCGTCTCATTGTCGATGAGCCGGTTTTGCGCATGACGTTCGGCGTCAACACGTCACCACTCGCCGGGCGCGATGGATCGCTCCTCACTTCGCGTCAGATTCGCGAACGCCTGGAGCGAGAAGTGCTCGGCAACGTCTCGATCCGGATCGGACCGACGGCCTCGCCTGAGATCATCGAGGTAGCCGGACGGGGGGAGCTGCAACTGGCCGTGCTGATCGAGTCGATGCGCCGGGAAGGTTTTGAACTGCAGGTCAGTCGACCGGAAGTCATCATCCGCGAGATTGAGGGCAAACCACACGAGCCGGTTGAACGGGCAGTGGTGGACGTCCCCGACGAACATGTCGGGACCGTCACCCAGGCGATTGCACCGCGCAAAGGACAGGTCACCGATCTGCGGCCGGGCGAACGGGGACGAACCATCGTCACCGTCACTGCACCTGCCCGGGGACTCCTGGGGTTCCGATCGTTGCTCATGACGACGACCAGGGGAACGGCACTGGTCCACCAGCACCACGCCGGATGGATGCCGTGGGCGGGTGAGCTCCCCCACCGCCAGGGTGGGCCATTGGTATGCGACCGACGTGGGACCACGACCGGCTACGCGCTCGACAATCTGCAGAAACGAGGAGAGCTCTTCCTCGGATCAGGAGAAGAGGTCTACGAAGGCATGATCTTCGGAGAGAACTCCCGGCCAGATGAGATGCCTGCCAACCCGACCAAGCCGAAACAACTCACCAACATTCGGACCCATGCCGCCGACGAGGCCATCAAGCTGAAGCCTCCCCGGCGTTTGACCCTCGAGATGGCCATCGAGTGGATCGCAGACGACGAACTCGTCGAAGTCACCCCCACTGCTGTCCGGGTTCGCAAACGTTATCTCACGGAGAGCGAGCGCAAGCTGGCCAAGAAACGGAACTGATCTCCTCCTCACTGAAGGGACCAGGCAAGAACCCCGAGCCCAATCGGATAGATCGAACTCAAAGGACGGTCACGGGACAAACGCGATCTTGAGAACCCCCGGCTCCCGAGCGGCACAACGTCGGTACATCTCGGCTCCATGTACCAAGGGAACCGTGGGATGCGTCAGGACGACCTCAACTGGAACGGCCACCTCCCCTGCCACCACCCGGCCAACGAGATGATCGAGGATCGACCGCACCGGTGCCCGCCCTGTTCGAATCGTGAGGTTACGGTCGTATGCCTCGACCGCAGTGATCTGCAAACGGTCGGCGGTGGGCACCGAGATGATCGAAAAGGTGCCGCCGGGCCGGAGCAGCCGCACTGCCAGGCGCTGCGCAGCCGGTGTCCCAGCCGCTTCAATGACCGCCCCCACGGGGAGGATCGTTTCTTCATCGCCGGGCGGCATGGCCTGGGCGCCCAACCTTTCAGCCCGATCTCGTCGATCCTCCAGCGGATCGACGGCCATCACCGGAGTCGCCCCCATCGACATCGCGGCGGCCACTGCGCACAAGCCAACCGAACCCAATCCGATGACCGCCGCAGGTTCACCAGCGACGATGCCGGCCCGTTCGGCTGCGTACCAGCCCGTGGGAAAGTTGTCCGCCAGGAGAACGGCTTGCTCATCAGAGATCTCATCGGAGAGACGCACCAGGGTTGAACCAGCGAGCGGGACTCTGACCAAATCAGCTTGACCGCCCGGCAAGACAGGAGCAGAGAGCAGATCGGGATCTCCAAAGCCGAACAATTCTCCGGACTCACATCGAGCGCTCAAACCGGCGCGACACGGCCGGCACATGCCGCAACTCGATGTGAACGGGACAAGTACCCGATCCCCCGGCATGAAGTCGCCCACATCATGTCCGACGGCGACTACCTCCCCGACCACCTCGTGGCCGGGGATCACGCCAAACCGAACGCGTTCCCGCCCTTCATAGGGATGAAGATCCGACCCGCACAGGCCCGCCCGCCTAACCGCAACTACCGCATCAGTAGAACGCTCCACTACCGGTTCGGGAAGGTCGGTGCGGTAGGTGATCACGCCCACCCCGTCCAGGGTCAATCCACGCATGACCCGAAAGGCTACCGGTCGGAACCGAGTCTTCAGCCCAGCCTGAGTTCCGGCGGGAGATGATCGAGGCGGAGCACCTTGTCCGGCGCGATGTTGATGAGCACCGTGCTATCGGGCAGCCGGGATGACAACTCGCTCGATACGTTCTCGATCCGGTACGTGGCCCTGCCTGCCGACGCAGCTTTCCAGAGCAATTCCCGGGCGGCCGGTTCAGTCAAGCCGTAGTCATCTGCCACGACGGAAGGTAAGGGATCGACTCCGAGCAAACCGGCCAGCTGAGCACTCATCTCTTCGTCGAGCGGCGCACTCCAATGGACGTCTGCTACCTCAACCAGGTGACGCACGAGGGCGGGCATGTGCGGCGGAATCTCGAGGACATCGTCCTCGTCCCCGGTTGGTATGACGGAATCCTCGCCGTCACCAACCTCCGGTTGGGCAGATCCGCTCACGACGCCCATGACGTCCATGAGGACAAGCGGACGATCGGTCTGGGGCTCGTTACGACCCTCGGCTACCCATTCGTCGATCTCTTCTCGCATCCGGGCGCGGACCAGCGATTGCCAGGAAGTACCTTCGGGTGATGTCACGTTCTCTCCCTCTCCCAAGCCCATCCCTGGGGTTAACTCCCTTCTTTTCGGCTTTCCGGAGCGATTCCTTGATCCCCTAAATGGCATTGATGTCTACCCGTCGGTAGCGTTGGCTATGCCGCACGCTCGGAGGCGAGATGATGAGCACCGGCCCACGGTTGGGTCTTGCCACGGCCGTAGTTCTGATGGGGCTCCTGACCGCCTGCTCATCGACAAAGGCGGACCGATCACCGACGACCCTGCCGGCCACTGCAACAACTGAGCAGCCCACCGCCTCCACCGTGACGCCAACGGGCGGCCCATCAACGCCCCCTCGAGCCCCGAGACGCTCAACCGATTAGCCGGCCTTCCATTCGAGGACTTTCTCCAACAGTCGTACGCCGCGCTGTTGATACGCCAGCCGCAATTCCTCACCTCGCTCGGAGTGGCAGCCGAGTACGGATTGCGGAACGACCTGCTCGACGATCTCTCTACGGGTTACCTCACCTAAACCCAAACGCTCGAAAAGGGAATCCTCGAGCTTCTCCAGGGCTTCGATCGCGACGCGCTCGCTCCTCTATCGCGCACCTCCTTCGACGTGTACGAATGGTGGTTGGACCTCCAGGTCGACGCCCATCGATTCGCCTACCACGACTATCCCGTCCACCACTTCGTAAACAGCTACAACGACAATCTGCTCCTATTCCTCACAGAGGAACACCCGCTGACCACCGTCGACGATGCTGCCGATTACCTCTCCCGCCTGTCCCAGATCGACGAGCAAGTTGCCCAACTCATCGAAAGCCTGGAAAGGCGCGAGGAGATGGGCAATATCCCTCCTGATTTCATCGTCTCCATGACCATCAGCCGGCTCACGGGCGACTTGAACGGTGCCAAGACCGTCGCAAGTGCTCGTCCGGCCACCTTGCCTCTCTATACAACCTTTCGCGATCGCCTCGAGTTGGTTGACGATCTAAGCGACGCCGACCGTCAGGGTCTGCTCGATGAGGCCCTCCGTCGGGTGACCGAGTCATTTGTCCCCGCCTGGATGGACCTCATCGAACACATGCAAAGCGTTCAACCGATCGCCGGATCTGATCCCGGATTGTGGCGCCTGCCGGACGGTGACGCCTACTACCAACACCTGCTCCGCGAGATGACCTCAACCGACCTCACCGCCGATGAGATCCACCAGATCGGACTCGACCAGGTCGATCGGCTGCAAACCGAGCTACGCGAGGTGTTTGACGCCCTCGGGTATCCCCGGGATGCCGCGACACCCACCCTGCTCGGTCGGGCCGCTTCTGACGCTGGATTCTTGAGCGGTTCGACCGCCGCCGGCAAACAGGACATAGTGGCCGCTTGGCAACAGCTGATCGACGACATCGACGGCCGTTTGGACCCCTACTTCAATCGCCGTCCCGCGGCCGGCGTCATCATCATCCCTGAGGATTTCGGGGCAGGCGGCTATTACGTCGCCGCCTCGGTGGACGGCTCCCGACCGGGCTCATTCCACGCCGGGGTTGGCGGCTCGTCGATCCCCACCTACGTCATGCCGA
>Ga0224512_10002855_pt1 | contig 15543 bp, 11 predicted proteins | sample SF_May12_sed_USG_4_FD_169103 | JGI IMG/M metagenome (GOLD analysis project Ga0224512, IMG submission 169103) | Sediment microbial communities from San Francisco Bay, California, United States - SF_May12_sed_USGS_13 | ecosystem: Environmental > Aquatic > Marine > Sediment | place: USA...
TCGGCGACCTCGTGGTGGTGGCGGAAAAACTCCGCAAGGGCTACGGCAACCATTTGCTGATCGAGGACCTCGACTTCCGCCTGCCGCCCGGCGCACTGGTCGGCGTGATCGGCCCGAACGGCGCCGGCAAGACGACGCTGGTGCGCATGATCGCCGGGCAGGAGGCGCCGGATTCGGGGACGCTGACAATCGGCGACACGGTGCAGCTCGGCTATGTCGACCAGAGCCGCGATTCGCTCAAGGCCGATGCGACGGTGTGGGAGGAGATCGCCCAGGGCGAGGCCGAGATCGACCTCGGCAAGCGCAGGATGCCGTCCCGCGCCTATGTCGGCGCCTTCAACTTCAAGGGTGCCGACCAGCAGAAGAAGGTCGGCCAGCTCTCGGGCGGCGAGCGCAACCGGGTGCACCTCGCCAAGATCCTGCGCTCCGGCGCCAACTTCCTGATGCTCGACGAGCCGACCAACGACCTCGACGTCGACACGCTCAGGGCGCTCGAGGAGGCGCTCACCGAATTCGCCGGCTGCGCCCTGGTGATCAGCCACGACCGCTGGTTCCTCGACCGCATCGCGACACACATTATCGCCTTCGAGGGCGACAGCCGGGTGGTCTGGTTCGAGGGCAACTACGAGGACTACGAAGCCGACCGCAAGCGCCGCCTGGGCTCGCTAGCCGACCAGCCGCACCGCATCAAGTACAAGCCGCTGACGCGGTAGGAAGAACGGCGCCGCCTGTGGCGGCAACTCTTCTTCCGGCCACCCTCACCCCGACCCTCTCCCATCAAGGGAGAGGGGGAATAATGAAGCGATTTCAATAAATTAGCCCTCTCCCTCGATGGGAGAGGGTTGGGTGAGGGTGACGAACGAAAGACCGGCCGCCGCAGGCGGCGCCATACAACCCGCCTACCCCCTACTTCTCGATCGGCATGCCGACCATGCTGCCCCATTCGGTCCACGAGCCGTCGTAGCTGCGCACCCGGGGCCAGCCGAGCAGCTCGGTCATCACGAACCAGGCCAGCGTCGCGCGGTGGCTGAGCCGGCAGTACGAGACGATGTCCCGGTCCGGCGTCGCGCCGCGCGCGGCGAGCAGCGCGGTCAACTCCTCGGGGCTGCGGAACGAGTGGTCGTCGGCGAGGAACTCCTCGTAATAGAGGTGCCTTGCGCCGGGGATGCGGCCGCTGCGCTCGGCGCCGTGATCGGGCTGGCCGGTCGTGTTGACCCGCTCGCCGCGGAACTCCTCGGGCGTGCGGTGGTCGAGCAGCACCGCCTTGTCGCCCGAGGCGAATTCCGGCAGCAGGGCGCGCAGTTCGTCGCGGCCGATCCGCATGTCCTGGCGCCGCGAAGCCGGCGGGTCGTAGCGCGCCGGGGCGATCTTGGGCGGCTCCGTCGTCAGCGCCCGGCCCTCCCGCATCCAGCGCCGCTTGCTGCCGTTGAGCAGCCGCACGTCGGGATGGCCGAGCAGGGTAAACACGAACCAGGCGTAGGCGCCGAACTGCACCTGCTCGCTGTAGAACACGACGGTGTCGCCGTTGCCGATGCCGGCCGCCGCGCAGCGCCGCGCGAACTCCGCCGGGGCCGGGAAGTCGCGGATCTGCGGGTCCCACAGCCACTCCTTCCAGGCCCAGCCTCGGGCCCCCGGGATGTGCCCCGCCGCATACGACTCCGGGCTCATCCACTGGATCTCGACGATTTTCACGCCGGGGTCGCCGAGGCGCCCTTCCAGCCAGTCCGGCTCGACGAGGCATGCGGTCGTGCCGCCCATCGCCGCGGTCCCTTGCACGCCGCGCGGCCCGGCCGGTCCGATCCCGGTCACCTGGCCGCGGCGCGCTCGTCGCGCAGCTTCTTGACCTTGCCGGTGAGCTCCTTGAGCAGCGCCGCCATGTTGCCGTTGTTCTTGTCGAGGAACGCGGTGAACTCGTCGCGCTGGGCGATCGCCATGCTGACGCCCTCGACCCGGATGTCGACGACGGCGTATTTCGAGCTGTCGACCAGCAGCTGCCAGTCGAGCCGCGCCGCCAGCGTGCCGTTCGTCTGCATCAGCTCGCTGACTACCATGACGTACTTGTCGCCGGGCGCGCCGAGCTGCTTGGTCACCCGGAAGACATGGCCCGCGTAGGACGCGAACATCTGGGCATATGTCAGCACCGCGAGGTCCTCGTACAGCGTCTTGAACTCCGCCATCTCGGCGTCCGAGGCGCGCCGCGCATAGCGGCCGAGGACGAAGCGGGTGATGCGCGGCAGGTCGAAGCTCGTGCGCAGCAGCTCGCGGAACCGCGCCTCGCGCTGGGCCGGCGTGATGTCGTTGGGCGCCAGCTCGCGGATCGCAGTGTCGCCGAGCGCGCGGATGAACGCATCGGCGGTCTCCGCGGCGGCGCCGGACCCGGCGGCCAGCGAGACCGCCAGCAGCAGTGCCGCGGTGGCCGCCCGGACGCTACGGTGCAGGGGCCGGTTCCTGCTGCTGTTGCGGTTGCGGGTTCTGCGAATCATCGACTCCACGTTCGCCGATGTTGTCCATGGCGTCAAACTCAATCATCGGCGGCAGGCCGCCGGGATCGTCGGGATTTATCCGCCCGTTGCGGATCTCGTTGTTGCGCTGCTGGCGGTAGGCGCTGCGCGTCGCGGCGTAGAAGTCGATCGAGGAGCGCCGCAGGTCGTCGATGATCTGGAGGTTCGCCGCGCGCCAGTCGACGGTATCGAGCGTATAGCGGACCGCCGCGCCCTCCAGCCCGTATTCGTCTCGGATGTAATAGCCGACCGGATCGATGGCGCCGTCGACGCCGTCGCCGACCGCATCGCGGACCCCGGTCGGGCCGAACAGCGGCAGCACGAGGTAGGGCCCCGGCGCGACGCCCCAGACCGCCAGCGTCTGGCCGAAATCCTCGTCGTGATAGGCGATGCCGGCATCGCTCGCCACGTCGATCATGCCGCCGAGCCCGAGAATCGTGTTGGTCATGAAGCGGCCCACGGTGTCGCGTGCGCGCACGCCCTCGCCCTGCAGCAGGTCGTTCAGCAGGATGACCGGGGTCTCCAGATTGTCGAGGAAATTGCGGATGCCGGAGCGCAGCCCGCGCGGCACGACGGCCCTGTACCCGATCGCAAGCGGCCGCAGCACGACCTTGTCGGCGGCCTCGTTGAACTGGAAGAAGGCCCGGTTCATCGGCTCGAGCGGGTCGTTGATTTCCTTGAAATGCGCGAGGTCCTCGGGGTCGGTCGGGCGGGTCGCGCAGGCCCCCAGGGTCAGGGCCAGCAGCAGCGCGGCAAACACGCCCATACGTCCAACCGACCCCGGATGCTGCATGAATTCGTGATCCCTGACCCGTGCGTCCCGACACCCGGCGCGGCGTCGCGAAAACCCGGTGGCGCCAACAACAGGTTGGCGCCACCCGCTGGCATTCGCGTGTCCCGCCCGCCACTGCCGGCGGCGCAGGTCCCCTACTGTCTTGACCGGCGGTCATCAGTTAACACAACGGCGCCGAAAACGCCATATCGCGTGCATTTATGCGCGCTAGATACCCCGGACACTGCAAATATGAGATCTTCGCTTTACAAGACATAAAGATATCTTTATATTGTTATATCGTATCGACGATGCGTACGCTGCAATATGCGAGGCACGATATGGACATGTTGCTCAGTTGCCTGCGCGCCGCCGCCGAACCCAGCCGGATGCGGCTTCTCGCCCTCTGCGCCCATGCGGAGCTGACGGTCAGCGAGCTGACGCAGATCATCGGGCAGAGCCAGCCGCGCGTGTCCCGCCATCTGAAGCTGCTGTGCGAGGCCGGCCTGCTCGACCGGTTTCCCGAAGGAACCTGGGCATTCTACCGGCTGGCCGAGAAGGGTCGCTGCGCCGAGCTTGCGCGGGTCCTGATCGACCTGATTCCGCCCGACGACGAAACGCTGACGCTGGACCTGCAGCGGCTGGAAGCGGTCAAGCAGGCGAATTCAAACCGGGCGGCCGAGTATTTCAGCCGCAACGCCGCCGAATGGGACAAGATCCGCACCCTGCACATCGCCGAAGCGGAAGTCGAAGCGGCGCTGCTGTCTTTGCTTCCGGAGACGGGGATCCGGGACTTCCTCGATATCGGCACGGGCACCGGGCGCATTCTTGAACTGGTCGGGCCCCGCGTCGGGCGCGGCGTCGGCATCGATCTGTCGCGCAAGATGCTGTCTGTCGCCCGCGCCAACCTGCAGCGGGCCGACCTGCGCAATTGCCAGGTCCGTCACGGCGACATGTACCAGCTGCCCTTCAACGGCGAATCCTTCGATGCGGCGGTGATCCACCAGGTGCTGCATTTCGCCGATGACGCCGCGGACGTGATCGCGGAAGCCGCCCGCGCGCTGCGTCCGGGCGGCCGGCTGGTGGTGGTCGATTTCGCGCCGCACGACCAGGAGGCGCTTCGGGTCGAGCACGCCCACCGGCGCCTCGGATTCGAGGACCGGGAGGTCACCCGCTGGTTCCGGGATGCGGGGCTGGTGCCGGGGCAGATCGTGACACTGGACGGCGATCCTCTGACCGTCTGCCTGTGGTCGGCCGGCCGCGCCGCCAACGACGCGGTAACATTACGCAAAGAAAAACAAAAAGAGAGAGCTTGAGCGATGGGAACCGTACCGAAGATCAGCTTCGAGATATTTCCACCGAAGACGCCGCAGGGGAACGTGGCGCTGGATGCCGCGCTGGACCAACTGGCGCCGCTGCGGCCGGAATACCTGTCCGTGACCTATGGCGCCGACGGGTCGGGCCAGGAGCGCACGGTCCGCCTCGTCGAACGGCTGATCGACGCCGGGCTGCCGCTGGCGGCGCATCTGACCTGCGTCGGCGCGACGCGGGACGAGGTCGACGGGCTGGCGCGAATCTGGCGTGACATGGGGCTTCGCCGCATCGTCGCGTTGCGCGGCGACGTGCCCGGCGGCGGCCCGTGGCGGCCCGAGGATAGCGGTTACGCGTGCGCCGCCGAACTGGTCGCGGGGCTGAGCCGGATTGCGGATTTCGAAATTTCGGTTGCCGCCTATCCCGAATCCCATCCCGATTCGCCGTCGCCGGAGGCCGACATCGAGAACCTGCGGGCCAAACAGGATGCGGGTGCCGGCACGGCGATCACCCAGTACTGCTTCGAGACCGAAACCATCCTCCGGTTTCGCGACCGCGCCGCCGCTGCCGGCGTGACCATGGAGATCGTCCCGGGAATCCTGCCGATCGTCGATTTCGCACGGACCGTCGAGTTCAGCCGCCGCTGCGGCGCCGGCATCCCGGGCTGGCTGGTCGAACAGTTCGAAGGGCTCGAGGACGACGCGGAAACCAGTGCCATGGTCGCCGCGTCCATGGCGGTCGAGCAGTGCCACACCCTGATTGCGGAGGGTTTCGGGCAGTTCCATTTCTACACTATGAACAAGGCGCCGCAGAGCTACGCGGTATGCCGCCGTCTTGGCGTTCGTCCCGAAATTTCGAAGGCTGCTTAGTATGAGCCAGATTCTGAAGGCGCTGCGCGACCGGGTCCTGCTGTGCGACGGCGCGTTCGGCAGCCGGATCCAGGCGATGGACCTGGACGTGGAGCGCGATTACCAGGGCGCCGAGAATTGCACGGAAATCCTCAACGTCAGCCGCCCGAAGATCGTCCAGCAGATCCACGAAGGCTACCTCGAGGCTGGATCCGACATCGTTCAGACCAACAGCTTCGGCGGCTCGCCGCTGACGCTGGCCGAGTTCGGCATCGCCGACGAGGCGTTCGCGCTGAATTACCTGGCCGGCGAGCTGGCGCGCGTGGCCGTGCGCAAGTTCGCCGGCGACGGCCGCCAGCGGTTCGTGCTCGGTTCGGTCGGCCCGGGTACCCGCCTGCCCAGCCTCGGGCACACCGCCTACGGCACGCTGGAGGATGCGTTCTTCACCCAGTGTTCTGGGCTTGTCGTCGGCGGCGTCGACGCGCTGCTGATCGAAACCTGCCAGGACCCGCTGCAGATCAAGGCGGCGGTGAACGGCGCGCGCCGCGCTTTCGCCGACGTCGGCCGCGTGGTTCCGATCTTCGTCCAGGTGACCGTCGAGACCACCGGTACATTGCTGGTCGGTGCCGATATCGCGGCCGCCGCCACTGTCGTTCATTCGCTCGGCGTCGACGCGATGGGCCTCAACTGCGCCACCGGCCCGCACGAGATGGCCGAGCATGTGCGCTGGCTGGGCGCCAACTGGCCGGGGCTGATCACCGTGCAGCCCAATGCCGGCCTGCCCGAGCTTCACGACGGCCACACCCACTACCCGCTGACCCCCGGCGAACTGGCCGAGTGGGCCGACCGGTTCGTCGCCGAGGACGGCGTGAACGTCGTCGGCGGCTGCTGCGGCTCGACGCCGGAGCATATCGCCGCGGTCGACGCGATGCTGCGCACGCGGGCCCATGACGGCTACCGGCCGCGGCCGGCGGCGCGCGATCCGCGGTGGATCCCGGCGGTCGCCTCGCTCTATTCGGCGGTGCCACTGCGCCAGGAAAACGCGATCCTGTCGATCGGCGAGCGCTGCAACGCGAACGGCAGCAGGCAGTTCCGCGAATTACAGGCGGCCGAGGACTGGGACGGCTGCATCGAGATCGGCCGCTCCCAGCTGCGGGAGGGCAGCCACGCGCTGGACGTCTGCACCGCCTATGTCGGCCGCGACGAGGTCGCCGACATGACCGAGATGGTGAGCCGCCTGCGCGGCGCAGTGGACGCCCCGCTGGTCATCGATTCGACGGAGCTGCCGGTACTCGAGGCGGCGCTGAGGCTGGTCGGCGGCAAGCCCGTCATCAACTCGATCAATTTCGAGAATGGCAACGAGGCGGCCGAAGCGCGGCTGGAACTGGCGCGCAAGCATGGCGCCGCGGTGATCGCGCTGACCATCGACGAAGACGGCATGGCGAAAACCGCCGACGACAAGCTGCGCATCGCCGAGCGGCTCTACGACATGGCGGTCAACAAATACAGCCTGCCGCCGTCGGACCTGCTGTTCGATCCGCTGACCTTCACCGTCTGCACCGGCATGGAGGACGACCGCAAGCTGGCCATCGAGACGCTGGACGGCATCGAACGCATCGCGGAACGCTTCCCCGATTGCCAGGTCATCCTGGGCCTGTCGAACATTTCCTTCGGGCTGAAGGCCGCGGCGCGCCATGTGCTGAACTCGGTGTTTCTGGACGAGGCCGTGAAGCATGGCATGACCGGTGCCATCATCCATGTCAGCAAGATCAAGCCGCTGCACGCGATCCCCGAGGACGAGGCCAAGGTGGCGCTGGACCTGATCTACGACCGGCGCGCCGAGGGTTACGACCCGCTGCAGGCCTTCCTCGCCTTGTTCGAGGGCCGCGAGGCGACGGTGGAAAAGAAGGACACCGGCCCGGTCAGCCTCGAGGAGAAGCTGCACCGCCGCATCGTCGACGGCGACCGCAACGGGCTGGCCGACGACCTCGACGATGCGATGAAGACCCACCCGCCGCTGGACATCGTCAACGAGATCCTGCTCGGCGGCATGAAGGAGGTCGGCGAACTGTTCGGCTCGGGCCAGATGCAGTTGCCGTTCGTGCTGCAGTCGGCCGAGACGATGAAGGCCGCGGTGGCGCATCTCGAGCCGCATATGGAGAAGGTCGACGGCCAGCGGAAGGGCACGGTGGTGCTGGCGACGGTCAAGGGCGACGTGCACGATATCGGCAAGAACCTGGTCGATATCATCCTCACCAACAACGGCTACAACGTCGTCAATCTCGGCATCAAGCAGCCGATCGCGAACATCCTCGACGCCGCGAGCGAGCATAAGGCCGATGCCATCGGCATGTCGGGCCTGCTGGTGAAATCGACCGTCGTCATGCGCGAAAATCTGGAAGAAATGACCCGCGAGGCGATCGACGTCCCGGTGATGCTGGGCGGCGCCGCGCTGACCCGCGCCTATGTCGAGGAGGACTGTGTCGCCGCCTATGGCAGTGCCCGGGTCGCCTATGCCCGCGACGCCTTCGACGGGCTGAAGATCATGGCCCGCGTGGTGAACGGCGATTTCGACGACTACACCGCCGCCGTCCAGGCCAAACGCGCCAGCCGCCCGTCCAGCAACCGCAAATCCGTCGGCCGCGCGGCGAACGCCGCCGTGGGCGAGGTGGACGCCGCGGCAGTGCGCGCCCGCCGCGATGCGCTCAACGAGGGCGTCGTCATTCCCGAACCGCCGTTTTGGGGCCCGCGGGTGATCGCGCGCGTGCCGGTGAAGGCGCTGCTGCCGTACCTCAACGAGCGCATGCTGTTCCAGTTTCACTGGGGCTTCCGCAAGGACGGCCGCAAGCTCGACGAATACATGGAATGGGCGAAAAAGACGTTGCGCCCGGTCCTCAAACGGATGACGGACACCGTCATCCAGCAGGACATCCTGCTGCCCCAGGCGTCCTATGGCTACTGGAAGGCGGCCGGCGATGGCGACCGGCTGGTGCTGTTCGAGGAAAACGGCATCGACGAGGCTGCGCGCTTCGCGCTGCCGCGCCAGGCCGGCGCGGACGGCAAATGCATCACCGACTACGTGCCGGATATCGCCGCCGGGCCGGAGGCGCGCGGCGTGGTCGGGCTGCAGGTCGTCACCATGGGCCAGCGCGCCGCCGACGTCGCCCGCGAATGGTTCGCCGACGACCGCTACCAGGATTACGTCTACCTGCACGGCCTCGGCGTCGAAATGGCCGAAGCGATGGCCGAATACGTGCACAAGCGAGTCCGAAGCGAGCTGGGCTACGCGTCGGAGGAGGCGCGCGACATGGACGGCCTCTTGAAGCAGGAATACCGGGGCTCGCGCTATTCCTTCGGCTATCCGGCCTGTCCCAGGCTGGAGGACCAGGACCGCCTGCTGGCGCTGCTGGGAGCCGACGAGATCGGCGTCGAACTCTCCGAGGAACATCAGCTCCACCCCGAGATGTCGACCTCGGCCCTGGTCATCCCGCACAAACTCGCGAAGTATTTTTCGGTATAGAGCGGCTGCGGTTTCCGGCCCCGCTTCTTGGCAGGCGGGCCCGGCGCGGGCAGGATACGGCATGCGCATTGCCATCCGCACCGCCGCTGCCGACGACGTGCCCGCGATCGCCAGCCTGATCGAGGCGGCGTACGGCGCAGCCATGGCGCATCATCACAGCGCGCAGGGCCAGGAAACTTTCCTGAAGTTCATCGCGCCCGGCGCCATCGCTGCGCGGCTTGCGCAGGGTGCAGAGGCGTGGATCGCGGTGCGGCCGGACCGGTCGATCGCCGGCTATGCGGAACTGGACGGCGACCATCTGCGGATGCTGTTCGTCCGCCATCGCCTGCAGCGCAGCGGAATCGGGCGGGAGCTCGTAAAATTCCTGCAGGTCGTGCGTAGCGGCCATACGGTTACGCTGAACTCGGCACCGAACGCGGACGCCTTCTACCTGGCCATGGGCTTCCGGCCAACCGGACCGCGCCAGGAGGCGAACGGCATCGTCTTCACGCCGATGGAAAAGAAATTCTGAAGGTGGGTTTCGTCCGGACGGCGGCGCGACCTCGCCCTTCGAGACGCGGCGTCGCCGCTACTCAGCAAGAGGCTCCAACATTTGTGCCTCGTCGTGAGGAGGCTGCGTTGGCAGCCGTCTCGAAGGGCGAGGTCGCTCGACGCCGCCGTCCGGACGTTCAACGCCCCTCGCCCAGCAGCCGCCGGTACAGCGGGGCGGTCAACATCGGCAGGATGTACATCGGCAGCTGCGCCATCGCAACGTAGAGCCACATGTCCGGTCCGGCGATGCCGGCCGTCAGCACCAGCATGATCGCCATGTTGCGATAGCCGCTGGAAAGGCCCAAGGTCAGCGCCTGCCGTCGGCCCATCCACAAGAAAGCGGCCGTCCCCAGCGCCTGCAGCGCGAAGTTCAGGGCGAAGGCGGCGCCGGCGAAGGCCGCCACGGTCCGGGGGTCGGCCAGCAATCGCGCGGTCACCCCGTCCATGATCCCGATAGCGAAGACGACCAGGGCCAGCACGATCGCCCCGTTGATTTCGGACGCGCGCGCGTCCAGCCGGCCGCGCCCGATGAAACGGCGGGAAATCCCGCTGACGAGGAACGGCAGGCCAATGAAGACGGCGATGCGCATGAGGAACGGCCCGAGTCCGACGGACAGCTCCAGGTCGAGCAGCCAGAACGCGACCGGCCCCAGGGTCAGTGGCAGCAGCGCCGTGCCGACCACCAGGACGACCAGCGCCAGCGCCGCGTCGAGGCCGAGCAGCAGGGCGAAGGCGGGCGCGGCGGTGACCGGCGGGGCGGCGGCCGCGAAGACCAGCGCCACCGCGAGTCCCGCCGGAACGCCGAGCACGGTGACCGCCATCAGGGTCAGCGCCGGGGCGCCGAGCAGGATCCAGCCCAGCGCCGCGCCGGCCCGGGCCGGCTGCCGCCCGTACGCGACGATGGCGGGCCAGTCGATGCGCAGCATCGACAGCGTGAGGCTGGCCACCACGGCGGCCTCCATCAGCGGCCGCAGCAGCGCCGCCAGGTCCGGCAGCAGCAGCCCGGCGAAGATGCCGCCCGCGAGGACCGGCCGGGCGTGGCGGGCCAGCATGGCAAGGAGCTGTGCGATCATGGGGCGACGAGCGTTCCCGGCGGTGGTGGCGATTGAAAGTAGCGCCGGGGCCGTATGCTTGCAAACGGCGCGATCCACCCTGTAGGATTCGCCGATGGACATCGAAGCCCCCTTGAGGGTCTATACCGATACGGTCCGCCCGGACTGGATCGACTACAACGGCCACATGAACGTGGCCTATTACGTGCTGGCCTTCGATTACGCCACCGACGCCTTCTTCGACCATCTCGGCATCGGCCTCGCCTACAAGGACTCGTCGGGCTGCTCGACCTTCGCCGCCGACATGAACATCGGCTACCGGCGCGAGGTGCATGAAGGCGATCCGCTGTCGTTCGCCACCTGGTTCCTCGGCCATGACGACAAGCGGCTGCATTATTACCACGAGATGTATCACGGCACCGAAGGCTGGCTCGCCGCCACCTGCGAACTCCTGAGCCTGCATATCGACATGGGCGCGCGCCGCACCGCGCCGTTCCCGGACGCCGTCCGCGCGCGCCTGCAGGCGGTGCGCGCCGCCCATGCGTCGGTCCCGCTGCCGAACGGCGTCGGGCGGCAAATCCGGGCACCGCGGGGATAGGCGGTACCGTGCCCCTTGAGGCGCGGGGCTTTGCGGTTTAATAACGTTTTTCAGTAAGATCAGCGGGAAATCCGCAGCCAGATTTCCGGGAACCGTCTTGCGCCTGCCCAATTTCGGCCAGATCCTCGAGCGACTCGACCGCTTAACGCGGCACGAGCAGGTGATCTTGTCGATCCTGGCGGTCGTCATTGGCGGCCTCGGCGGCGGCTCGGCGATCGCCTTCCGCGAGGCGCTGGGCGCGATCCAGTTTGCCTTCTACGGATTTTCCGAAGAGCGTGTGGCGACGCTCGCCGGGGCGCTGCCGTGGTGGCACATCCTCGCCGCGACGACGCTCGGCGGCCTCGCGGTCGGCCTCTTCGTCGCCTTCGCCATGCCCGGAAGGCAGCCGCAGGGGGTCGCCGACGTGATGGAGGCGAGCGCGCTCAGGGGCGGGCGCATGAGCCTGCGCACCGGGCTCGGCGCGGCGCTGGTCAGCGCGGTCTCGCTCGGCGCCGGCGCGTCGACCGGGCGCGAGGGGCCGGTGGTCCATCTCGGCGCCTCCTTGAGCGCCTTCGTCGCCGAGCGGCTGCGGCTCGGCCGCTCGCTGTCGCAGACGCTGCTGGGCTGCGGCGTTGCGGCGGCGGTGGCGGCGTCGTTCAACGCGCCGATCGCCGGCGCGTTCTTCGCGCTGGAGGTGGTGGTCGGCCATTACGCGATGAGCGCCTTCGCGGCCATCGTCATCGCCTCGGTCACCGGCACCATCGTCAGCCGCATCTGGTTCGGCGACTTCCCCGCCTTCACCATCCCCGAGCACAGCATCGCCTCGTTCCTCGAGTTCCCGGCCTTCGCCCTGCTCGGGCTGGTCAGCGCCGCGACCGCGGTGATCTTCATGTATTCGGTCGACTTCGCCAGCCGCGTCGCCGAGAAGGCGCCGGCGCCGCTGTGGCTGCGCCCGGCCTGCGGCGGCCTTCTGGTTGGGCTGATCGCGATCGCCTTCCCGCAGGTCCTGGGGGTCGGCTACGAGGCGACCGACACGGCGCTGCGCGGGCAGTTCGGGCTGTGGATGCTGTTCGCGCTGTTGCTGTGCAAGACCGCGGCGACGGCGATCAGCCTGGGCAGCGGCTTCGGCGGCGGCGTGTTCTCGCCGTCGCTGTATCTCGGCGCCATGCTGGGCGGGGTGTTCGGCATCCTCGCGACAAACATGTTTCCGCATCTCTCGTCGGGCCACGCCGCGTACACCATCGTCGGCATGGGCGCGGTGGCCGGCTCGGTGCTCGGTGCGCCGATCTCGACGATCCTCATGGTGTTCGAGCTGACCGGCGACTACGAGCTCACCATCGGCGTGATGATCGCCACCGTTATCGCCTCGCTGATCACCCGCTACGCGTTCAAATTCTCGTTCTTCACCTGGCAGCTAGACCGGCGCGGGCTCAACCTGCGCCGGGGCCGCGAGCAGGGGCTGCTGCACGCGGTCCATGTCTGCGACGTGATGCGCTACGATCACCTCGCCGTTGGCCCCGGCGCGGCGATGGCGGAGATCCGGCGCAGCCTGCAGCAGGCGCACCACGGCGAGCTGTTCGTGGTCGACGGGGACGGCCGGCTGCACGGCACGATCACCCTTGCGGACCTTGCCGAGTCTGCGTTCGACACCGAGCTCGACCTGCTGCTCAACGCCGAGGATGTGTGCCGGCCGCGGCCGCCGGTGCTGGCCGAACAGGACGACCTCGAGGCGGCCATGGCGCTGATCGACAGCGTGCAGGAAGAGATCGTCGCGGTGGTCGACGACACGACGGAAAACCGGCTCCAGGGCTACGTCCGCCAGCGCGACGTGGTGCGCGCCTACGACCGCGCCCTGCTGCAGGCCCGCGACGAGGAATTCGGCGGCGGATGAGGGTGCATTCCGGTGCCGTGGTCAATCACGCCTGACCGACACTGCGCAACCTCATACTTCGAGACGCGGCCTCGCCGCTCCTCAGCATGAGGCTCCGGCATTTGTTTCATCATCCTGAGGAGGCTGCGTCAGCAGCCGTCTCGAAGGGTGAGGTCGCGCCGTCGCTGGAAGCCGGCGCAGGTCAGTCCTTGCCGCCCAGCCCGAGCCAGTCGTAGCGGTCGCCGGTGACGACATCGATCTCGCCGGGCTCGCCCGTCGGGTCGATCAGCGTGAGGCGCACCGTGACGCCGGGCGCCCCTGCCGCCCACAGGCGGCGGTAGAAATCCTCCTGGCTCCGGATCGGCTTGCCCTGCAGCGCCAGCACCAGGCTGCCCGGCAGGATTCCGGCCAGCTGCGCCGGCCCGTCGTGCGACGCACGGGCGACGAACAGCCCGCCCGGCGCCTCATGGGTGATCATGCCGAGCCACGGCCGCGGCGGCGCCGCCGAGCGTCCGTCGGCGATCAGGTCGGCGAGGATCGGCTTCAACAGGTCGATCGGCACGAACATGTTGCCGGGGCTGAATTCGCCGGGGCCCGCGGCGTCGTTGACGAACAGCGAGCCGATCCCGAGCAGCCGGCCGCCGGCGTCGATCAGCGCGGCGCCGCCGAATACCGGGTGCGGTGGCATGGTGAAGATCGCCTCGTCCAGCATGTATTCCCAGTAGCCGGTGAAACCGCGGCGCGAGACGATGCGCGCCTGGATCGCGGAGCCGGGCCCGCCGGCGCCGGCCACGATCACGAGGTCGCCGTCCTCCGCCGCGGCCGATTTCGCCAGGGCCATCGGCTGCACGCCGAGCTTCTGTTCCGCCCGCAAGAGCCCGAACCCGGTGGCGTGATCGTAGGCCAGGATGCGGGCCGGCACCGGCGCGCCGTCAGCGGCCGAAACCGTCACCGACTCGGCCTCGAGGATGAGGTAGCCGATGGTCAGCACCAGCCCGTCCGCGTCGATGACGACGCCGTGCCCGTCGCGCTCGGGGCCCAGCGTCTCGGCGGTGCGCGCCCCGGCCGGAATTTCGGTGTGCAGCGCCACCACGGCTCCGAGCACCGCTTCGACCGTCGGCGCCTCCGCGGCGGTGGCCGGCAGGGCCGCGGCACCCGCCAGAACGGCGGCGAAGACTGTGTGGAGGAATTTCATCGGGTATGCTCCCGAACCCATACGGCACGCCGACGCGCACCGGGAATGAGTGTAGCGCGAAGGCGGCGCCTGTCCAGCGGGGCGGTATTTCGCCCCCCACACGCTGCGTGGCGATGCTATAACCGCCGCATGTCCGATCCGCTCTACGACGACCCCCTCGATTCGCACGATGCCGCCCCGGCGCCGCCGGTCAACGCGCGCGCACCGGCCGGGCCGCCGCCGTATCTCGCCAGCCTGAATGAGGCGCAGCGCGCCGCGGTGGAGGCGCTGGACGGGCCGGTGCTGGTGCTGGCCGGGGCGGGGACCGGCAAGACGCGGGTGCTGACGACCCGGCTCGCGCATCTCTTGTTCACCGGGCGCGCGCGGCCGTGGCAAGTGCTGGCGGTCACGTTTACCAACCGGGCGGCGCGCGAGATGCGGGAGCGCGTCTCGCGGCTGGTCGGCCCGGCCTCCGAAGGGCTGTGGCTCGGCACCTTCCATGCGCTCGGCGTGCGCATCCTGCGCCGCCACGCCGAGCTGGCGGGGCTCAAATCCAGCTTCACCATCCTCGACGTCGACGACCAGGTCCGCCTGCTCAAGCAGCTGCTGGCTGCCGACAACATCGACGAGAAGCGCTGGCCGGCGCGGGTACTGGGCGGCATCATCCAGGGCTGGAAGGACCGCGGCCTGACCCCCGACAAGGTCCCGGCAGCCGACGCCGGCGATTTCGCCAACGGAAGGGCGCTGCAGATCTACCGCGAATACCAGGACCGGCTGAGCGTGCTGAACGCCGCCGATTTCGGCGATTTGCTGCTGCACTGCCTGACCATCTTCCAGGCGCACCCGGAGGTGCTGGCCGACTACCAGAAGCAGTTCCAGTACATCCTCGTCGACGAATACCAGGACAGCAACGTCGCGCAGTATCTCTGGCTGCGGCTGCTGGCGCAAAAGCACAGGAACATCTGCTGCGTCGGCGACGACGACCAGTCGATCTACGGCTGGCGCGGCGCGGAGGTCGGCAACATCCTGCGCTTCGAAAAGGACTTCCCCGGCGCCAAGATCGTCCGGCTGGAGCGCAACTACCGCTCGACGCCGCATATCCTCGCCGCCGCCTCCGGCCTGATCGCCCACAACGAGGGGCGGCTCGGCAAGACGCTGTGGACCGAGGAGGGCGAGGGCGAGAAGGTCGGGGTGCGCGGCGTCTGGGACGGCGAGACCGAGGCGCGCGAGATCGGCGAGGACATCGAGGCGCTGCAGCGCAAGAAGGAATCGCTGAACGAGATGGCGATCCTGGTGCGCGCCGGCCACCAGACCCGCGAGTTCGAGGACCGCATGCTCACCCTGGGCCTGCCGTACCGGGTGGTCGGCGGGCCGCGCTTCTACGAGC
>Ga0224512_10002856_pt1 | contig 15529 bp, 13 predicted proteins | sample SF_May12_sed_USG_4_FD_169103 | JGI IMG/M metagenome (GOLD analysis project Ga0224512, IMG submission 169103) | Sediment microbial communities from San Francisco Bay, California, United States - SF_May12_sed_USGS_13 | ecosystem: Environmental > Aquatic > Marine > Sediment | place: USA...
GGGACGAGCTCGGGCCGGGCGAAGTCGGCTACCTGGTCGCCGCGATCAAGGAGGTGGGCGACACCAAAGTCGGCGATACCATTCTAGACGCGAGCAACCCCGCTGAAGAGCTCCTGCCCGGATACCAGGAGGCCCGTCCCATGGTATTCGCGGGGCTGTATCCGACCGACGCCGACGACTACGAGGACCTACGCGACGCGCTCGAGCGCCTTCGTCTCAACGACGCGTCCCTACAGTACGAGCCGGAGACGTCGGTTGCGCTGGGTTTCGGCTTCCGCTGCGGCTTCCTGGGCTTGCTCCATATGGAGATCATCCAGGAGCGACTCGAGCGGGAGTTCGGGGTGGACCTCATCACCACCGTGCCGAACGTGGAGTATCATGTCGTGCTGTCCGACGGCACCGAGATGCGCGTCGAGAGCCCGACCGCGCTGCCCGATCCGGGACGAATCGACTCGGTGTCGGAGCCGATCGTCCGGGCGCGGATCCTCTGCCCGTCGGAGTATATCGGCAACGTCCAGAAGCTCTGTTATGACCGTCGAGGAGTCTTCCAGGGCATGAAGTACCTGGACACGCAGCGCGTCGAGTTGGACTTCGAGCTCCCGCTGTCAGAGATCGTTCTGGACTTCTACGATCGCCTCAAGAGCGGGACGCGCGGATATGCCGCGCTCGACTACGAGTTCCTCGAATATCGCCCAGACGACCTGGTGCGTCTCGATATTCTGGTCAACGGCGATCCAGTTGACGCCTTCAGCGTGATCATCCACGAGAGCAAGGCGTACGAGTACGGACGCGACCTCGTTGTTCGACTCAAGGATCTCATTCCCCGTCAGCAATTCGCGGTCGCGCTCCAGGCCGCGATCGGCAACAACGTGGTGGCGCGGACGAACGTCAAGGCGCTCCGGAAGAACGTCACGGCGAAGTGCTACGGAGGGGATATCACGCGAAAGCGGAAGCTCCTCGAGAAGCAGCGCGAGGGGAAGCGACGGATGAAGCAGGTGGGCACCGTCGAGATCCCTCAGGAAGCATTCCTGGCCGTCCTCAACCTGGACGGCGCTTGAGCGAGCGTTGGGTCTTGGGCGTCGACATCGGCGGCACCAACCTGGGGGTTGGCGCGGTCCCGTATGTCGGCAGCGGCGTCGGGGCGCTGCGCTCCTGCCCGACCAACCCACAGCGGGGTCCGGATGCGGCGGTCGAGGACATCGCGCGCATGGCCGCGGCCGTCGTGGCAGAGGTAGCCGACGCGGCCGAAGCGGCCGCGGAGGAGGCGCCTCGCTTCGTCGGCGTCGGGATTGGATGTCCGGGTCCGCTGGACCTCAAGGACGGCAGAATCATCTCGACGCCGAACCTTGGATGGGGTGGATACCCGATCCGTGACCGGATCAGCGACGCGGTCGGTCTTTCGGCCTCACTGGACAACGACGCGAACTGCGCCACGTACGGCGAGTGGTGGAGGGGAGCGGCCAAGGGCTCGAGAACCGTGGTCGGCGTCACGCTGGGAACAGGGATCGGCGGGGGACTCATCGCTGACGGCAAGCTCGTTCGAGGCGCGAGTGGGAGCGCCGGCGAGATCGGACACATGACGATCGACGTCAACGGTCGCCGCTGCGCGTGCGGCAACTACGGCTGCCTCGAGGCGTACGCGTCCGGACCCAACATCGCGGCTCGGGCGCGGGAGGGGCTGGAGGCGGGATACCGTTCGATCCTCCCCGACCTCGTCGACGGCGACCTCGACCGCATCACAGCCGCCACGGTGTACGACGCGCTCGTTCGTGGCGACGACTACGCACGGGAGGTCATGACGGAGACCGCGAAGATGCTGGGCGCGGGCTTGGCGAATCTGGTCAACGTCTTCAACCCCGAAATCATCGTGGTCGTTGGCGGAGTGACGCGGGCGGGCGGGCATCTCTTCGAGCCGCTTCGGGCCGAGATTCGCCGACGGGCGTTCCGCAGCGCCGTCGATGCCTGTTCGATCGTGCCCGGCGCGCTTCCGGATACCGCCGGGGTCATCGGTGCCGCAGGGGTCTTTATCTCCGAAGCCGCCGCCTGACGAGGTGGGTACGCCCCACGACACGACGGCCGAGGCCGTGCTCGGGGTCATGGGGACGTTCGTACTCGATCGGATCGTCGACCTACCCGGGCGCTCGGCTCCGATCGAGGGCCTCGGAGGGATCGCGTACGCGCTTGCCGCCGCCCGGGTCGCGCACCCGCGGGGATGGAGCGTGCTGCCGATCGCCCGGGTCGGAGCCGATGCGGCACCACGGGTTCGAGATTGGCTGGATCGGGCCGGCCTGACCGATCGAGGGCTGATCGAGGCGGAGGAGCCCAACAACCGCGTCGAGTTGCGCTATCGCGACGACACCCGGCGGGTGGAGATCTTGCGGGGTGGTGTGGCGCCCTGGGATTGGACCGAGCTGGAGCCGTTGGTCACTGGATGCGACGCGCTCGTCGTCAACTTCATTTCAGGACACGAGCTCGATCTCGAGGCCGCGGGCCGGGTGCGTGGAGCGGTTCCTGGGCTCGTGTACGCGGACCTGCACTCCCTGTTCCTCGGCTCGACCGAGAGCGGCGAGCGGGTGCCTCGGCTCCTCGCCGATCCGTTGGCGTGGGTTGCATGCTTCGACGCGGTGCAGGTCAACGCCGACGAATTCGCGCTCCTGGCGCAGAGTTTCGGAATCTCGATTCACGATGACGCGGACGACGAGGTCGCGCGGAGGGCGATGGCGCACGGGCCGGGACTCCTGTGCCGCACCGACGGGCCGAGGGGTGCGACCTGCTGGTCGAGACACGAGGATGTACCGATCGCCACCGACTCCGGCCGCGCCGAAGGTGACCGGACGGTCGTGAGGCACCAGATTCCGGCGGAGCGAATATCCGATGGCGATCCGACGGGCTGTGGTGACGTCTGGGGGGCCACCATGGCGTGTGGCCTCCTCGCAGGAGACGCACCCGAGCGGGCGGCCGCCTTGGCGACGGGCTTCGCCGCCGTCGCTCTCGAGTGCAGTGGAGCGGACGCCTTGATCTTCGGGTTGACCCCCGAAGTCGGGGCGTCGATCCGTCAATCGATCGCGCAAAGAGAGGTGGTGTCCTGAACGTCATTTCGGTCCCGGGCTCGCTCGACCACCGCACGATCGACGACTTCTTGGATGCGGTCGTCGAGGAGTCGGGGGAGCGGATGCTCTTCGACGCTCGACACCTGCGCTGGGCGGACCCGAACGGAATGGTCGCTCTCCTCGTCGCAGGCACGGTGGCGGGGCGGGCCCAAGAAGGGCTCCCGCGGCTGCAATTGCCGGATAGCGCCGACGTGTCGGGGTACCTGTCGCGCATGGGCTTCCACGAAGCGGCGCGTGAGGTCTTCGAGTTCGACGCGCCGCAGAGGAGGGCGAGCGGCGGGTTGTCGGACGTGCTGCTCGAGATCACGTCTGTCGCGGCGAACGCCGACGTCCACGCGGTGATCGACCGGGTGCAGGATCAGGCCGGCGCGATCCTTGCTTCCAAGCTCGGGTATCCGGCCACGGCCGTGGTCCAGTTCTCCGTGATCCTATCCGAGGTGTGTCAGAACATCGTCGAGCATGCCGAGGCACCGGGATGGGTAGCGGCGCAGGCGTACAACTGGGCCCGCCGGCTCGGTCGATTCGTGGTCGTCATCTCGGTCATGGACGTCGGGCGGGGGTTCCGAGGCTCCCTCATGGACGAGCACTCGGCGCGATACGGGGATCGGTGGGGGGACACCACGGCGCTCGAGGCGGCGTTCCTCCACGGTCTGACGCGCTTTCCCGACTCGGGGCGGGGTCAGGGGATCCAGCAGATTCGGCGACAGGTGCGGCGTTGGGACGGCGCGATCACGATTCGAAGCGGGACGGCGCGGATCGGGCAAGTGCCCGAATGGGACGACACGCCACCGCTGGTTGATGGACTCGCTCCGCTTCCCGGGGCGCAGATCAGCATCATCCTTCCGGCGCGGGTGCCGGAATGAGCGAACGACCGATCGACCCGATCTCGATCGACGTGGGCGAGGTGCTGCAGCGCAACGTAACGTCTCTCTACGCCACACTCGTGACACGCCCGACCGGGCGAGCCGTCCGCATGGCGATCGAGACGCAGCTGAGGGGCGCCGGCACGCTGTCGCTCTCGTTGATCGACTTCTCCGAGGTCGTCATCATCGACTTCTCCTGTGCCGACGAAGTGGTCGCCAAGCTCCTGCAGCAGTTCTTGGACGACGAGGCGCGCGACGCCTTCTTCGTGTTTCGAGGAGTCCACGAGCCGCACCGGGATCAGATCGAGGTCGTGCTGGCCCGACAGGGGCTGGCCGCGGTTGTCGAATCCCGACCGGGCGATTTCGAGCTCGTCGGTGTGCGGACCGAGGCGGAGGCGAGGGTCTGGGGTCGGGTCGAGGAGTGCGGTACGGTCGAGCCCGAAGACGTCGCTCATCTCGCGAAGGAGGACGAAGATCGAGAGGCGCTGAACTCGCTCTCGCTTCGTGGGCTCGTATTCCGGAGTCCGAAGTCCGGCCGGGTCCATGCATTGAGCCGTCTGGTCTCGCACCTTCTATGAGCGCCCCGCTGGGCGCGGAGCCATCGAGCCAGGAGGGACCCATGTCCGACCGTCACCATACACGCCGAGTCGCCACGCTCGCGATTCACGGCAGCGCGCACGATCGCACACCGGGATCGCCGGTCGTCCCGCCCATCGCGCAGAGCGCGACCTTCCATTGGGGCAGCCCGGATGACGGAGAGCTGCGGTACAGCCGCTATGGCAACAACCCCAACCAGATTCAGGTCAGCGAGAAGGCCGCGGCGCTCGAGGGTGCCGAAGCAGCCATCGCGCTCGCGAGTGGTATGGCCGCCACCGCGATGGCGTTGCTCGCGCTGACCGAAGCGGGGGACCACGTCGTGGCCTCTTCGCGCCTCTATGGTGCGACGCAGACACTCCTGCGAGACGAGCTGCCCCGACGAGGAGTGCAGACCACGTTCGTCGATCCGGAAGCCGGTGGTTGGGATGCAGCGCTCCGCGACGAGACGCGGGTCGTTTGGATCGAGATCCCCACCAACCCCACGCTTCGGGTGCTCGACCCGCGGCCGATCGTCGCGCTGGCTCATGACCGCGGGATCCGCGTCGCCTGCGACGCGACGTTCGGCTCCCCGGTGAATTTCCGCGCGGCCGACCTCGGGATCGACGTCGTGGTGCAGAGCGCGACGAAGTACCTCGGTGGCCATTCGGACCTGATTGCCGGAGTCGTGGCCGGCACGCGTGAGATCATCGACGAGGTCGTACGGCTATCGCGGCTCTACGGCCCCGCACTGGACCCGCACGCGGCGTGGCTCTTGGATCGGGGCTTGCGCACCCTGGACGTGCGCGTGAAGCGGCACAACCAGAATGCGATGGCCGTCGCGGAGTGGTTCGAGGGTCGCCCCGAGGTCGCTCGCGTCTCGTATCCGGGGCTCGCGTCTCACCCGGATCACGTCCTCGCGTCGGAGCTCATGAGCGGTTACGGCGGCATGGTGAGTGTGGTGCTCACGGGCGGCGGAGACGCCGCCGATCGGTTCGTGAGCGGTTTGCGGCTGGCGCTCGCTGCCCCCAGCCTCGGCGGGGTCGAGACGCTCGTTTCTCAGCCGCGCTACACGTCACACGTGGGACTCTCGGCGGCGGAGCGCGAGGCCCAGGGCATCCCGGACGGCTTCGTCCGTCTGAGCATCGGGATCGAAGACGCCGACGACCTGATCGCGGACTTCGAGCAGGCCCTCGCTCGCTAGGATGAGCCGATCTTCGCTCGGCGCCCCCATCGACGAGGCGCTTCCGGCTCGTGGCCTACGATTTCGTGACCTCTACTCGGCGTCCATGAACGGGTAACGGTAGTCCGTCGGGGCGTCGAAAGTCTCCTTGATCGACCGCGCGCTGACCCAACGCAGAAGGTTCAACATCGAGCCCGCCTTGTCGTTCGTCCCCGAGGCCCGCCCGCCACCGAACGGCTGCTGTCCAACGACGGCGCCGGTCGGCTTGTCGTTGACGTAGAAGTTCCCTGCCGCCTGGTCGAGTCGATCCGTCGCTTCGCGCGCCGCAGCCCTGTCGCGCGCGAACACCGCCCCGGTGAGGGCGTACGGCGACGTGGCGTCGACCAGATCGAGCGTCTCGGACCACTTGTCGTCGTCGTAGACATACACTGACAGCACCGGCCCGAAGATCTCCTCGCACATCGTCGTGTACTCGGGATTCTCGGTGCGGATGATCGTCGGGCGGACGAACCAGCCTTCCGAGTCGTCGCACTCTCCGCCGACGAGGATCTCGGCTTCGTCCGAGGCCCGCGCGCCCTCGATGTACTCGGAGATCTTGTCGAACGCCTTCTGATCGATGACCGCGCTCACGAAGTTCCGGAAGTCTCTCGGATCGCCCATGGCCAGCGACGCGGTCTCCTCCACCAAGGGACCTTCCAGCTCTTTCCAGAGGCTGGCCGGGACGTAGGCGCGGGAGGCAGCGCTACACTTTTGCCCCTGATACTCGAATGCGCCCCGGACCATCGCGGTCTTGAGCTTCGCGACGTCGGCCGACGGGTGGGCCACGATGAAGTCCTTGCCGCCCGTTTCCCCCACGACCCTGGGGTAGGCGTTGTACTGATCGATGTTGTCGCCGATGCGCTTCCAGAAGCTCCGAAAGACCTCAGTCGAGCCCGTGAAGTGAACACCGGCGAACGTCGGCTCGGCGAAGACCTGCTCGGTAATGGCGGCTGCGTCGCCGGAGACGAAGTTGATGACCCCTGCGGGCAGGCCCGCCTCCTCGAGGAGCTTCATCATGAAGAAGTTCGACAGGAGGGCCGAGTGGGCCGGCTTCCAGACCGCCGTGTTGCCGAGCATCGCCGGTGTGCCCGGCAGGTTGGCTCCGATCGCCGTGAAGTTGAAGGGGCTCACCGCGTAGATGAAGCCCTCCAGTGCGCGGTACTCTGCACGGTTCCAGACCCCGTCGTCGGAGATCGGCTGCATGGAGTAGATCTTCTCCGCGAAGTGCGCCCCGAAGCGGTAGAAGTCGATGGTCTCACACGCCGAGTCGATCTCGGCCTGATATGCGGTCTTGCTCTGCCCCAGCATCGTGGACGCGTTGAGCTTCGCCCTCCAGGGTCCCGAGAGTAGGTCGGCGGCACGAAGGAAGACGGAGATGCGGTCCTCCCAACGGGTCGTGGACCACGCGCGATGCGCCTCGTTCGCTGCGGTGACTGCCCGCTTCACTTCTTCCGGTCCAGCCTGATGCGCACGCGCGAGCAAGTGGCCGTGCGCGTGAGGCATGACCACGTCGATCGTGTTCCCCGTCCGGATCTCTTCTCCCCCGATGACGAGCGGGATGTCGACGATCGTCGAGGCCTGGGCCTCGAGTTCGGCCTTGAGCTCCGCGCGCTCCGGGGTGCCGGGCGCATAGCTGAGAACGGGTTCGTTGACGGGGGGCGGTGTGGTGGGAATTCCGGTCATGGATGCGGGCGGGATGATGGCGGGGGTCGGAGCCCCCGACAGCGGCCTGTGGCCGATGCCGGACTGGGCAGACGGGCGTCCGACGGACGGCGGAATCTCAACATCCTGTCCAGGGGGCGCAACCGGAGCGAAGGGTCTGGATTGGAGTGGCAGGCGGGCAGCCCACCCGCGTTGACGCGTGCCTTCGCGGTCGGGTAACTTTCGCGCCCTTTTTGCGACGCTTTGCGCATGGATTCGCGGGCGCCCAGCCCCTGCCGTATATGAGCTCCGAAGACCTACGACGTGCCGTGATGGCAGCGCTCGCACGCATCAAGCACCCCGGCTCCGGTCGTGATCTCGTCGCCGGAGGCCACGTACAGAGCCTCGAGGTCGACGAAGACGGGAGCGCCCGTTTCCGATTCCTCGTGCGCCCGGAAGATCCCGGCGATTTGGTGAGGGAGGCGCGAAGCGCGGTCGAGGCGATCGAGGGGGTCAGCGACGTCAAGATCGACGTTCAGCTCCCGCAAATGGCACCGTCCGGGGCGGGTTCGCGCCAAAGTGGTCTGAAGCCGGGCTCAGTCCCGGCTCCGACCCCGAAGCCGGGCATCCTGTCGGACGTTCGACACGTCATCGCGGTTTCTTCGGGGAAGGGCGGGGTCGGGAAGTCGATGGTCGCAGCGAATCTCGCCGCGGCGTTCGCCAAGCAAGGTCTTCGCGTCGGGCTCGTGGACGCCGACATCTACGGGCCGAACATCCCTCTCATGTTCGGTGTCGATCGGCGACCAACCGTGACCGGGGACAAGGGCAAAGAGATGATCGAGCCGCTCGAAGCCCACGGTGTGCGGCTCATGAGCCTGGGTCTGCTCCTCGAGGATGATCAGCCGGCGATCATGCGTGGGCCGCTGATTTCGGGCATTCTCAAACAGTTCCTCGAGCAGGTCGCGTGGGGCACGCTCGACGTGATGGTCGTCGACATGCCTCCGGGGACAGGGGACGCACAGCTTTCACTCGTGCAGACGATCGACGTCGATGGTGCCGTCATGGTGACGACGCCGCAGCAGGTGGCGACGGGCGACGTACGCCGGGGCATAAAGATGTTCGAGCGGGTGAACACTCGCGTGCTCGGCATCGTCGAAAACATGAGCGGGATGGCCTGCCCGAGCTGCGGCGAGGTCGTGGACGTCTTCGGCAGGGGCGGGGGTGAGACCCTGGCGAAGGAGATGGGCCTCCCGTTCCTCGGCCGAGTGCCGCTGGATCCGGCGGTAGTGCGGGCAGGCGACCAAGGAGCACCGACGGTGATCTCCGCCCCCGACTCTCCCGCCGGGGTCGCGCTCCGAACCATCGCCAACACCGTCGAGAGCAGCCTCGCCGCCCCCGTCGGCTGAGGAATCAGTCGCCTTCCAGCCAGCGACGATCTGCGTCGGTAAGTGACCCTTCCCCGCGCTTCCGGTCGAGGATCCTCATGACGAGCCACCCGACGAAGAGGACGGGGGCGACCTTGAAGAGCAGGAACGTGGCGAGGCCGAAGGTCAGCGAGAAGACGACGCCGACCACGCTCAACACCACGCCCGCGACCAGGATCGTCGCGAGTCCCACGGCGAAGAACGTGAGCAGTGAGCCGATCATGTAATGCCTCCTGGCGGTTGTTCGCCTAGCGAATCCAGACGACCTCGACGCTCCCGAAGGCGGCGTCGAGCTCGATGACTACGCGGTGCTCGGCCTCGTCGAAATCTACCGATTCATACACGTCCCCGCGTTTCACCAGTCCCTCGGAATCGAGCGAGGTCAGGAAGCTGTCTTTCCGGAGTCGAACCCCGAGCCCCTCCGGCACCCGCAGCACCAACGCCCCGAGGCCCATGTCGATGTCGACTCGGCCGTCCCTCGCCCAGCGGCCGTCCAGTCCGACGGTGAGGGAGCCGACCCCGGCGTCGATCTCGATGTGCTCGGCGTTCAGATTTCCGAGGCCCCTCGCGGTGAACTCGGCCGCACCCACCTCGAAGCGCGCCGTTGCCATCCGGCTGGGGTTGGGCTCCGAAATGTCCACGACCGACTCCGAAGCGCCCGTGCTCAGGTCCAGGCCGGTGAGCGCAAGCCCTCCGAGGTCCAAGTCTGCCTTCACCGCACCGAAGCGGAGGTCGAGGTCCATCGGGACCCCGCGCGCGAGCTCCAGCTCGAGCTCACCGGCCTTGTCGGTGTCGATCTTCAAGCCGCTTCGGATGGACTCGACTCCGAGCCGCAGTCGGTTTCCGGAGAAATCCGCGATCGGTTCGAAGCGCTCTTCGTCGTATTCGAGATTCATACGGTACAGCAGCCCTTCGTCGACGGACCGGATGGAGAAGAGGCCCGCAGCATACTCCACGAACACGCGCACCTCATCCGCACCCTGGAGCTGCCGCGACATGTTGACGGTACGCCAACTCTGAGCTTCTCCCGCCATGGGGAGCGCGGTGAGCAACGCCATGGCCGCTACCGCGTGGTGGATCCGCCCCAGCCCGAGCGACGCGCTACGCATCGTGCGCATCCTGACCTCCGGTCGGCCCCGGGCCGACGTCTTCGTCCACATCGACGCTCATGGCCGCCTCCCATGCGGCGTCCGGGTCATACGCCCCCTGATACTCGCGCCGTCGTCCACCTCGAGTCAGGAGCACGGACCCGAACCCTATCTGAAACGCGAGAATCGTGACGATCACGCCGAGCGCGATGAGGAGTCCGCCGAAGAAGCCGAGGAACGGTATGATCGAAACGAGGTGCCCGACCATGAACGCGAGGCACAGCGCCAGCAGGCCGCCGACAAGGGTGAAGATCGGATTGGTCTTGCGGATCCAGCCGGTCCAGGGAAGCCCGCTGTCCGCGAGCCACTCACCCGCGGTCCTCGCGACTGCCAGATACCCCAGCAAGAACGCGAGCGCGGCCGCGAGGGGGAAGAGGGGCGCCCATGCGATCGCCACCGGGATTCCGATGATCGACACCAGAAGGGCGACGAGCCCCAGTAGCCACACCGGAATCAGCAGGAAGCTGCCGGCGAATCCGACCACGGCGGCACGTCCAGGCGCACGCCGAGCGGTCTCCGCGATGTTGTCCATATTCTCGCCGGCAAAAGCGATGAAGCCGGCACCCACGAGTCCGAGGACGAAGACGAGGATGAGCTTCTCGAGGACGCCACCGACAGCACGAATGACGGGCCGAACGGGGGACATGATCGAGAACGAGTCGTCGGATCCCATCCGCGCCTCGTTTCGCATCTCGTTTCTGAGATCTCTCCTGACCTCGGCGCGAATCTCCTCGCGTAGTCGGTCGCGGAGCTCGGCTTCGAGATCCCGCTCTTCTTCTAGCACGTCGACGATGCCACCCTCGATCTCACCGGTATTCCGCAGAACGCGGGCGTCCGCGATTCGTGCCTGGCCTCGAATCACTCCGCTGTCCGAGACCTCGAGCGCACCATCGACGACCACGACGTCGCCCCCGATCTCCCCTTCCACTCGGAGGGTACCGTCGATCATGACGAGTGTCTGGTCGACGACAGTGCCTTCGGGAATGACGAAGTCTTCGCCCACGAAGATGCGGTAGTCGCCGGGAAGACCTTCGAGGGCTTCCTCGAGGGCCCCTAATCGGCGCACCGACCCCACCAGCACCTCGACGAGGCGACGCTCTTGTGCCATCGACGCCGAGCGGTCCTGCGATTCGGTCTCGAGCACCACCGAAGTCTCGACCGCGCGCTTCAACGCCTGATCGATCGACCGTCCCAGGGCCTCATCCGAACCATCGATCTCGGCGGGCGGGCTCCACGCCGCGAGTCGCTCGGCGAGGGCGCCATTCTCGAGCGTCATCGCCTCACTGAGCAACGCTCGCCACGCGCGATCGAGCTCGGCTCCGACCCGATAGGGCCCAAGCGGTTCGTCGTCGAGAAAGACGGTTCCCCGATCGAGCCTCAGCTCGAACACCCCGTCATCAGAGAACGACAGCTCGAGCGCGGCGCTCGCCGGGCTCGCCGAAACGCTCTTCGAGACCACTCGCCGGAGCTGGGCGTCGAGCGCAGAGGGCTGCGTGATCCAGGCGAGGACCACGGCGGAGAGGATGTTACGAAGCAATGGAGACATGTGCATAGCGACCCCTCGAGGGGCGATTCGCGAAGAGGTTCTTATAGAGCACGCGCAAGGCGAACGCGCAGATCGACGAATAGAGTAAGGCTCCGCCCACGACCATCGCCGGGGCCGCGGCGAGTGCTTCGTAGAGCGAATCGAGCCCGAACGCTTCGTTGGACTGAGCCAGCGTCGGAACCGATGCGAAGACCGACGTCATCACTTCGGTCGCTTGCCACCAGACGAAGGAGGCGAGCGAGCCCAGGGTCAGCGCCGGGTGGGAAGCGAGTGCCCACCCCAGGACGCCGAGAACGACCATCGGGGTCACCGCGACCCCGGAGAGCGCTGCAAGCGCCTGGCGCGTCTCCGGGACCAGGCGCCGGGCCGAGGCTTTCGCGGCTGCCAACCCTCGCGCCCACAAGGGGGGAGACAGCTGGAGCGCGCGAGCGGTGCGGAGCCCGAGCATGACGCGCTCGCCGAAGTCGGTGGGTGGCTCGAGTCGTTCGAGCGAGCCCATCCGGGCGACCACAGTCCGCCATGCGTGAAGTTCTCGCGCGCATCGCACGCAGCCGCCGACATGGGCTTCCACGCGCGCCACGGCTGTGGCGGGAAGGGCCCCGTCGGCGAGGTCCTGGAGTAGCCCTGTAGGCACGTGCTCCGCGACCGGTCGCCGAAGGAGCGAGCGGAGACGGATCGCGACGCGGGCGACGAGCGGCAAGGCCACGGGTCGCTCGACGCGGGACATGACGTCGTCGGCGAACCCGGCGCTCGGTGCGAGCGCTTCCAAGTCGTCGAGGCCTCGCATGACCGCGAGCCACGCGTCGACCTCCGCGTTGCAGGTGGAGCACGCGGCGAGATGTCCTTCCACCCGCGCTGAAGAGGCAACCGCCAGCGACCCCTCGAGGAACTCCTGGAGAATCCCTGCGGGCACGTGTCCGGGTGCGCGCGGATCGATCATGACCCGCTCGGCGAATCCCTCGCTCGGCCGATACTCGGGAAGCGCGTCGAGGTCACCGAAGAGCGCACGCCAGCCGTCCAACGCACCCGAACAGTGGAGGCAGCCTGCCACATGCGCCTCGACATCGGCACGCTTCCGTGCGGGAAGCTCGCCTTCGAGAAACGCCTGCAGCTGCTCGGCGCTCAGGTGGTTGTCCTGCTGGTGACTCACGGTGTAACTCCTGCGTTGTTCACTCCCCTCGCACTACGCATCGACGTTCCTCGGAGTTTCATGAAAAACGCCCATTCTGTGAGGTGCCGCCCAAGGGCCTTTTGGGGCCTGGCGTCCGGGACGTAGCGCTCATTCACCCTCGTTCACGAAGCCAGGTGAGCGAGAGATTTTCTGAGCTCGCCCCGAGCGCGGTGCAGATACGTCTTCACGGTCCCGAGCGGGAGGTCGAGAATCTCCGCGATCTCGTCGTACGCATACCCTTCCACGTGCCGGAGCAGGATCACTGATCGATACTCCGCGCGCAGCCCGCCGATGGCTTCCTCGATCTGGCCTCCGAGCTCTTTGTGCTCGACGTACTCGTGGGGGCTCTCCTGCTCGGATTCGATCACGAGACGGCTCCGAGCGATCTCGTCCACCGAGGTGGCGTGCGGAGAGCCGTCGATCGAGACGGTGTCGAGCTTGCGTTTGCGGAGGTAATCGATGGTGTGGTTGTTCGCGATCTTGAAGATCCAGTTGCTGAACTTGTAGCTGGTCTTGTATGAGCCGATCGCGTTGAACGCCCGGATGAACGCCTCCTGAGCCAGGTCCTCGGCGAGCGTTCGATCGCGCACCATCCGATAGATGAGCGAGAAGACCGGGCGCTCGTACCGAGTCAACAGCTCCCGGAATGCCAGTTCTTGGCCACGTGCCGCGCACGTCGCGAGCTCGCGATCATCGAGCTTGGTGTAGTCGGGAGCGGCCAGAGCTCTCTCATCCTGCCTGGAGTTCGCGTGCCATCCGGCGGTGCGGGGCAGGGAAGCGATGTGGGTACTCATCGGTCCGCCCTACGCGGCACGACCCGATTCTGTTTCGCGAGGGACGTTGAGTGGGGTCTTCGCTTCCCGTAGCTTTCGAGCCCGCGCCGCAACCGCCACCGTCCGGACACCCGTAAGCTACGCGCGCGAGCGACACCTGTCATGCAATCAACCACCGAAGCTGCCCCCAGGTCCGGTGCGGCGCGCGAGAAGCAGGTTCAACAGATCTTCTCGGAGATCGCGCCACGCTATGACCTTCTCAACCACGTGCTCAGCCTCAACATCGATCGGTCCTGGCGGAAGAAGGCCGTCGGTCGTCTCGGCTGGGAGGAAGCGGCCGGCGGGACGTTTCTCGACGCGTGCTCCGGGACGTTCGATCTCGCACTCGAGCTCGCAGGGCGCCCGGGATTCGCGGGGCGCGTCATCGCGTCCGACTTCGCGCACCCGATGCTGGTCACGGGTACCCCCAAGATCGGGAAGGCGGCCGTTGTTTCTGTCTGCGGGGACTCCCTCGGGCTTCCGTTCAGCGACGGTCTCTTCGACGGCGCGACCGTCGGTTTCGGAGTGAGAAACCTCTCCGATCTCGAGGGAGGCCTGAGGGAGCTTCGGCGGGTGCTCAGGCCGGGGAAGCGACTCGTCGTGCTCGAGTTCACCGTTCCTCCGAACCGGATCGTGCGGGCCGGCTACCTCTTCTACTTCCACAACATCCTTCCGCTCGTCGGCCGGGTCGTCTCCGGACATCCGTGGGCGTATACGTACCTCCCGGAGTCGGTGAAGGAATTCCCGGGTCCCGAGGCCCTCGGGGCGTTGTTCGAGTCCGTGGGGTTCAGCGACGTGGGGTGGACCCTGGTATCGGGCGGAATCGCGGCGATCCACTGGGGATCGGCGTAGTCGACCCGGTCTCCACGTCCAGCGCCACCACGGGCCCGAAGCGACGCAGCGACTCGACCCCGATACGTACCGGGTCTCCGACGACGAGGATCGTCATCTCGTCGGGCTTCAGGTGTCGTTGGAACACACCGTGCACCGACTCGGGATCGACCCTCTGGACGCCATTCCAATACCGTTGGAGCCAGTCATCGGGTAGGTCGAGCGCCCGGTAGTACATGGTGCGCGACACGATTTGGTCGGGAGAGTCGAAGTTGAAGACGAAGCCGTTCACGATCTGATCCACCGTGGTGGCGACCTCTTCTCGACTTGGAGGCGCGTCCCGAAGCGTGGCCATGGTTTCGAGGACTACATCGATCGCGGGCGCGACGTTCTCAGGACGCGTCCGGGTCATGGCACCCACGACCCCCTCGTGCGTACGGGGCGTGGTCCACAGCGATGTGGCGGAGTAGGCGAACCCCTCTTCCGTCCGAAGACGGTGCATGAGGCGGCTGGAGAACCCGCCCGCACCGAGGATCGAGTTGCCGATAAGGGCGGAATAATAGTCGTCGTCGTCCGCGAGGCGCACCGCAGTCGGGTGCGCCATGACCACGACGGCCTGTTCCACGTCCTTTGCCAGCAAGAAGACGCCCGGCGCGCGGCGGATCTGCGGAGCCGGTTCCGTCGGCAGCGGCTCGGGGCATGCTGGAAGGCGGGCGAGCAGCCGCTCGGCGAGCGGCTGGGCCTCCGGCCAGGAAATGTCGCCGGTGAAGCCGAGGACCAGATTCTCGCGGCACACGATGCGTCCACGAAGCTCGTGCAGGCGTTCGGGGGTCAACAGCTCGGGAGCAAGGTCTTCCGGTGCCATCTCCCACCCGACGGGATGATCACCGAACAACAGTCGATTGATCTCGACGACCGCCAATCGTCCCGGGTCGTCGGCGCGGCGACGCACGCCTTCGAGTTGGCGCGCGCGCCACGCGTCGATCTCCGCCGCATCGAACGAGGGCGCGACGAGCAGCTCACTCCAGAGCGCGATGGCCATGTCGACGTGCTCGGTGAGTGTGTTGATCGAGGTCGTGATGCTGCCCCCTCCCGTGCCGAAGCTGACCTGGAGGGCGTAGAAGGCGATCGCTTCGTCCACCTCGGCGGGCGTTCGCGTCGCCGTGCCCCCGTAGCGCATGAGCGCGG
>Ga0224512_10002858_pt1 | contig 15515 bp, 12 predicted proteins | sample SF_May12_sed_USG_4_FD_169103 | JGI IMG/M metagenome (GOLD analysis project Ga0224512, IMG submission 169103) | Sediment microbial communities from San Francisco Bay, California, United States - SF_May12_sed_USGS_13 | ecosystem: Environmental > Aquatic > Marine > Sediment | place: USA...
TTCTAGCTGATGATGTGGTTCTAGCTGATGATGTGGTTCTAGCTGATGATGTGGTTCTAGCTGATGATGTGGTTCTAGCTGATGATGTGGTTCTAGCTGATGATGTGGTTCTAGCTGATGATGACGTTGCTAATCCTACTCAACCTGACAATGTTGACTATTCCAAGATTGCAGGACTTGTAGTGTTGTTGGTTGCAATGATTGCAGTTTTTGTAGTCTTTAAGAAATTCAAGGAATCGGCGTTCAAGACTGAAATCAAAAAGACACTGAAGAAAAAACAACAGCAGAACACAGTAAAAGAGATTGTTTCATTTGACGATAAACTGCACATTGACATCAAGACTATCACTAATGAAAACTAGGCTTTTGGGCAATCCTGCCTTTTATACAAATGATCCATGGTATCTCAGATGAGCACCAGAAATATTGATTTGGTAACATTTGAAAATGACTCTGTACTTAACCAAAAGTCAATTTCACTTCCCATAGGAAAAGTATCCATCAGGCAGACTGCCATACTGTTCTCAGGAATATTGGTTACATTTCTTGTCTTTATGACTAGTGACAACCTAATAATGTCTGGATTTGTCTTTGCTATATTTTTAGGATTGGGATTGATTGGATCCAGAGTAATGGCTGCAGACCAGATGATAAAGAGTCACCTGATGCTTTTGGTAAGAGGAACTTCACTTGATGTCAAACCAGAGTACATGGAAAAGAAAAAAGAGAAGAAACAACAACAGCAACAGATTAACAATAATGCAATCCCAAATTTAAAACAAGAAATAGAATCACAAAAAAACAATAACGAATTAGTAAACAAAGTACTTTCAGACATACAGTCGCTATTGTTATTATTATTCAAGAAAAAAGACATCCGACAAAAAGAGCAACAACATGAAAATGACATACTGCAAGAAAATGATGTACAAAAGATTTCAGAAGACAAGAGATTCTCAGCTACAGTGGAACTCACTGATCAAAACATTCTCAACGTCTCACTTTACAAAAAAGCAAAACAGAATCAAACCGATAATGATCATGATGATGACAGTAACCCCGTAGAAAAGATGCTAAGGAATCTCTCAAAAAAACAGACTACTGTTAAACCACCAAAAGAAAATCTCACAGAGCATGTCACCATAGCACTTGACGAAAAGGAACTAGAGCAATCACAATACACAATAAAATCCAATGACATCATTTCACTTGTCTTGGAGAACAATCCTGATGTAATGTATCAGGTCACTGTAACTGCAGATGATGACAACGACAACAAAGCAGTAACAGTTTAACGGCTAGACTACTATCTTTTCTCCTTTTAAACAAACCAGAATAACTATTCAATGATTAGAAAAAAGGACGGTGAGCTGAAGGAAGGCGAGTCCATTGGCGGCTTTTTCATAAAGCTGGTAGTGGCCCTGGTAGCAGTAATCATCGTTGCAACCATTGTACCTGATGTGCTTGGCGTGAACGTGCAAGGACTATGTATCGAGGAGGATACCATCCTTGGTGGAATCACTGCAAACCACTGTGGTGATGATTCTGTGTTCCTCACTGATGCAGTAAAGACCATAATTGGAGACGGCTATAGCTTCTTGCTTGTGGGAATTGCGCTTGCATTCATAGGAATTGGCGCCTACAAGGGAGTCACCTACAAGGTACTGCCTTCTTCTGGATTGCCACTATACTCTGCAAGAACAAAAAGTACAACAGCAGAACAATAAGAAAACGACAAAATGAGTGAAACAGACAACGACAAGACAAAGCAAAGGAAAATTCTCAGAGTCTTGTTTTACTCTTTTTTGTTTTCTCCTCTCTTTTTTTATTTATTATTTTTTGACAGGCCTGAATTGTCATTTTTTGGGATTGTTCTACCACTATACGGATTCTGGGGAATAATGATGTCACTTGACATGAGAATTACTCTATCAATTAACAATTTGATTTTGCAGCATGAGGCAAACCCAATATTTCGTACGCTATATGCAAAGTATTCCCCACGAATCGCAGTAATGATTCAACTGTTAATTGAATCAGCATTCATTTTTGTATTACCATCACTTATGCTTCCAAGGGACTATGAAGTGAAATTATTTTTTGACTATCAAAGTTCAGCAATCTTTGCAGGAATTGTCGGTGTCTTTCATGTAATGGCATGGTGGAATAACAGAAAAAACATCAAAGAAATTCTAGAGAATCAAGAGTTTAGATGAATTGCCAATCGTCTCATCCAAATGAATTGTAAAAATCAGTTGTGTATGTAAAATATTTTATTCTAATCTTTCTTGGCATTTTCTGATTCTTCCTCTTTTGCCTTTTCTCTGACACTTTTCATGACACAGAATTTACGGAGTGTATTGACTAATCCCATAAAATATCGTTTGTATTTCTAATATATCAAATTACATGAATTTCCATACTGCTGTTATGCTAGTTGGAGACAAGACATAGTACCAAAAAATAAAAAGAGATTTTAGAAATTACAAAAAATCAACTACGTGTTACAGTCATGAAATAACAGATAATTTGGATCTTGATATTGCAATCATCGGAATAACGCCTGCCAATAATACAAACAGTGCAACCATTCCAAACTCAGGTATGACAAACGTACCAATTATTTCTATCTCATCAGTATCTTCTGAAAACCACACAGAAATGGTCCTATCTGTCGGTGTTGCAATCTCATCAAAATCAACCTCTTCTTCATCTACTAGAACATAAAAATAATCATCCATATCGCCTATTTTTGCATCAATTATTTCACGCGGCAAATTAATTGAAAGCATTCCTTGTTCAGTTGCGTTCATTTTTACGATTAGTGAGTCTGATTCTGGATGAATGTCAAGTATGCTTCCTCCTGTGATGCTATAGTTTAGCGTTATTTCTCTGTCATCGATATTCATCACAAATTTGGTTGGCATAACTCCAGTCTTGCTTTTCATGTTTGAGATTCCAGTCACTGCATTCTCTACCATATCTTTGTTTTCTGTATCTGTACTGTCGTTTACCGTTATGACACCGCTCATCCACGGATAAACGGTGCAAAAATACCCAAAAGTACCAGTCACCTTGAACACATGAGAAAATGTTTCTCCTGGTTTTATCTGCCCAGAATCAAACGTTCCATCAGGTCCGTTTCGGGCAGAACCGCTGGTTATTGTGTGTGCAACAGAATCATCATTTATCCATGTCACGTTGGATCCTTTGCTGATCTCAGTACTGTATGGGATGAAACACTCGTCTGTTTCTTTACATTCTGGATTGAAAGAACCCGTCGGCATTCGTATTGTTTCTGCATAGACAGGAATGACTAGTGTGGCAATCAAAACCATTATTGCTATTCCAAAAAGCATTGCCTTTGTCATTGGGTTCAATTAGAACTCCCAGTTGAAAACAAAAAAGGTTTCTAAACTGTCATTGTGTCGGGTGCATTGCATTTCTTGTATTGCACTTTCTCCTTTTATACAAATGATTCATTCTTTTTTGTGAAACTAGATCTATCTGGTAAAAAATCAAAAACAAATGAACATGCCATTACAGTCAAAGAGCAGACATTAAAGAAGCAGACACTACTAAAGAAAAAAAGTCCAACTGACTTTGCATACAGTTATTCTATCATTCCAACCAATTTCATCAATCTGTCAGAGGAATCCCAGATACAAAGACTGGGACAGTTCTTTGACATTCTCAATGTCATTGATGACCGGATAAAAATTACAATGTCTAGACGAATAATACCAATTACGGTTGAAGGTCAGATCCAAAACATGCCAGTAATGCAGGTGCATCTGCAATCACATGTTCCACTGGCTGATACCCTGGAGCAAAACAGGTTGGAATACATTGCAGGTGTTAAGCCGCCTGAATTCAGGATAAAAAAAGAGCATTTCTCCATGATGGAACTTGTTGAGATAATTCCGGATGATGTAAACAGCAGTAATAATGATGATGATGAGGATACCAGCACTGGAGAGAAAATATTCTCAAGGACCTTCACACTTGATGGAATCCCTGCCACTCTGCCTTATGCATGGATTACCAGAATCTTTGATATCTGCTCCCAGATACAAATGTGGTACAATCCACTTGACAAAGACGAGGCAATTACCAGGATGGTCAGATTCAAAAACATCATTTACGATGATGCAAAATCAAACCGTGTAACATCAGAGTTATTCAAGAGGGCAGACGATGCTGAAAACTCTTTGAGAAAAGACACTACCAGACTTTATGAGGTTGTCGTAAACTGTACTGTAGTTGGAGAAGACAGAAAATCCCTCAAGGAAAACTGCAAGACATTCAAGAAACACCTCAAGAGGTATGGCGGACATTTTAGCGCAGTCTCTGCAAAACAGGCATCAATGCTGTGCGAAGGATTTGGAAAAAAGATTACCTTTGACAGAGGATCCTGTGCAATTCTGTATTCGTTTGCATCAGCTGACATGCTTGAGATTCCTGACGGCATCCCGTTGGGGATTAACATGGACTCGAAAGGCCCGATAATATTTGACATTGGCAAGCGCATCAACTATAACATTGCAATCATTGGAAAGTCAGGTTCAGGAAAGTCATTTACCGTCAAAATTTTGCTGAATCGTTTGCTGAAAAAGTTTCCAGATTCTCATGTTTATGTGATTGATCCGATGGGCGAATACTCCAAGATTGCTGACTTTTTTGGAATGGATGTCTTGTATCTCAAGGATGAAAAAGATCAGCTGGGCTTGGATCCGTTTGTATTGCTTGACCCGCTTGATGCAGCAGACATTTTATCTGAAATCACAAACGCACCAGACGATGTCAAGAGACAATTCCAGACATATTGCGGAAAAGCCAAAACCTTTGAGGAATTCTTTGAGATGATTCCAAAAAAATACAAGGACAGCCTTATCAATCTGAAGAAAGGTCCGCTCTCCAGAATAATTCTGGGTGATCCAAAACTCAACTCTCAGAGAAAGGTGATAATGTCAATGGAGGGCGCAACTGGTTCTGATACAGAACAGATGATTTTGCTGTTACTGTTAAACAAGATATTCAAGATATGCAATGACTTGCCTGCAAGAACAAGAAAGATTGTTTTGATTGATGAGGCCTGGATGCTGTTGCGAATGAAGAATGCCGCAAAGTATGTCAACATGATAGTGCGAATGGGCAGAAAACTCAACATAACATTCGGATTCATCTCACAAAGACTGGAAGACATCTCAAAGGAGGATGATTCAGGAATAGGCAAGATAATTGACAACATGGAAACCAAGATAATTCTGGGTCTGGAGGAACAGGCAGCAGAAACTGCAAGAAATGTCTTGAGATTGTCGGATTCTGAGACAAACAAAATCAGGGCATTCAACGCAGGACATGCATTGTTTCTCACAAAAAATCACAGGATTCATGCAAAGTTTATGCCAACTTTACAGGAAAGAGAGATGTTTGACACAAGGCCGTTGGAATAACTTGGAAAAATTTATGTTCAAACAAAAAGAGATGATTTGAATTCAATATTTCTAGAATCGAAATCAAAAGAAATGATTTCTAGTATGACAGTTGAGGAAAGAAAACGATTAGGAATTAACAAATCAACTCTATGGCATATCAAGAAAAATTTGTCTGAAGGTAAAACTCCTAAAATTTATGAGAAAATTCTATTAAAAATTCAATAGGATTACTTTTTTGAAATTCAGAAAAGATTTGATATTTTTACAATATTATTGCGCAAAAGTGGTTAAAATCATCAAATCGTGAATAATAGACAATGAAGTGGAATGATTGAATTCTGAAATGGGAGATAGGGCGTGAGAGATCTCATTTCTCAGGTTGAGTCCAGCTGGCTCAGTATATTTTATCTTAAGATAATGTATCAAGTCAGGTCCAAAGATTTGTTCAGTCTCATTTTTATTTAAAATCCCGCCAAGTTCATTGTCCATGATTATGTTGTCTTTTTTGGTTTTCATAGAAGGTATTCCTTTTTTATCCAAAACTAGGCGTATTGTACCTTCTATTTGAGGAATAAGGGTATGTATGGATGCAATAAAATCATGATTAAAATGATTATGGATCCCTGATTTTAAAATAGTAAGTCCGTCGGAGTCATGTACCTTCATGTCTTCAAAGAATTTAAGAAAATCTTGAGAACTAATTTTATTTTCATTTTCTAATGCTTTTACTGCTAAAGACATACGATTTTCAGCTATTTGGATATTCCAGATCGTTAAACGTTTAATTTCAGATTGTAAATGTGACTCTTCTTCAGAATCATGAGATATTGGATTTTTTTTATTAAATGTGGTCTTATTGAACATGCTGGATATTGGATTCTCATCCATTTGATTTTTAGATTCATTGGTAATTTTATCTAAATTTGGAATACGTTCTCTATTATTGCATATGGAATTGACTAATTCTATCCCAGTATTGCCTTTTAGATTTAATGATGGCATTGTAAATTCAGTCTTGATTTCAGTCCATTTGATATCCTGAGTCGCGTCTCGGATTTTTTTGTTAAGTTCATCCAGTTTGTTATGTTTACCAGCTTTTTCATAGCCTTTTTTTGCTTTCTCAAAAAAATGTACAGCCCCCATAGCTTCATCTTTATCCCATCTTTTCTGAGCATCATCTTCATTTGACTCTGCAACCATTGATAGAATTTCTTTTCTGAGTTTGTCTTTCATAGAATTATCTAAATTTGTAAGTTTGATTAGAGAAATCGAAGTTTCTAATAATGATTGATGAAGATGGTAATTTTCAGCTAAAAAGAAAATATTTGCATGTTTGTGTAGATTAAAGATCATATTATTAATTAAATTATAATCTGCACTTAGATTCAATTTAGTAAAAATATCTACAGATTCAATCATCCATCTAGGTTTTGTATGTATAAAATTATAGAAAAATTTCAGGGCCAGATTACTGATTCTAGTATTAAATTGAATCAAATTGTATAGTCTTGCCAAATTATAAGCAGTTATCAAATAATGCACTTGATCAATATCCTCTTTGTTGGGATCGTCTGCAGATTGTAAAATTAAATCAACTGCGATAATGAGATACTTTGGATCATTGGTAAGATACCAACAACCTAATGCATATTTGGATTTATTTAGGATACTCGGAGTTTCCTGTAATCGTTTATCAAAATATGTATAATTACTACAACAGCGGTTTTGAAATTCAGAAACAGATTGTTGGATCGAATCTAATGTAAAACCTTGTATTTTTTCAATTGAGGAATGGATCCAAAAATAAAAATTATGTAGATTAAGTTCAGACTCGATTGTGGTCTTTTTAGAATCATTACACATCACATTCAGCATTTTATGACATAATCCACTTTTGGTAAGATGAAGCTTGTCTGTTTCACCAGTGTCATACTCTTTCCAAAATTCTTCATAATTTTCTGGATGAGACATATTTTAGTAAAAGGAATTCTAGTTTTAATGATTATTGGTTTTTCTACACAAATTAGAAAATTGTTATATCAAAAATACATATACAAAAATCAATGCAAAAGCATCATCTTCTTGTTTCTTCAATGTTTGTGATACTTAGTTTAACTCTTGGTTCGTCTTTTCTTTTTACTGTCCATAGTCAAGAATCATTAATTCCATCATGGATTAGAACAACTGCTAATTGGTGGTCTACATCACAAACATCTGATGAGGAATTTACAAAAGGTCTTGAGTATCTAATCCAAAATGACATAGTCAAAGTTTCTGAAACCTCGATAAGTAATTCTGACAAATCTGATCAAATACCATCATGGTTAAGAAAGAACGCAGGTTGGTGGAGTCAGGGATTGTTATCTGATGATGAATTTGTAAAAGGAATTCAATATTTGATAAACAATGGAATGGTTAGAGTGACATTAAATACTGAATCTCTGTGTTCAGGCGATGCCCTTTGTGTAATATCCAAGGTTGAAAGAATAGTGGATGGTGACACAATATACGTTGAAGGATACAAGGTAAGACTATCCTTGATCAATACTCCTGAAAAAACTGAGTCAGGATTTTTAGAGGCAACAGAATTTACAAAAAGACTATGTCCAGCTGGTTCTATCGTAACTGTCGATCAAGACGATAAGCAACCATATGACGTCTATGACCGATTACTTGGAAAAGTGTATTGTATGGATAAAATACTCAATTCAGAATTACTGGTTAATGGCCATGCAAATATTTTGACTCAGTATTGCAATACTAGTGAATTTTCTAATGAATCATGGGCTCAAAACTTTGGATGTGGAACTAGTCCAAAAATTCCTGTTGAATCTAATGAATCTACAAAACATAGTGAGAAGACAAAATCAATTAGTAATTGTGACTCTTCATATCCGGACTTTTGTATTCCTCCATACCCTCCAGATTTAGATTGTAAGGATATTCCACAGAAACGATTTACTGTATTGCAGCCTGATCCTCATAGATTTGATGGAGATAAAGATGGAATAGGCTGTGAATCTTAACGAAGAATTAAGGAAGAATTTTAGATATTAATAAGAATACTTGCTATTAATCTGGAGTGCAAATTTGAAAAGATTAAACGGAGAAAGTTATTTTAAAGATTTTTATGATTTTCATCAATTTCATTTAGACAAAAATCAAGTTATTATAAAAAATCATATCGAGGACATATTAAAAATTGAAGAATTATTGGGATTTCAATTTTGGTTAAGCAAGAAAATTGTGAATAAAACAAAATTGATCAAAAAAGAGGAATTAACACGGATAGGATTAGTTCAAAATCTATATTTTCGAAATGTTCTTTATCTTTATGCTGCATTTGAGGTAATCCAAAAAGGGTTGCCTAGTCCTTGTTTCAATAATTTACGTGCAGTTCACGAATCATTACTAAAATTATTTTACCTATTTTGTTTTCCAGATAAAACTGGAAATATTGTTGATGATGAGAATGGAAAAACTTTTCGATTTAGTCACAATCACCTCATGCAATCTCTATACTCAGATACCAAACAAATTGAAATTAATAGAACATATAAAATTCTGTGTTCGCCTTCACATTCTGGTCTCGATGGATTAATCCATAATGTTGATTATAGTGAAATTCAAACACAAAAATGTCTCAAATTTATTCAAGCATTATCTTTCTACAACATACTGGCAGAGTCTGAAATACAATCTAAAGAATTACCCTTTGAAGACATAGATGGAATAGTCAGAAAATTCTTTCAACAAATGACAAAGAAACTAAAGAGAGAAGATGGCAAAATAGAAGATTATTTTCCTGACAAAGCCAATTTGATAGAGAAATTTGTATTTCTTAGAAACAAACCCCCACAAGAAAATAATTTCTGATTTAAAAAATCTGTAGTTTATTGTTCATAATACCTATTAACATTACAAAAATCTAAATATTTTTTTACAGTGATTGACTTCCACGCGGGTGCTTTTTCTAAGGCACTAACTACATCCATCGATGCATTATGCTCCTAGTCAAATTTGAACCCCTTTGGAGTGCAAAATCTTTACCTCTAACAGTTCTAAAAAAAAATTAGTAAAACCTGTTGTAATTTTTGATGATTTTAGGTATAAAATTTAGTGCAAAATCTTTACCTGAATTTTTTCCTTGGGTTTTCGTCGGATATACAAAGGGTTTTGATCATGTTTGAATATTTTGTACATTAAATCTAGGATTACGCATTTTCAATTTTTTGCCTGGTTTCCTCAAGAGTTTTTTCTGCTATATCATATGTTTGTCTTCTAATTGGATGACTTTCCCATTGTTTTAATTTGTTAGTAACCTCTTGCAATTTTTCAATCTTTTTTTCTGCCTTCAAACTAAAATCATTGGTAATTTCAAGCAACTTAGCATATTGAATGTAGTAAGATAGTTCATCCTCAATCTCAGCAAAATTTGTTGGATTGTTGATCTCTTTTAGAATCTGATCTATTTCATTTTTTTCATCATCTGTGAGAAGGTCATGGTATTTTACTGCCCTATCAAAATATGCCGAAGCCATCTTTGCCATTCCAGTTCCTAATGTTTGTCCTCCCAAAGTATAGGCTAAAAGAAACTTGACTTCTTTTTCATTTTTAAACATGTATTCTGGATTCTCTAGTGCTTGCTTTACTCCCATATTGATTGTCTGATCCAGAGCTGATTCCATAAGGGCATCGAAACCTCCCTCCTCACTTAAAATATTTTCAAGGTTTGGAGATTGAGATACTCCAAACTTCACCATATCAAGGAAAGTTTGCATAGTTTTAAAGTCCAAATTTGCGGAATCTTGAGAAATTACTTTTTCTAAATCATTTATTTTTGTTAAAATTTCTTTAGAACGCTGACTTTGTAATTCTTTATCCGTCATAAGTTTTTCAAAATCTAAATCTTTATCATAAAGAAACTTTACCAATTCTAAAAATTTGTTATATGCATCTGCTTTTATTTTATTTGTCAAGTTCTGAATTAATACGGGTAAGAACTCTGTTAGATCTACAACCCGCTTCATTTCAAACAATCCCATAAAGTATGTGTAGAGATTAAGCCATAAACTGCATTTTTTATCTGGATCTTGATTAACTATATCAAACAATTTTTTTAATTTTGGGATTGCGGTACCTGTCGGTTGTAGGTACAAATCTAAAATTCTCTGAATTGTAAATGTCTTAATTACTGCATTATCAGAATCGACTATTATATCAGCAAAATAATTAATGATCTTGTTTTTTAATTCATTTTGAGATCCATAAATAGAGGTAATTCCTTTTGAATAAGTCTTTTTCAAGAAAAACAAGTCAACAATCTGACCATCCGGCATGGTAATGGTATTTACTAAATCGAGCATTCCTTTATTCTGAAAATCTCTGAAAATTTCTATGACTTTTATATCATCAATGTTCAGAACAGAAGAAATTGTTACACGATCTATTGTAGTTATAAGTGAACATACTTTAAGAATAGGAATAGCATTTTCCTGTTCACTAAGTTTTTTCAAAAATTTTTCTTGTATTTGGTTCTTGAAACCCTCTCTAGATAACCTAATTAGCAATTGAGAAATATCTTGCTTGTCTTGTTGATAGGTCTCAAATAACCAGAAAAGGGATTCTGGCAGTCCTGCAGTTTTGTTTTCTATTTCTCTTATCATGTTTTCATTTACATTTTCAAAGTTTTGCCTCATGAACTTCGATATTTCCTCATGGTTGAAATTGTCCAATGAGATATGATGATCTGATTCTGCCTCCTTTTTTGTTGACGCTAACAAAATAATAGTGTTTTTTGGAAGTCTTTTTCTTAAATCATTGAACATCGCAATAAACAAATCTTTTTGTAAGTTTGAATCAATATCATCTACCAAAATTGATATTTTATTGTCAGGAAATTTTTCAGTGAACTCTGTTAATGCTTTAATGAATTCATCTTGAATTAATGTATTAAGATGAGATTTATCTTGTGGTAATATTGCATCGGTTGCAAGGTCTACTATATCTCTAGTATTTGTAGCAGTTCCTATAAACCTGGCCGTCGGTATAAGATATTTTTTATGGTCAGAGAAGAATTTTTTTATTTTACTTTTAGTTGGGTGTGTCTCTTTCTCTAAACCATCCATCAAATTAAAGAAGAAGTTTGTAGTTGCCACTTGCTTAATTTCCTGGAGTACACAAACCACCGAATCATCGTTTTTTAGATGTTCTTTTATTGATTGCAGAAAGGATGATTTTCCCATACCGGTAGGTGCCAAAACATAACATAGAAGTCCCCGCTTATCTATTTGTGATAACAATTTGTTGAATTCTTTAATTTTCTCTGTTCTAATTACTGGAATCATTTTTTCCAAGGTATGAATTAATCCCAGTGTATTTTTATATGTTTTATTACAATATTGAGACTTAAAACACGTTACCAGAAACTAAACTTCATCTAGTAAGACATTCATATCAGATTATTGTACCGCAAATAATTATTAAGCCTATTTTTATTGATTTTACATTTTACTATGATTCTTTATTCCATGTGAGTCCTAAAGTCTACATATTCAATTTTTTGAAAATTAGTGCAAAATCTTTGCCCTAACAGTTCTAAAAAAATTAGTAAAACCTGTTGTAATTTTTGATAATTTTAGGCATAAAAGTTAGTGCAAAATGTATGGCTCTAACTATATTCCCATGCATGTTGTGCTCCCAATTCAATTTGAACCGCTCATCACAAATTTCTTTCCTTTTAAACAAATAATTCATTATTTTTCGTGAAAATTAATTTTTGTTCATCGCATGAGGGATTTGTTTTTTCAATCCCGTTGATGATTGGAATTGCGTTTATCATATTTGCAGCACTGATTGGAATATCCCAGGGATTTGTAGAGGTCGGAGGTTTGCTTGTACCTGGGTTAATCACTGACATGCCTACTTTCTTTGACTATGATGGAATAACAGGCGACATGATACTTGATTTGGATGGCAATCCTGCACCAAATGAGAGAATTGATCTTTACTGGTTGCTGGTATCAATCTCGGTAATTATTCTGGTTGCAGTTGCAATGATTGCAGTACTGGGTTATGTCTTTGAGATAGTGAGATGGATTCATCCTGGCACTGCCATTGGAATCATAAAAAAGATTGTCTTGCTTCTGATTGTATTTTTGGTGTTCCCCTTTGTCTGGGATATTTACGCGATAATCATTGAGAATTTTTCATTGTTTTTGTTGGATCCGTTTGAAACAGGCGATGATCCCTCAAACAGAACTCTGGAATTATGGCGTGCCATGGGAAGCGTAATCCCAGTTGACATCTTTGACCTTGATGCATGGGCCTCGGCATTTACGGATCCTGGTACGTTTGCACAGGGGATGATGAAGGATGTTTTTCTGGCACTGTTTAAGGGATTTGCAGTAATGTTCATGACTGCAATGATGTTCATCATTTCTACAATACGGATTTTGCTGACAATAATCATTGCAATGTCAATTCCGTTATTACTTACACTCAGTCTTATTCCAATGTTCAGGTCAGTCAAGGACATGTTGTTTAAGAACTTGATAGGGCTGAGCATTGCACCTGTCTTTTCAGCACTTGTACTGACTACCGGTTTGGCATACCTTGACTCTACAACACTTCCTGCAATGCAGGACTGGTTTGCATCACTTGCAGTAGGCTTTCTTGCAGTGTTCTTTCCTGTAATGCTTGCACCAATGCTTGGCAACATTGTAACTCAGGTCGGACAGATGATGTCTACTGCAATTATGGCTGGTTCCATAGTTGGAGGGATGGTGGGACAGGGTGCACTTGGCGGTGTTGCAAAGTCTTTGGGCAGTACAGCAGATAGTGCTGCTGCAATGGCTGGAATGAGTGGTGCAGCAAGCCTTGGAAGTCTCAGAGGAGGAAACTCTGGAATGAGGCCTCCCGTTTCTTCACAGGAACTAGGAATGGCAGGAATGGGATCTGTATCTCCTTCAATGGGCCGTATGTCAAATGGGAATACACCAATGGCTTTTGGAAATGATGCATTGACAAAGACACAGGGAGTAATTGAGCATACACCAATGTCATTTGGAGAGAAATTCAAGACCGGAATGAAAGGAGCTATTTACGGTGGAGGTACAGGTCTTGCAGCAGGAAGTCTGAAGGCAGCAGGCCACGCAATGCATGTAGACCAGGCAGTAAATCCGATGGTTCATGACATCCAAAATGCTGGAATGAACAAGGCATTTGAAGCAGGGCAGATCAGTGTTGCAAATCATTCCCTCAATGACATTTCAAAATCCATGACCGCGATGGAACAGTCACAAATCAATGTGGAAACAACACAAACCGTAATGCCTGAGACTGGAGAATCAGCCAGGCTGATGACAAATCCAGGAGATACAATTAACAGCATGGAGAATCTTGACAGAGTTCACAACAGATTTGGTACTTTGGAGGGACAGCAAGAGTACTTGCATGTCCAAAGAAATAATGTTCCACACTTTGAATCTCTAAAACCAGAGATACAGAATCAGATTGATCAGAGATTAGTTGAACAATTAGAGAAGCATCCATTCAGTGCTGAGAAAATTGTTGAGGAAATTAGAGGAAATCAAGTAAAGAAAACACATCATTCAATTAATTTCTAATAAAATAATGACTAACAAAATTTTAAATAATATTCAAGAAATTATTCATTTTCTCTTTTGTTATTTTTTCAATTCTCTATTTTCTTTTCCCCATTGTTTCATTGTCTCTATGTATTTTTTGGGATCATATGATCTACCAACATTGGCTCTTAGAACATTCAATGGTATTTTCACTAAACCTATCATAAATTCACAAGCAAACAAGTATTCCTGTTCAGTAAGATATCGTCCTAATGCACTAATCCAAGATTCTGATCCTGTAGTATACAAATATGCATTTTCTTGTCTCTCAGGTTTTAGAGTTCCTTTAACAATTTCTTTGGTCAACATTACGTCAAACAATGTTGGAAGGGCAAACCATGTGGGCTGATCTTTGTCGTTTTTTTGTAATATTGATGGTAATCCATATTTAAATTCAATTTTCTTTTCTTCAACAAGTATTCCAGTATTTGTAATATTGTCTTTTTCATATTTTATTTGAATATCTCTAGTTCTCGCATCCGTTGATTGAAAGAAATAATCATTTAATGTAATCCATGCATTTCTTTTCTCATCATACCATGCATCATTCCATATGTGCTTATCTGGGATATTCTGAGGTATGTTTGGATGTCTGAAAAACTCCATTTTATTTGAATACTCTATTGCTTTTGTAAGTTCTGTAATGTTTGATTTTATTTTTGATGTTTTTTCTATTGCTTGTAATCTTTCTAATTGCTTTCCTGTAGTTTCATCAAAACTATTTTCTAGTTGTTCCAGTGTTTTTTGATTTTCTCTTAGCATTTTTTCCAGAAACGGAACCTGAACTCCATCACGGTATTTTTGATTCTTTGGTGAAAGCATCAATTAGAATAACCTCCATTTGCATAAAAAGACTTTAGATTTTCTATTCTTTGCTTCATGTATATGATAGGCCCCTAACATATATAACCATTAGGGGCCTAGTTTATATGATATTGATAAATATCGATAACAATTGATTCAAAAGAGAAAAACAAAACTCCAGAGTACGATAAATAGAACCATAGAGTGCGTCACATATTACAAAAATCGAGTGAATATACCTTCAGAGTTTTTGGATGAACTACAATGGAAGAAGGGTCAAGAATTGAACATGTCAATCAGAAACCATAAGTTGATTATTGAAAAAGTGTAAATTTTTCATGTATGTTGGTGCTTTAATGTATTTCAGCATTATACCATATGACTCAAATAAAAATTATGAATCTTGAAAAGCAGATTAATGAAAATTATAAAAAAATCCAAAAAGAATTAGAAGCAATAAGGAAAATATTTAGAAAATAACGATACAGTGTAAATTCAGAGATAGAAGAACCAGGTTGGAAACAAAACAGTATTTTTTATTGTATAATTTTTGTTTTCTTATCTACTAATTTAGAAATGAGTTTTTGTTGTTCTAAAAACAAGTATTCGAGATTCTCTATCTTCT
>Ga0224512_10002859_pt1 | contig 15512 bp, 15 predicted proteins | sample SF_May12_sed_USG_4_FD_169103 | JGI IMG/M metagenome (GOLD analysis project Ga0224512, IMG submission 169103) | Sediment microbial communities from San Francisco Bay, California, United States - SF_May12_sed_USGS_13 | ecosystem: Environmental > Aquatic > Marine > Sediment | place: USA...
GACATTCACGAGGGCATAGACAGTGCTTTGACATTGATACACCATGAACTCAAGGGAAGAGTCGAAGTCGTTCGTGACTATGGTGAGTTGCAATCCCTCGTCTGCTACCCCGGTAAATTGAATCAGGTGTTCCTCAACCTTTTGGTCAATGCGTCGCAAGCGATCGAGGGAAAGGGAAGGATTGCGATCAAAACTTTTGAGAGCGATGGTGAGGTTCATGTGGCGATCACAGACTCGGGTAAGGGGATCAGCCAACAGGACCTAAAATCCATTTTTGATCCGGGTTTCACGACCAAAGGGGTCGGAGTTGGCACAGGACTCGGCCTGTCCATCTGCTATCGTATCGTCCAGCAGCATCAGGGCAGAATCATGGTCGAGAGCAAAGTGGGTGGGGGTTCAGTTTTCACCGTGGTGCTGCCGCGGCTGCTCCACGGGGATGCATTAGTATCACGTAAAAGGGAGTGACATGAAACGCGAGCAAAGGGCGTGGCTGATGATGTTGTGAGCCGTATCGTTGTGCCTCGGTATATCGGTGCCGGTGCAAGCTTCATCCGCAAGCGCAGCCGTGGCGACGGCGGACGGGACCGTTGCCGAACTTTACCGGTTGGTGACTTTCGAAGCCGGCAGCACGCCGGATTGGGCACAGGTCGCCTCTCTGTTCATCGACGAGGCCGTTATTGTTTTGCGCACGAGCAGGGAGAATACGACGGTATTTTCGGTAAAGGGTTTTGTCGACGACTTTATCCAGTTCATTGAGCGAGCCGACGCTGGCGAGACAGGGTTTGTGGAAGAAATCGTATCTACAAAGTCGATGGTGTTCGGAGATATAGCGCACGTACTGGTGCTGTACGAGGCCAGCATACCCGGTTCGCCCAGGCCACCGCAGCAGGGCGTGGATAGCTTCCAACTGATCAAGAAGGACGGTCGCTGGTGGATTGTGGCCGTTACAAATGAGTTGCCCACAACTGACAAACCGGTTCCGGTCGAACTACGGAATCGTTGAAATTGCTGAAACGGCGCTGCGGTTGAAGGATTCGGCCGTAAGATATCTTATCCCGGGAAAGGAACAAAATCATGAGCGACCAAGAAAGCATGGCGCCGGGTTCCATCTGCTGGAGGGACCTGACCGTCCGGGACGCGCAAGCCGTAAGCGATTTCTATCAGGGGGTTGTCGGGTGGCAGGCCAGCGCCGTGCAAATGAGTGGCTATAACGACTTCAGTATGGTAACGGCGGCCGGCGAGACGGTAGCCGGCATTTGCCATGCTCGAGGCTCCAACGCGGACCTTCCGCCTCAATGGCTAGTCTACATCGTGGTGGCAGATGTTGAGAAGAGTGCCGCGCGGTGTGAGGAGTTGGGAGGCACAGTCGTGGCTGGACCCAGAGCGATGGGCGAGGGTAGTCTCTGCGTCATCCGGGATCCGGCAGGTGCCGTGAGCGCTTTGTATCAACCGTCGCAATAATCGTGTAAGGCGGCGACTGCACTGCCTTGATCGAAGCGAGGCTTTGAATGAGCAAGAAAACACAGATTCGGAAGGCGGACAATTTTCTCGCACTGCATCATGATCCAAAACTGCTGGTTCTCCCCAATATCTGGGATCCGTTGGGGGCGCGCCTTCTGCAGAGTCTCGGGTACCCGGCGGTGGCCACGGCGAGCGCGGCTGTGGCCTATTCACTGGGTTATGACGATGGTCAGAGGATCAGTTTTGCCGTGATGCTCGATGTGATTGGTCGCATCGCCACCTCGGTTGGGATTCCGGTCACCGCCGACATCGAAAGTGGATACGCCGAGCAGCCGCAGGAGGTTGCCGACAATGTGCGGCGGGTGATGCGAGCGGGTGCGGTGGGCATCAACCTGGAAGACAGTACGATCGAGGGTGGACCACTTCGTTCGATCGATGTGCAGTGCGACCGTATTCGAGCGGTACGCGACATGGCAAACCGGGAAGGAGTGCACCTGGTCATCAACGCGCGCATCGACCTCTTTCTAAGCGAGGGTACGGAGCCCAGGACCGACCGCGTCTCCGAGACCATCGCCAGGGCGAAGGCCTACATCGAGGCCGGGGCAGATTGCGTCTATCCTATCCTGGTCGGGGATGTCGATACGCTCAGTGTGATTCGGCAAGAGACCCGCGCGCCGATCAATGTCTACGCCTCGGCGTCAGCGGCCCCCATGCGCGACCTGGAAAAGGCGGGAATCAGCCGTCTCAGTCTCGGCCCGGGGTTGATCAAAGCGAGTCTGACGACAATGAAGAACGTAGCAAGCGAGCTGATGGAGTACGGCACGTACGACTCGTTCACCAATGAGGTCATGACCAGTGATGAGATTGCCGGCTATGTCTCAAAAGATAAGATGTCTTGATGAGAGCTACCAGAGAAGAAGGCAAGGCATTTGCCAGCCAAACAAAAGAGTCCGTCGAGTTTTATGAGCGGCGGTTTTCCCGAGGGTACCTCGAGGAATGGCCGGTCGACAAGCGACGCCAGCTCATGGACGTCCTGCACAGTCTTCGCCTGCCGGCCGGCGGTGAGGCGCTGGATTTTGGCTGTGGTAACGGTGTATTGACCGAGGTTGTCAGGCAGGCCTTACCAGGATGGACCATATTTGGTGCCGACATCAGCCGAAATGCGATCGATAACGCGAGATCGCGTTTTCCCGAATGTACGTTTTTTGTCTTGGATGACTGTCGATATGAGTCAAAGACATTCGATTTGGTTTTTTCACACCATGTGCTCGAGCACGTCTTGGATCTCCACGAAGCCATGGACGACATAGTCGGTTTTCTCAAGCCGGTGTCTTGGATGCTTCATTTCTTGCCTTGTGGTAACGAGGGTAGTTTTGAGCAGGGTGTCTGTTTACTGCGCAAGGACGGTATTGATGCCAAGCTCGCGAATCGGTTTTTCTTTGAAGACGAAGGGCACCTGCGTAGACTCGACACCCGAGTCTTGTGCCAGTTGTGCGAAGCGAGAGGCTACACTCTGCAGGCGGAGTACTACAGTAATCATTACTATGGGGCGATCGACTGGATCACCAGGGAGCACCCGAGATTCGCGTTGAAGTTCACCAACGGCGCCAAGGCCGTCGATGATGCGGCCAGGCGGAGATTGCGCCGGTTGCAGCTGTTCTTGATGGCTATTATGGCGCTCCGTCTTGCCGTGAACGTCACAAATCGGTTTCGCGCCAAGAGGCAGCGGAGGATCAGGCACTATCTGTGGTTGGTGGCTGCGTTGCCTTTTTATCCTTTTTCGTATGCCGTCGATTGGTATTGGCGAAGAAAAGCGTGGCTAGAGTGGCGGATGAAAAAGACCGATCGCCGTGGCAGCGAAATGGTTTTGTTCTTTGGGACAAGTGGCACGGACAACAAGGTATGAACTCGGATAGACGGATTCTACCCCCTGGGTATTTCTTCGCCGCCCCCGCCGGCGATTTATCGGTGGCCGTGTATTTGTCAATGGTCCGATTGTATGGGTGTACCCGCACGAATGATCGAGCCGTCGTCACCCTTTGCTATTGGGGCGGCTTCCGCTTGGGGAAGGAGATAACAGACAAGTGACTGAGAAAGAAGTGCTTCAAGAACTCAGAGGGCTAGGCACCGCGCAGAATAGAAAGGTCTACAGGCGACACGGGGTGACAGGAGATGCGTTTGGAGTCAGTTATGCCAATATGGCAAAACTGACCAAGAAGATTAAGACCGATCATGACCTGGCGCAGAAGCTGTGGTCATCGGGCAACCACGATGCTAGGATCCTGGCGACTTTCATCGTCGACACGGAACGAATGGATAAGCGACTCATAAACTCCTGGGCAAAAGACTTGAGCAACTATGTCATCACCGATGCCTTTGTCCAGGCTGTGAGTCGGACGGTGTTTGCGCAAAGTAAAATGGAACAGTGGAATAAGGCAAAGAACGAATGGATCGCGAGTGCCGGCTGGCAACTCCTCGGTTATTTGGCGATGAACGAGCATGGGCTGTCCGATAGATTTTTTGAAGAGTACCTCACGATCATCAAGCGAGATATTCACTCCCAAAAAAACCGAGTCAGGTACGCGATGAACAACGCGCTCATCGCGATCGGGGCCCGCACCGATACGCTCGAAAAGAAGGCTCTGTCGATTGCGGATAAGATCGGCAAAGTAGTGGTCGATCACGGCGAGACCAATTGCAAGACACCGGATGCCAGACTATATATTCCCAAAGCCGCCGCGCGCAATCGCAAGAGACGCCCGTCGACCGCGGCCAGATGATCGTTAATGGCGAGCGAGTTCCGCTAACCTCGACACACATTACCTAGCAACGAGGAATGCAGTATGGTGAAGAAATGGAGGGCACAGAGTAAGCTAGTTGTGACATCTTGGCTCATGGCCCTGTCTGTGTCTGTTTTCTCGGGCCTTTCCCTAGCTCAGTCGCGCAGCATACCCTGGCACTCCAAACGTGGTCCAAACCTGGTCACCGACCCCGCCATCAGCAACCCTCGGGAATGGCACCTCAACCAGGGGCCTTTGTGCGAGTCCGAGTACGACGTCGTAATTTCACGATCCAGATCGAATCCCCTTGCACTCTACCGGTACAGCTGCTCTCAGCCCCGCAGCTCCAAGACATACAGCGCCACGTTTTCGGGGGACGGCTCGATAAAGATGAGAGCCTACGATCACTCGTGTAGAAGTTCACATTGGGTGTGGTCCATGTTTATTCCTGTAGAGCCGGGCAAGACTTATACGTTTGCGGGGCATATGAGAAGCACCGGGTGGCCCGCGTTTGTGAATATGGGGGTGGGTGGCTACGACGCGAATCGCCACTTCACGTTTAATCATTTTGCGAGTCGTCAGGGCACCGACAGGGCTGATCAGTGGCAGGAAGCCATGATTCCGTTTAGGACCACGGACTTCGAGTCGGAAGTCCAGCTCCATATCAGGAGAAACGATGAAGAACCAGATCCGGCTGGATGCGTGTGGTTCGACGATATTTACCTGGGAGAGGGTGTAGTCTTCGAGGATCCACCCTCTCGCAAGCGACAATTTGCATCAGACAAGATCGTTATCGACAGTCTAGGAAATTTCTATGTGAAAAAAGAACAGAGCATGACCCCGTTTTTCCCCATCGCCGTCTACGGAAGCCACACAAGGGATGATTTTGAGATTTACAAGGCGCAGGGCTTCAACACTTATATGCGAGCTAACTCGCCATCAACGATGGCAAAAGCCGCAGCTGCGGGTCTCTATTTCGTGTTGGACCTTACGCGTCCCATGATGAACGCAAACTCGAAAGAAGAATCCAGGATCCAAGGGCAAGGTTTAGCAAATCGAATTGAGAAGCTCTACCATCAGGTCAATGGCAGTGGCAAGAGAGTCATGGATAATTTTTTGATGTACTACTGGGATAACGAGCTATTGGGCAAGGACTGGTCCGTCGCGCAGGTGATTCTCGCAGCGATTCAGTCCGCGGAAAAAGAACTGCGTTCGGAACGGGGCAAACCAGCGGCTCGCCAACACCCTGTATATGTGCTGCAAGGTAATTTTGGGATTGCCAGGTGCTACAATCGTATCGTGGACACTAATGACAGGCCGTTGGTCGATGTCATGGGGACATACGTATTCGGCGTGGATCGGCCCGGAAGTCCGCAAAACGCCGATGGTCTGGTTGCGCTCGATAAAATGCCCGGGCAAACGGCACCAGCCGCTTTTGCACAGATAAATGACCCGGGCAATGTGTCGATTACGCCGGCGGACCTGCGACTGAGGGTTTACAATGCCCTCATTGCCGGAGCAAAAGCGATCGGGATATTCAATGATCGTTATACTCGCGATGGATACAAGACGGGCATAGAACACTCGCTGTGGTGGGAAGCGCTACCACAGTTGGCCGATGAGATAAATATGTTGCATCCGATCATTCAGCAACCTCATTGGACCAAGTGGCAGGTGTTTGCGGACGCCGATAATCTAAGCATCGGGACGCGAGATTACAATGGAAAGAGCTATATTCTCGTGACCAATAATAATCCGTTTTCCGTAAAGGTCACATTTGCCATCACAGGTGATGTCAATGTGAAGCCGCCCCACTGCGTCGTGGATCACCTGCAAAGTGGTGTGGTAGCTCGTGTCTCCCGTTCGAAATTTGAGGTTACGCTTCTAAAGCACGCCACGAAGGTCTACAGGCTGGAGCACGGGTCCGCCTGCGATCGTTGACATGAGGCGGCCGGAAGTAGTTACGTGTCGGGAGGCTCCGTTGGGTGGGGGCGCCTAAGTCCGCCGCCGGCAATAATAATCGTGCCATGAGCTTTTATACCAAAGACAAGCATCTCTACTGCGAGAAGCTTAGAGTAAAGGATATTCAGGCGCGGGTCGCCCACAGTCCCTTTTATCTCTATAGCCTTGCACAGGTCAGAGAGAACTACGAGGCCTACACGTCAGCGCTTGCTGGCATCGAATCAATGGTGTGTTACGCTTTCAAGGCTAACAACAATCTGCACATTCTCAGACAGCTGGCCAAGTGGGGAAGTGGCGGAGCGTTGGTCAGCGGTAACGAGCTGAAACTCGCAAAGGCCGCAGGCTTCGCAGCTAGGCGTACCGTATTCAACGGCAACGGCAAGACGTGCGATGAGCTAAGACTGGCCGTTGATCACGGGGCCATGGTCAACATCGATAGCGAGTTCGATATCGAAAACATAGACCGGGCTGCCACGAGTGTGAAAAAACCCGTAAATGTTCTGATTCGTATCAACCCAGACCTGGACCCGGAAGTTCACCCTTATGTGTCGACCGGTATTCGCGATTCGAAGTTTGGCATCAGAAACGAACAGGTTCCGTGGTTTCTCGATCGAATCAGAGCGGCACCACTCCTCAACCTGGTGGGTGTGCACTGTCACCTGGGATCGACCATCCAGGATGTGCAAATCTTTCGTGACGCGACTTTCTTGATGCTGCAATTTGTGAAGACGATTCGCCAAGAAGGCTTCTCTCTCAAATACCTAAATATTGGTGGTGGATTGGGCATCGATTATGAGCGAACCAATACACTGCCAAGACAGGCGGACTTGATAGACCGTATCCGGGATCTGCTCACTGGCGATGTTACGCTCATTATCGAACCTGGTCGATCGATTGTGGGCAACGCCGGCATACTGGTCAACCAGGTCCTCGGTGTAAAAGCAAACGGTGCCAAACATTTTATCGTTGTCGATGGAAGCATGGCGGAGCTGGTGCGCCCTAGCCTGTACGACGCTTATCATCACATCGGATTTACTGAGCCGGTATCCGGCGAGGTCAAAACGTACGAGGTGGTGGGGCCGGTGTGCGAGTCAACTGATTTTTTTGGCAAAGGCCGCCAACTAGCGACCCCTCACGACGGGGCGGGCTTGGCCGTGCACGACGCGGGCGCCTATGGCTATGCGATGAGTTCCAATTATAATGGTAGAATGAGACCGCCGGAGTATCTCGTCGATGGTGATCGATTGACTCGGATTCGCCGCGCGGAACAATTCGACGAATATGTGCGTTTGTTCGATACGACGTGATACCTCGGTTATATCGGTACACCTTATGCCGGCCGATAACAAACCTGTCTGTATCGTAGGCGTGGCGTGTTTGCCAATAGGTTGGAGGACTTAGCGCATGCGGATTACTATGGCACAGCTCAATCCGGTCGTGGGATCTATCGACGAAAACGTATCGGCGATTGTACGAACGCTCGATAAAGCAGCCCGTGACAAAGCCGATTTAGTCGTGTTTTCAGAGTTGATCATAACCGGTTATCCACCAAAGGACCTTCTGGAAAGACCCGCATTTATCGATCAGGCCGAGGCAGGATTGCACACCATTGAACGAGCCTCACAGAACTACTCTGGTATGGGCATTGTCCTCGGTTGCCCGGTGAGGACAGGCCTGCAAGACGGGAAGCCACTGTACAATTCAGCTATTTTGATATCAGAGGGCCGCGTGCTTTTCAAGCAGCCCAAAATGTTGCTTCCCACTTACGACGTATTTGATGAGGCAAGGTATTTTACACCGGCCAGTGAGAACAAGACATTCACCTTCAAAGGTGTGAAGCTGGGTCTGTCTATCTGCGAGGATCTGTGGTTTGAGCCTGACCCCTGGAACCGGCGGCCCTATGCGTGCGATCCGATAGACTTGCTGGCCAAGAAGGGCGCGGCGCTTATCGTCAATATCTCCGCCTCCCCATTCTCGATTGGCAAAGAGAAAGCGCGCCACGAACTGATCCGTAACCACACTAAGAGGCACGGAACGCCTTTTGTCTTCGTTAACCAGGTCGGTGGCAATGACTCACTGGTCTTCGACGGACGCAGTCTCTACGTCGACGAGGCGGGACAGGCACGTTCCGTCTTTCCGACCTTCCGGGAAGATGTGAGGACGATAGATACAAATGCGGGTGGCACAGAGGAACCTTACCGGTATGAGGACGAGCTAGAGACCATATGTGATGCGCTCGTACTCGGTACGCGGGATTACTTGAGAAAGTGCGGGATTGCGAAGGCGGTGATCGGCCTGTCGGGCGGAATCGACTCGGCGGTGACCGCGGCGATTGCTCATCAGGCGGTCGGTGCGGACAACGTGGTTGCCATCGCGATGCCCTCGCGTTACAGCTCGTCGGCGAGTCTTGATGATGCCAAAGCCCTGGCGGCCAACCTGGCGATCAAGCTGGAAGTGATCCCCATCACCTCGGTTATGGATGCCTACGACCGTGCGCTGGATGATGTTTTCAAGAATAACCAGAGGGACGTCACTGAAGAGAACATCCAAGCTCGCATCCGGGGCAATTGCCTCATGGCCTATTCGAACAAATTCGGACACCTGCCTCTGTCGACCGGTAACAAGAGTGAGCTGGCCGTGGGGTATTGCACGCTTTACGGTGACATGAGCGGGGGGCTGGCCGTCATCTCGGATGTGCCAAAGACCCTCGTGTACAAACTGGCGGAGCTCATCAACCAAAAAGAGAACGTTATCCCACGGCGAACCATGCAGCGGGCGCCGTCCGCCGAACTCAAGCCCGATCAAAAGGACCAAGATGTGTTACCGCCCTACGAGATCCTGGATCAGATCCTGGAGTGCCACATCGATCTGCACTTATCACATGACCGTATCGTCGAGAAGGGATTCGATGCAAAAACCGTGGCCTGGGTGATCGATACGGTTCGCAAGAATGAATACAAGAGAAAACAGGCCGCACCGGGGATAAAGGTGACCAGCAAAGCGTTTGGCACCGGTAGGCGGATGCCCATCGCCGCAAGATACGACGCCTGAGTGCGCGCCGAATTATCAAGTCAACAACTCAAATGAGCGGTGGGAAATTACGGGATGCACAGAGTCCAAAGATCCTTTTTGCGGTTGTTGGCCACCTTTAACGTCCGATCAATCGGGCGCTCCATGATCTTTGGTGTGATCGTAGGCGTCGTCGCGGGGCTGGGCGCCGTCCTTTTCTATTTGCTCTGTCAACTGGGTCTGCACTTCTTCCTCGACTCTCTGGCGGGTTACCGTCCCCCAGAGCCATTTGGTGAACCACCGCTCTTTGGTCACACCGATGTGCCGTTCCGAAGATATCTCCTGCTGGTTATCCCGGCGCTGGGGGGACTAATCGCCGGAGTGATCGTGTACGTGTTCGCGCCCGAGGCCGAAGGTCACGGCACGGACGCCGCCATTGACGCGTTTCATCACAAGCAGGGTCGGATACGAGGTCGTGTGCCCATTGTCAAGGCTATTGCATCGGCCATCACGCTGGGGTCCGGTGGTTCGGGAGGTCGAGAAGGGCCCATTGCCCAAATCGGTGCCGGTTTTGGTTCGTTCCTCGCAGACAAGCTGAATTTGTCGGGTCGCGATCGCAGGATTCTGCTCGCCGCGGGGCTCGGTGCGGGCATCGGTAGCATCTTTCGTGCACCCCTGGCTGGTGCTCTCTTTGCTGCGGAGATCCTCTATCACGAACCGGAGTTCGAGACGGAAGTGATCATTCCCGCCATTGTGACTACCATTGTTGCCTACTCGACGTTCGGGCTCATCATCGGATTTGATCCCCTCTTCAAACAGAGCTCGTTCGCCTTCGAGCACCCGCTGGAGCTCGGACCATATACCGTGCTGGCCGTGGTGGTCGCTCTTATGTCCGCGCTGTATGTCAGGAGTTTCTATGGGACAAAGCAAGCATTCGAGAGACTAAAGGTGCCCAACCATTTGAAGCCGGCGATTGGAGGGTTGCTCACCGGGTGCATCGGGTTCTTTCTGCCGGAGACACTGGCTTTTGGATACGGCGTGATTCAGGGGGCGCTGGATAACGAAATCGCCATCGGCATGCTTTTTATGATCGCTGTCGGCAAGATCCTCACAACATCTCTGTCCATCGGATCGGGTGGTAGTGGGGGAGTTTTTGGCCCATCAATGGTGATCGGTGGGGCGTTGGGTGGAGTGGTCGGTAAGATATTTTACCAGTGGACTCCGGGTATCGTCACGCAACCCGGCGCGTTTGTCATTGTGGGCATGGCAGGTTTCTTCGCTGCGGCCTCGAATGCTCCCATCTCGACCATCATCATGGTGAGTGAGATGACGGGTAACTATCAATTGCTGGTGCCGGCTATGTGGGTGTGCGCGATCGCTTTCATCATCGGTCACCGGTGGAGCATTTTTCGCAATCAGGTTCCGTCGCGTGCCGACTCGCCGGCACACTACGGCGACTTCGCCAAGGATCTGCTGGAAGACATTTATGTCAAGGATGTCTTTGCACCCGACGACAAATACCGGTCCATTCCTGAGAATCTCACGTTGAAGGAGTTTATTCCTATCATGACCGAAACCGATCAGCAAGTGTTTCCGGTGGTGGACGCCCAAGGCGAGCTCACGGGCATGTTCTCTATCACTGATGTCCGTGAGATACTGGTGGATCGACAATTGGATAATCTGCTCATCATGAGTGAGCTGGCCAACGAAGATATCCCAGTCGTCACGCCCAACGAGGACCTGGCGAGTGTTCTAAGTCGCTTTATCGAGAACGAAGTCAATACGCTGCCCGTGGTGGATCCAGACAACCCACGACGGTTGTTGGGAATGCTACGTCGCAATGATGTCACACGGAGCTACTACAAGAAGCTGCAGACCATGAAGCATATGTCAAGCGGTTAGCCGCACACTAGCCGGTCGGCTGCATGTCGTCTGCACTCCCGGTACATGAAGAGATTCAGGAATCCTGATTGCATCGAAAGAACCATCGCTGCTATAGAGAGCGATCGACGAAGCGGCGCCACCGAACTGGCACTTCGATCGCTGGATGCGTTCGTGCGAGCCAGGCCGGTATCCGGCGTATCCGTGAATCGGTACCGTCAAGACATTTACTATCTGGCGAAGCGCATGTGTCGGGCGCGGCCAACGATGGTAGTGATCGAAATGGTGGTAAGAAGCCTTATCTACGACTTTGAGAGGCGAGCACAACAGAGCGACTCAGCGACACAGGCGTACAACGCCTTGGCAAGCCTGAGCCTCGGCATGAAAGACGAGTTCGAAGACATCGCTCGCCGCGTGGTCCTAAACTTTAGGACACGGTTCTCGCGCCTGCGGCATCCCATGGTGATCAGCTACAGTTCTCGTGTGTTACAAACGATCGGCGGGAGTGGAGCCTCTGGGAGGCAGGTTACGGTATGCGAATCGCGCACTGCATACGAAGGTCGCCGGACGGCGCGACTCTTGGCAGCCTCGGTTGCATCGGTGACGCTCATAACCGAGGCGCAGATTGGAATCGCGATGAATGATTGTGACAGTGTGGTGCTCGGCTGTGATGCGGTTTATGCGGATGGATCGATCATAAACAAGACCGGTTCCTATTTGCTCGCTCTGGCCGCCAAAGCCAAGAAGCGACCGGTCATCGTCCTGGGAGACACCTATAAACTCGCACCGGGAAAGCCTCCGCCATCGGAGTCCCATCCCTTGCGGCAGGTATGGGGGCAGCCGCCCAAAGGGATTAGGCTGAGTAACGTGTGTTTTGAGGAGGTGCCGGCGGCGCTCTTGGATTTCTACGTGATGCAGGACGGTGTCTACACAAGTGCGCAGATAAAGTCCATGTGGAAGTCACATGCCAAGCGTCTGGCTTCTCTCACATAGACCAATCGCCGCTACGCCTTTTTTTCTGTATGGGTATAGGAATCGGGATCGGTTAATATGGGAGACAACGGTCGACGAGCGACAAGAGGCGTCTATTTTGCAGGTAGGTTGAGTCCGTGTCGCGATCCTTCACTGAAATTGATCATTCGGGTGATGTGGGCATAGAGGCTCGAGGCACCAATGTCTCGGAACTCCTGAGCCATGCGACGTTAGGTTTGTTTTCCCTGTTGTACAGGGGTACGGTGAGGTCGGTGAGCGAGCGTGCCATCCGCGTCGAGGCGCTTTCACTCGAGGATTTGCTCGTCGACTGGCTCGGCGAGGTCATAGCCATGGGCGGCTGTTACGGTGAGCTTTATGGTTCAGTGGAGATCTATCGGGCGGATTCGCGGTGTGCTGAGGGTGTATTGAGAGGCGAATCATTTGATCCCTCCAGGCACGATCCCCGGTTCGATGTTAAGGCGGCGACGTATCACGCGCTCTCGGTTACCGAGTCGAGCGACGGTCTCTGCGCCCGTGTGATTTTTGATCTATAACTCTGACAGAAACTCGCGATCGCGGATCGCAAAGAGCCGTATCATTTGTAAGTGGTCCGGCGGAAAGGATCAGACGACGTGGCACGACTGCATGTGTGGGTAGAGGGAGTCGTGCAGGGCGTTTTTTTTCGCGAATCCACGCGACAGGTGGCACAAGGCCTCGGCCTCACAGGTTGGGTGAAGAACTTGCCCGATGGACGGGTGGAAGCGCTGTTTCAGGGTGACCGTGAGCACTGTGAGAAGGCTCTCGAGTTCGTTCGGGCCGGCCCACCGTCCGCACGAGTGGCGTCGGTCGAAGAGAAGTGGCAAGACGGCGAAGAGCCGCTCAGCGACTTTACCATTCGATTCTAGACGGCTGCGTATGGTCTCAGAGCGTTTATTAGAGCGTTTGACATGCGATGGGTTTTGTGGTCGCTGTCCACCGCGATATGTTTGGTCTTGCCAGTTGCTATCAACGTCTGGCCACGTAATACCCGGTAAGCGAATACGACGGTCCGACTGCGCAGGCTGTCGATTGTTGTTTCCACTCTCACGCGGTCGCCGTAGTCTGCCGCGCCAATGAGCCTGCAAGAGTATTCGATTACCGGGAAAAGCGTGCCGGATCGTTCCAATTCATGATACGGGAAACCCGTGGCCTCGAGCAACGATGTGCGACCGAGTTCATACCACAACAGATACGTGGAGTGATGAACCACTTTCATGCGGTCCGTCTCCGCGTAGCGCACGGCTTGTTCTATCGTATGTACTTTCATTGCTTTGCGTACCACCGATTGCGGATATGGTTTACACCCCGAACAAATTGCCCTATAGTCCAGCGTGGGAACGCCGAGAAGGCGTCTAGGTTTCAAGACTTTATCCTAATCCACAATTTTTTGCAGCAAAAATTGGATACATAGACTCAAGGGAGAGGACGAATGCCAAGTGAATTCAAGAATGAACCGTTGACCAACTTTGAGGACCCGCAGAACGCAAAAGCGATGGCAGGGGCGCTGGCGCAGGTCGAATCTGAACTGGGTCGGGAATATGATCTGTTGATCGGCGGCAGCAGAAAGAAAACGGCTTCTAGAATCAACTCTATCGATCCGTCCAACCCGGGCTCGGTTGTGGGTCGCGCCGCAAAAGCGACGAAAGAAGATGCGGAAGAGGCTATGCAAGTGGCAAGCGAAGCCTTCGAGTCCTGGAAAAGCGTAAAGCCTGAGGAAAGAGCAGATTATCTTTTTAGGGCCGCGGCGAAAATGCGTGAGCGCAAGCACGAGTTCTCAGCCTGGATGGTTTACGAAGTTGGCAAGAGCTGGGTCGAGGCGGATGCGGATACGGCCGAGGCCATTGACTTTCTGGAGTTCTACGGGCGCGAGATGATCCGTCTGGCGGACACCCAACCGCTAACCAAGTTTCCCGGCGAAAAGAACGATTTGCGATACATACCTCTCGGGGTAGGGGCTGTGATACCGCCCTGGAATTTCCCAGTGGCGATAATGGTGGGCATGACCAGTGCATCTTTTGTCGCGGGTAACACTGTCATTCTCAAACCGTCGAGCGACGCGCCGGTGGTCGCGGCGAAGTTCGTCGAGATTCTCGAGGAGATCGGGCTGCCGCCTGGAGTGGTCAACTACCTGCCGGGAAGCGGGGCGGATGTGGGCGACTATGTTGTCCAACACCCAAAGTTGAGGTTTATTGCCTTCACCGGGTCAAAGGAAGTCGGGCTGCGCATAAATCAGGAGGCGGCTGTGCATCGCGAGGGCCAGATGTGGATTAAACGCGCGATTCTGGAGATGGGGGGCAAGGATTCGATCATTGTCGATAGTGGTGTCGATGTCGATGAGGCGGCCAAGGGCGTAGTCGCGTCAGCCTTCGGCTTTCAGGGCCAGAAATGTTCAGCGTGCTCGCGGGCGATCATCGTGAAGAGCGTCTACAACGCCACGATTGAGAAGATCGTCGCTGAGACCAAGAAGCTGAAGCAAGGGGCGCCCTATCAATCGAAGGATATTAGTCAAGGTCCGGTGGTGAATGAGTCGGCATGCGAGAAAATCCTCGACTACATAGAGATAGGCAAGACGGAGGGTGAACTGGTGCACGGTGGCATGCGAGCCGCCGGCGATGGGTACTTTATTCACCCCACGATATTCACCGACGTGCCAGCGGATGCGAAGATTTCACAGGAAGAAATCTTCGGGCCGGTGCTCGCCTGCATTAAAGCCGATGATTTCGCGGATGCCTTGCGCATCGCGAACAACACCGAATACGGGTTGACCGGGGCCGTTTACTCGAAGAATCGGCAGCACCTCGAAACCGCACGCGAGGTCTTCCACGTGGGCAATCTCTATTTGAATCGAAAATGCACCGGTGCACTCGTGGGTGTACATCCTTTTGGTGGTTTTAACATGTCGGGAACCGATAGCAAGGCGGGCGGCCGCGATTATCTGCTTCTGTTTACTCAGGCCAAGGCGGTGTCCGAGAAGATCTAAGCGCCAGCCTTGTGGTTAGTCCGGGGCCTCAGCCCGGTCTTGAGGTGAGGCGACTTCCGCAGCGCGCTCTGACCTTTGGACACGCGCGAGGACCAGGAGCCGAAGGTCAAGGCCGGGCTGAGAGCTAGGAAGCAGACGGTTGTGGAAGTCGCCTCAGGACAACGGCGGGCTCATACCCAGTAGAGCAAACGACGGCGGGGAGAACGTGGGTCAAACAAAAAGGGCGGGCGCTTACAGAAGTGCCCGCCCTTGTCTCGTCACAGACGAATCGCGCTTAACCTTGCGCCTCGGCTTCTGCGGCACGGGCCCGCAGTTCTTCGTTGGCGCGAATCTGGATTTCCACGCGGCGGTTGGCCTGGCGGCCGTAATCGGTGTCATTTTCTGACACGGGCTTGAGCTCGCCATAACCGATGGTTTCCAGGCGCGAC
>Ga0224512_10002860_pt1 | contig 15510 bp, 13 predicted proteins | sample SF_May12_sed_USG_4_FD_169103 | JGI IMG/M metagenome (GOLD analysis project Ga0224512, IMG submission 169103) | Sediment microbial communities from San Francisco Bay, California, United States - SF_May12_sed_USGS_13 | ecosystem: Environmental > Aquatic > Marine > Sediment | place: USA...
TTATCCTGCTGATCGGCTGGACCATCTTCCTGCGTGCCACGGCACGTTCCCTGGGCCCCTTCGGTCTGCTGCTTGCACTGGCCTTCTTCGGAACACTCATCTGGCTGGTGGTGGACTGGGGGCTGGTGCCTGCCGAGAGTGTGCGCGCCATTACCTACATAACCCAGTTCGTAATCTGCGGCGTCCTGGCCACGGGCATCTCGTGGTCGCATATCAGGCGGCGCATGACCGGCCAGATCGATGTCGATGAAGTCGAGGGTGACGTCTAGCCCCATGCCGTGCAAACCAGCAACCGTTTGAACGCCAACGCCGATATCCGCTACGTCGATTCGTTTGAATCGCTGCAGCAGACCTGCGCCGAGCTGGCCACTTGCGACTGGATCGCCGTGGACACCGAGTTCCTGCGCGAGAAGACCTACTACCCGAAACTCTGCCTGGTACAGATCGCAACCCCCGAAGTCGTGGCCTGCATCGATCCACTGGCGATCGACGACTTGACGCCGCTGTTTGAGCTGCTTTATAACGATCGCATCACCAAGGTGATGCACGCCGCACGCCAGGACATGGAGATTTTCTACCACCTGCGCGGCACCCTGCCCGCCCCCGTCTTCGACACCCAGATCGCCGCCCTGCTGCTGGGTTACGCCGACCAGATCGGCTACGGCAACCTGGTCAAGGAGGTCCTCGGTATCAGCCTGGACAAGCTGCACACCCGTGCGGACTGGTCGCTGCGGCCGCTGTCCGCGGAGCAGATCCGCTATGCCGCCGATGACGTTGTCTACCTGGTGCAGGTCTATCAGCAGATGATCGGGAAACTGACCACACGGGGCCGGCTCGACTGGCTGACGGAGGACTTCGAAAACCTGACCCGCGCCGAGTTGTACAGCAATCCGCCCGCCGAGGCCTGGCTCAGGGTGCGTGCTGCCAACCGGCTCAAGGGGCCGGCCCTGGCCGTGTTGCAGGCACTGGCGGGCTGGCGCGAGCAGCTGGCCCAGGACCGGGATCGGCCGCGCGGCTGGTTGCTGCGCGACGACATCCTGATCGAGATTGCCCGGCATTTGCCCAAATCGCCGGCGGCCCTTGGCAAGATCCGCGGCCTGCCCGAGCGCACACTGCAGAAACACGGTACCCAGCTGCTCGCCCTGGTTGCAGAGGCCCGCGAGCAGGTACCACAGCCCCTGCCAAAGACCGGGACTCGACTGCGACTGGGTCCATCCCAGGAGGCGCTGGTCGATGTAATGATGGCCGTGGTGCGCCTCAGCGGGGCTGAGAATGAACTCAACCCGGCCGTGCTGGCAACGCGCAAACAACTGGAGCAACTGGTCACGGGGGATACGGACATCGATGCCCTGCACGGCTGGCGCCGGCAGCTGGTGGGCGAGCGCCTGCAATCCCTGCTGGACGGCCGGTTCACTATCTCGGTTGTCGACGGCCGCCTGAGGATCGAACCCTGAGGAGCTGTCAGGGCCTGCCCCGCTTCAGGTCCTGATGCCGTAACCCCTTCTCAACAGCAGGATGCTGAAGCCGTAGAGCAACGCGATGAAGGCGATGCTGATGGCGTAGGAGGCCGCCAGCCGGATATCCGAGATCCCCAGGAAACCGTAGCGGAAGGCGTTGATCATGTAGAGGATGGGATTGGCCAGCGAGACGTTCTGCCAGAACTCCGGGAGCATGTTGATCGAGTAGAAGATCCCCCCGAGGTAGGTCAGCGGGGTCAGGACAAAGGTCGGGATGATCGAGATGTCGTCAAAGCTCTTTGCATAGACCCCGTTGATGAATCCGGCCAGGGAAAACAGGATCGCGGTCAACACGATCATGCTGAACATCACCCAGAGGTTGTGGACGTTGAGCGAGGTGAAGAACAGCGAGACCAGGGTCACGGCAATGCCGCAGATCAGACCCCGGGCCACGCCGCCGCCGATGAAGCCGGTCAGGATGACGTAATTCGGGACCGGCGCGACCAGCATCTCCTCGATGTGGCGCTGGAACTTCGAGCCGTAGAACGACGAGACCACGTTGGCATAGGAGTGGGTGATCACCGCCATCATGATCAGCCCTGGCACGATGAAGTCCATGTAGACAAACCCGTCCATTTCCCCTATCCGCGGGCCGATCAGGTTGCCGAACACGATGAAATACAGCGCCGTGGTGATCATCGGCGGCAGCACCGTCTGGATCCAGATGCGTGCGAAGCGCAACACCTCCTTGGTGAGGATGGTCCGAAACGCGGTGAATTTCTGCTGCGGGGTCATGCTTGAACGCCCGTGTTGCCGTTGCCCTCGACCAGCCGCATGAACAGCTGCTCGAGGCGGTTGGTCTTGTTGCGCATGCTGAGGACCTTGATGTCATGCGCGCTCAGGTCCTGGAATAACTGGTTCATCGCGCGATCCCTGGAGATATCGGCCTCCAGGGTGCACTCGTCGATCAGGCGGACGCTGTACCCGGGCAGCTCCGGCAGTCGCTCGAGCGGGTTGTCGATGTCCAGGATGAAGGTCTCCATGTGCAGGGTATTCAGCAGTTGCCGGGTGCTGGTGTTCTCGATCAGTTCCCCCTCGTCGATGATAGCGACATTGCGGCACAGGCTCTCCGCCTCTTCCAGGTAATGCGTGGTAAGGATGATGGTGGTGCCGGCCGCGTTGATCTCGCGCAGGAACTGCCACATGGAGCGGCGGATCTCTATGTCCACGCCCGCGGTCGGCTCGTCGAGGATCAGCAGGCGTGGTTCATGGACCAGGGCGCGGGCAATCATCAGGCGCCGTTTCATACCGCCGGACAGTGTCCGTGCCATGGTGCGGCGCTTTTCCCACAGGCCCAGTTGCCTGAGGTAGCGCTCCGCCCGGGCAAAGGCCTCGGCACGCGGTATCCCGTAATAACCGGCCTGGTTGGCGACGATCTCCTCCACCGGTTCGAACTGGTTGAAATTGATTTCCTGCGGCACCAGGCCCAGGCATGACTTGGCGGCGGCCGGGTCGGACTCGATGTCGTGTCCGAAGATGGAGACCTCGCCCCCGGACTTGTTGATCAGCGTAGCGATGATGCCGATGGTCGTAGACTTGCCGGCCCCGTTGGGGCCCAGCAAGGCAAAGAAATCGCCCCGGGCGACGTCCAGGCTGATGCCCTTGAGCGCCACATGACCGTTCTTGTAGGTCTTTTTCAGGTCGCGGATGGATAATGCCGACGTCATCGTGTTTCAGACCAGCTTGATGAGAAACAGGACAAACAGGATAACCAGCGCGATTGGGATCAGCAATCCGGCCCAGTCCCGGTTTTCGGCCTGGCGGCTCTGTTCCATGAGCGGCTTGATCCCGGGGCCGAACCACAGCAGCACCAGCAGTGCGATCGCGCCCAGCAACAACATCTCCCAACCGGCCATCTTTTCCATGTCAGCGTCTCCTCGCCAGGGCACGTTCGAAGCGTGACCTGTGCATCGTAATAAAGCGCCGCTCCTGCAGCGAGCCGCGCCGGGGCAGGACCGCTATGCGCGTGAGGCCGGGCGTGACCTCCCGGGTGCTGCGTGCGACCAGTTCCACGGGAATGACCGAGACCTCACCCCAGCGCGGCAACGTAGCGTAGTCGATAAGGTGCGTCGCCGTCTCCAGCCATATATGGGGATTGATTCCATGCTGGCCCGTTATGTAGGGGCCATAGACCACCGTTCCCAGCACCAGCCGGGTTGCTATGCCCTCCCCGGCCAGCAGGTGTTGCCCGGCCAGGGCGTAATACAGACAGGAGTGTAGCCGGGGCCATTCCAGGGGCCGGGTCTCCGCCGCCAGAGTCTCGACCGCCTCCCCTAGCGATTCCACGATTTCCCTGAGTTCGGCGGTATTCCGCTCTGCAGCTGCCATATCCCGCGCCGGCAGCAGCAGGGCGATGCAGAGACAGACCATTATCGGCGTGTGTTTTGTCATAGCGGGGCGTGTGTAAACCAGACGGTACTGCAGGTATATCAAGGCGCGTGCTGATGTATTATTACCGCTTGAATTACCATTATACAGCTGCCTGAGGATCAACAGTGACAGGAAAATCCGGGGATCACAGCACAGAAAAGGCGATCTACCTGTTACCGGCAACCGACGGAACCTTCCTGGTACAGGTAGTGAATTCGTGAGCACCTGGGCCGAAGGGACCGTTCTCAAGCTGCGGCGCTGGACCGACGAACTCTATTCACTGCAGCTGAAGGCGGATATCCCGTCCTTTACCGCCGGCCAGTTCACCCGCATCGCACTGGATATCGACGGCGAGCGGGTCGCCCGCCCCTACTCCTTCGTCAACAGCCCGGACAACCCGGTGCTGGAATTTTATTTCATTATCGTGCCGCACGGACCGCTGACCCACGAGCTGATCCGGCTGCAACCCGGCGACAAGGTTTATATCGCGACGCGACCGGCGGGCTTTTTCATACTCAGCGAGATTCCGGATGCCGAGGTATTGTGGATGCTGTCCACCGGTACCGCCATCGGCCCCTTCCTGTCCATCCTCGGCGAAACAACGGTGTGGGAGCGTTTCAAAAAGATCGTGCTGGTGCACGCGGTCAGGACCGTGGCCGAGCTGACCTACCAGGATGAGATCGATGCCCTGCTGGCACAACACCCGGAGCAGCTCCAGATGATCCCCTTCGTCAGCCGCGAGGATACGGATTATGCCATCAGGGGGCGTGTGCCAGACGCGATCGAGGACGGGCGACTGGAAGAACGGGCCGGTATTCCGCTGACAGCCGGGAACTCGCAGGTCATGATCTGCGGCAACCCCGCCATGGTGCGCGATACCACCCGGGTACTGGAGGCGCGCGGCCTGAAAAAGAACAAGCGCCGTGATCCGGGCCAGATCACTACCGAGCAGTACTGGAAGGACCAGGGATAGGTCCGCATGGTCATTCCTCACCCCGGCCAACGGAGGATACCGTTGAGGCCTTTCTTAACATTTATGTTGCAGACATTTTATCTATAGTGGGCATGCAGCTATGAGCCCAATGCATCGGAACTACATTTCACTGACAACCCGACCAAATTCCTCAACCACTTCCCAATTGGTAAATTCATAGACCTTATCGGGATCGGTTGGACCTTTAGTAATCCACATAATAAACCGTATTATCAAACGATCCCAAAAGCTGTATTTCCGGTAGTCGATTTTTCCTGCGAATACTGCCAGTTTCCCGGGCTTCCAGGTTATCTGCCTGAGAAATTTACTCAAATACGGGTTGGTATCCGGCCGGCTCTTATCCGGTTTGCGGGCAACGGCATTAACCGAGAAAAATGCATTGGGCCTGCTTTCCAGCTTTGGCTTGTTTCTGTTTATAAATTCGTAAACTGCCGGCTTATGTTTGCCATAACGTATACTTGCGCCGACAACGATTTTGTCGAAAGGTGTCAGATCCACATTTGGTTCATCATCAAGCGAAACCAATTCCACTGAATGGGCCTGCTGTTCAATCACCTGCTGCAGTCGCTGGCAGATTTCCAGGGTATGCCCATCAGTGGTGGAATAAACAATAAGAATCCTGGCCACGATTACATTCCGATAGGTGTGTTACGTTTTTAGTGCAAATAATAGTGAAAACAACGGACACGCAGGTCCATATAGCAGGAATAGACTGCCGACCTGATTCCGGCGCCTTCCGAAACTATCTCACACCGCAATTGGTTTTTCATTATCAGGTATTCATGCTGATTTTGGATTCGCAAAAGCCTGCTGTTGCCGTTCCTGAAATAGTGCAATTGGGGACAGGCGTTTAGCAGCGGTGCTGTACAGCTATGTGCCATGGCTTCTATAATCAAGAAAACTCTGATTAATCTGTCATTGCGAGAAACAAAGTGACGAAGCAAACTCCAAATGATTGATCCTAAATCCTGAGATTGCCGCGCTCCGCTCGCAATGACGAGATTTCTCCAATTAATCAGAACTTACTTAAGTGTAATACATAGTTCTACCTGGCAGTATGTGAGCGGAATTTATCATCGGTCAGCGGGCCGGTCAGCGAGGTTTGTGATGAGACACTATGCATTGAGCGCCATTCTGTGTGCAGCACTTTTTGGTTGCACAGAAAAGCAGGACACAGAGTCGGCGACTGCTCCCGCGACAGATCTGGGTAAATCGATCGCCGAAACTCACTGCGTTGGCTGTCATGGACTGGATGGCAAGGGCGCCACTCCCGAAATCCCTCATTTGGCAGCACAATTTGAGCAATATATGCTGGACTCGATGCTCGCCTACAAGGAAGGCAGGCGCAGCCATGCTGCACTGCGTGACATGGTGGCCAGCTTGAGTGAAGCGGAACTCCACAGTGTTGTCAGTTACTATGCCAGCCTTCCGCCGCTCACGAGCGATGCCGGCGAGGCACCACGGGCGGCCATACTGTCTCCCTATGAGAAGGGCGAAGCACTGGCCTCCAGGTGCGCAGGCTGTCATGGACTGGATGGCAACAGCAGTGTTTCGGGTACGCCCAGCCTGGCCGGCCAGCAGCCGCTGTATCTGCAGAACGCCATGCGTGAATATCTCGATGGCACGCGCACATACTCGACACCCGAGAAAAAGGAAATGGTGACCATCTTGAGCCGGGTGGACAATGAAAGCATGGCGCTGTACTACGCCTCGCAGATACCCGCGCAGCGCGACGCAACTTCTGTGGGCGATGCAGTGGCTGGCGAACCACTGAGTGCCAGTTGCGGCGGTTGTCACGGATCGCATGGCGTGAGCCATGATGCGACCATACCCAGCCTGGCGGCCCAGGACCCTGATTACCTGGTAAGCGCCATTAGCGCATACCGTGATCGAATACGCGAGCAAGACGACATGCACCGTGTTCTCGCCAAAGTCAGTGATGGAAATATTTCAGATATCGCCGCCTTCTATGCCACTCAGGCCTCCCGCCCGGCAGAAGCGAATCCCTTGACCATGAAAGAACTGGCCGAGCGTTGCGATCGTTGTCATGGCCCTGCCATTGACCATGTCTTCGTGCATCCCAAGATCAACGGCCAGCAAAAGGCCTATCTGATCAAGGCGATGAAGGACTACCTGAATGAAACGCGCGATAATTCCATGATGCATGCCATGATTTCGCCCTACAGTAACGCCTTCATCGACAGTATCGCTGCCTGGTATTCCACCCAGCCCGCACGTTAAACCTGGGACTGCGGCGGAGAGTCGGGCATGTTGTTTTCCCCGGGACGACATGTGGTATCAAATGTACACGCCGGCTGTTAATTGCGGGACAGAGGCATGTGAGCGAGAGGATTGATTGCGAAACCTCCTGGTCAGCAGGAACTCGAGGTGCGGGCCGGTGTTGCCGGTTCATTCCGGCCTGGATGATGAGCCACAGATAATCTAAGTTACATATATAAACTATAATATAATCTTATTGTAATATATTAATCTTCAGATTTTAGGGGGGAGGCACACGCGAAAGCCAACTGACCTCCAGGTGGCCAGATTGATTTCCTAACTCAAAATAAATGCCAATGCTCCGAAAGGATAATAATTACAAAGACAATTACAGCTGTGATTATTACGATCATTTCCTCTTCCTCTGCTCAGTAGTAATAACGGCAACCTGAGCCAATTCTTTAATGAGGACTGGCACCGTATTAAGCGGCTCCCGTCCACTCGGCGGCCAGTCGAATGCACACAGGGCATCAGCGGCCTTTCATGGCTGCGCGCGGATCCAGGTTTTCTATCATAAAACTGGCATATAATTGAAGATTCCCTATAATCGGAAATTGATAATCAATATCATGGAGGGGGCACCATGAAATACGTCAAATCGAGGATGTTCACCTGTATCGCGGCTGCGACGATCATCGGAAGTCTTTCCGTATCAAACATGGCGGGCGCGGAAGAAAAACCCAAAACACCGCTGGAAAAAGGCAGGGATCTGACCATCACCATGTGCCAGGCCTGCCATTTGTTCGAGAATACCGATCAGGCCGGCACCCTCGGGCCACCCATTGTGGCAATGAAAGACAGGTTCCCGGACAAGAAGAAACTCTACGACATCATCTACGATCCCCATGTAGCGATCAAACCGCACACCATGATGCCACCTTTCGGTCGTAACGGGCTACTTGATGACAAAGAGATTCAACTGGTTATCGACTACATCTATACACTCTAGGATCGAAGTCGAGAATAGATACCCAGTGTCCGGAGTCGTCCTGCAGGGGGCAATAACCGAAGATACGCCTTCCAGCGAATACCCTGGCAGCGACGGGGTCGAGAACCCCGGCTTCATCGGGGACATATGGGGAAAAGATGCGTATAAGGTTGCAAGCAGGAAAAACTCTATAACTATATGGAGGATGACAAGATGAAGACCATTCTGATGTCGGCGATCTGCCTGGTGTTTCTGGGAGCGGGACCGGCTACTGTTCTGGCGGAATCCTCTCCGGCAGCCGATCTCCAGATTTACCAGGAATATTTCAAGAAGCGGTTCCCGGATTTCACGGCGGAAAACTACAGTCTGGGGATGTACAACTTCAACGAAGACAAACGCAGCCAGTGGGAAGCCATCATGGAGTTCCCGCCCTATGAAACCGTGGTGGACAAGGGGAAAGAACTGTTCAACACCCCGTTCGGTAATGGCAAGACCTATGCTGATTGCCTGGAGAACGGCGGTATAGGCATCAGCCACACCTACCCCCGCTTCGATGCCGAATCCGGCAAGGTCAGGACCCTGTCAATGGAAATCAACGATTGCCGGGAAAGCAATGGCGAAAAACCAATGAACTTGCTCAAGGGCGACCTGCCGACGATTCTGGCCTACCTGGCCGAGACCTCCCGCGGCAAGCCCCTGGAGATCACCGTACCCGATGACGCCCGGGCGCTGGCCGCCTACGAAGACGGGAAGCGTATCTATTTCACGCGGCGCGGACCACGCGGATTTGCATGCTACAACTGTCACTGGGAGGCGGCGGGTGGCCGTATCCGCGGTAATGAACTGAGCCCGGCCATCGGCCAGGCCACCAACTTCCCCGCCTACCGCTCCAAGTGGGGTGCGATGGGTCCGATTCAGCGCCGCTACAAGGGGTGCATGAATAATATCGGCGCCAAGCCGCTGAAGGAAGGAAGCGATGCCATGAACAACCTGGAATATTTTCATCGTTACCTCAGTAACGGACAACCCTCGAATGCGCCGAACACCCGATTCTGAATATAGCAGGACGAAAACCCGCAACAGGCGCGATTCAGGAACTGATAGAGGCATAATCGATACCATGAACAGAAAACCGGAGACAGCACGATGAAAATCCTAATGGCAATCATTGCAACCGTGGCCCTGTCTGTTCACACCGGCGTGCAGGCTGGAGACACAGATGTGCAGCAGGCCATCGATGCCGCCAAGGCGGCTCACAAGAAAGCCGATTCCCTGCAGGGCGCGTGGGTGACTACCGATAAACTCATCGAGAAGTCAGAGGAGGCAAACGCGAAGGGCGACAAAGACAAGGCGCTGGAACTGGCGAACAAGGCCCTCAAGGAAGCGGAACTCGCCTACGCTCAGGCTGACCATGAGCTCAAGAACTGGTCACCGCCACCCTACCTGATTCCGAAATAGCGGCAGCATCAACAGACAATAAAGGGGCCGGATACATTTTCGTTTAATGTATCCGGCCCCTTTATTATTTACATTACCCTTATAAATTAATATGAAGAAAAGGATAAAATAGCTGAACTATTCCAATACCAACAAGGATTATACCGACAGCAATAGTACCATTGATGCTCTTGGTTACTCCCGGATTCAGTACAGCTTCAGAATGATCCTGCGGGTTATAATAGACTTGTACACTTGATCCTACTTGATGTTGATCGGCCTCTCTTTTTGCAAGCCACGGAAGTGTACCGGTTGGTCCGATGACAATTTTATTCCCTGAATATCCCTTGCCTCCTACTCTGTATGAATATTCGACAACGGGTTGATAATGATTGGATGCTATAGTTGCGCCATCACTATGAACAACCTTTGAGCTTGTTACGGTTCCATCAGTCTTTGGCCAGTCTAGCGAACTCTGGGCTTCTTTACGGAATGCGCAACCTAAATAATAAAACCCCAGTCCACCGGCAATCAGAATTAAACCTATAGCTATGTCCATTTTATACACCGTATAAAGGTGCCGAATACATTAAACGAAAAATGTATCCGGCCCCTTTATTCTCACTAACCCGTTCATGCCCGCCGAATTGCCCTGTTTATTTGTCTTTCTATGTGCATCAGTATGCAGCGTAACGCCATGACTGCAAGCGATTTTTCCGGTAGACTGGCAGACGATGCCGTCTACTCGCCTCAATCATCAAGGATCCTGCTTGCAACACGTCACGAGTGACACATGACCTTTGTTCCTCTACCCAATGAACATGCCCTGGCTGTGCTGGCGCTCACACTGCTGGCACTGTTTCTGTTCACCCGTGAACGCATCCCGCTGGAATCATCCAGCCTGTTCGTGCTGGTTGCGGTCACCGTGGTTTTTGAACTGTTTCCCTATAGCGTTGAGGGCAAAACAATCCACGCGATCGACTTCTTTTCCGGCTTCGGCCACGAAGCGCTGGTGGCTGTGTGTGCGCTGATGATCGCGGGCCAGGGCCTGGTGCGCACCGGCGCGCTGGAACCGGTTGGCCGTGGCCTGGCACGCATCTGGGGAGTCGCTCCGCGCTTCACCCTGTTACTGACACTCATCATCGGGGCGGTATTAAGCGCCTTCGTGAATAACGTGCCCATCGTGGTCTTGTTGCTGCCGATCCTGATCAGCGTCTCGGTGCGCACCAAAACCTCGGTGTCCGGTGTGCTGATGCCGATGGGCTTCGCTACCCTGATCGGCGGGATGAGCACCACCATTGGCACCTCGACCAATCTGCTGGTCGTGAGCGTGGCCGCCGATATGGGTATGCGCCGGCTTGCCATGTTCGACTTCGTGGTACCGGTACTGATCGCCGGCGGCATTGCCATAGCCTATCTGTGGCTGGTTGCCCCGCTGATGCTTCCGCAACGCAAATCCGACCTGGAAGATCTGTCGCCGCGCATTTTCACAGCCCAGATGCTCATTCCGGAGGGCAGTTACGCCGAAGGCAAGACGCTTTCCGAAAGCGTCAAACAGGCCGGTGGCGATATGCAGGTCTCGCGTATTATGCGCGGCGAGGCAACCTCCCTGATGCCGCTGCCCGATGCGGTGATTCTGGCCGGTGACCGGCTGCTCCTCAGCGATACCTCTGAGAAGCTCAAGGCCTATGAAAGCGCCCTCGGTGCCACCCTGTATTCGGGCAATGAGCCAGTGGACGAGGAGCATCCCCTGGCGGCCGAAGATCAGCAGGTGGCGGAAGTCGTGGTGATCCAGGGTTCACCGCTGGTCGACAGCACCCTGGCCAGAACCCGCTTCGCGGAACGCTACCAGCTTGTAACGTTGGCGCTGCACCGGCCCGGATGGAGACAGCAGACCCGGCACAAGAGCATTTCGGATATGATACTTGAGATCGGTGATGTGTTGCTGATTCAAGGCGCCCGCGATCAGATCAACGATCTCAAACGGCGTGGCGATTTACTGGTGCTGGATGCCACCTCGGATCTCCCGAGTACCCGGCGCGCACCAATGGCGCTGCTGTTGATGGCCGCCATTATCCTGGTCGCCGCACTCGGCATCCTGCCCATTGCAATCAGTGCCGTGTGCGGCGTATTAGTGATGCTCATGACCGGGGTCCTGAACTGGCGCGAGGCCACCCGCGCATTGAATACCCAGGTGGTGATGATAGTGGTCGCCAGTCTGGCGCTGGGTTCAGCCCTGCTGAAAACCGGCGGTGCGGATTACCTCGCTGAACTGTTCGTGGCCGCCTCCGCGGGCGCCTCGCCCCAGGTGCTGCTCAGTGGCTTGATGTTGATGATGGCCATTATGACCAATATTGTTTCCAACAACGCCGCCGCCGTGATTGGTACGCCTATCGCCATCGGCATAGCCAACCAGATCGGCATGCCCGCGGAACCGTTCGTACTGGCCGTACTGTTCGGCGCCAACATGAGTTACGCCACGCCCATCGCCTATAAAACCAACCTGCTGGTAATGAGCGCCGGCGGTTACCAGTTCTCTGACTTCCTTCGCGTTGGCGTGCCGTTGACACTGATTATGTGGCTGGCGTTCAGCTGGTTGCTCCCTTGGTTGTACGATATCTAGTAGCAGTTCAACCGATCGACGCAACACAGGCATTAAATCGCTCGGCCGGTGCTTGAAAGCCCGGTGTCTTTCCAGGACGTTCAGGAAAATAAAGCGACCCCCGAAGGTTCCGCCGCTGATAAAATGCTGGCTAGCGTCACGCTTTCTTGCTGCCTTGCAGCCCCGGGCAATCACAGCAGGCCGGCGGTGAAGAGCCAGAGGGCTGGAGGAATGGGAATAACCGGCTGGAGTATAAACCAGGCGGCAGGGCCTATTCGTTAGGGTCTCAGAACCACTTGCGCCAGCGGAAAAACAACCACTGCCCTACTCCGACCAGCACCATCAGCGCCACGACGATCGCGAAGGCCGCGGAGTAATCCGATCCGGGAATACCCCCCACGTTGATGCCCAGCAGGCCGGTCAAAAAGCTGAGCGGCAGGAAGATGGCGGCGACCATGGTGAGTAAATACATGCGCCGGTTGGTCAGTTCGGCGAGCCGGTTCTGCAACTCCTCGTGAGTGACCGAGGCCCGGTCTCGGGCCTCGTCGAGGTCCTCGATGAAACGGGTCATGCGATCGGTCAGCTCGCGGATCCGCATCCGTACACGTTCATCAAGCAGTTCGCTGCGTTCGCTGAACAGACGTCCCAGGGCCTCGCGCTGCGGGGCGAGGTAGCGGCGCAGTGCAACGGCCTGGCGCCGTACACTGGACAGGGCGAAGCGCAGTTCCTGGTGGTTACCGGTGACGACCTCTTCTTCCAGGCTGTCGACCAGGTCCTCGACATCGTTTACCACATCACCGATGCGTTCCGTGAGCAGTTCACCCAGGTGGACCAGGAACTCGCCAGGCGTAGCGGGCCCGTGTCCCGACAGGATGCGCTTGCGCAGGTCATCGATCGCAATTAGCTTGCGCTGGCCGGTCGATATGATACGCCTGTTATCCATCCAGATACGTACCGAGACCATGTCCTCCGGATCGGCGCCGGGATTGAGGTTCACCCCGCGCAGTATCACCAGCAGCCCCTGCTCCAGCACCAGACTGCGCGGACGCGTCTCACTGGCCAGAATGGCGTCAGCCTCGATGGGTCCCATGCCGCTGTCGCGCCGCACCCACTCGGCCGCGTCCGCCTGTGAATAGTCCAGGTGCACCCATATAACACCGTCCCCGGGTTGCCAGCTACGCGCTTCCTCCCAGTCCAGCTGCCGCGCTTCTGTTCCCAGCAGGTAGGCGGTTCCCGGTTGTTGCATCGACTCGTTCATGGATCACCCTGTGGTTGCCTGTCGGGATTCGGTCGCTGGCATCAATCACTCCGGCCGATTCACGAAATTGAATGACGGATCCGCGCTGCGCAGGTGCAGGTCACGTTGCGGGAACGGGATGCTGATGCCGGCTTCCTCGAGCACCCGGTTGATGGCGAAATTGAGATCGCTGAGGGTGTCGAGGCGCCTGTCGATGGAAATAATGAAACAGCGGAGCTCAAAATTCAGGGAACTGTCGCCGAAGCCGCGGAACAGTACCTTCGGCGGGCTGACCTTGTGGCTATTGGTGATCACCAGCGGGTGTTCGGTCGCCACCTGGAGCAGCAGCTCGCGCACCTTTTCCACGTCGGAGCCATAGGCCACGCCGACCGGCACCGTAACCCGTCCCCAGGGGTCGTGCAGCACCCAGTTGGTCACCTGGTTGGAGATCAGTTCCGAGTTGGGCACGATGACGTCGGCCCGGTCAAAGGTTTCAATCTGCGTGGAACGGATACTGATCTTGCGTACATAACCCTCGGTGGAACCCACAATAATCCAGTCACCGGTGCGGATTGGCCGCTCGAACAGCAGGATAATGCCGGAGATGAAGTTGTTGACGATGTTCTGGAGTCCGAAACCGATACCCACCGAGAGTGCCCCGGCGATAATGGCCAGGTTGGTAAAGCTGAATCCGGCGAGCGAAAGGCCGATAATGGCGGCGAGGATCATCCCGACATAGCCGCTGATGGTGACGATGGCTTCCTTTGCCCCGTGGTCGAAACGCGACTTGGCAACCAGGCCGGGCAGGGCCTCGTTTCTGAACCAGCGTACTGTGGTGACCAGCAGCGCGAACACCGCGATACCCATGGCCCACTGCAGGGGGGCGATGTGAAGTGTGCCGATCTGTACACCCTCGGCGAGGGTCTCTCTGAGCCAGGACCAGATGGTATCGGAATAGCCCCACAGGCCGACCACGCTGACCGCCAGGGCAAGCCACAGGGTCAGGATTACCAGCAGTCTTAGCCAGATCAGGCCCGGGACCGGTTCCCCGGCCTGCAGGCTGAGTTTCTCCCGCATCTGCCGGCCCCAGCGATAGCGGCCTTCGTCCACGCCATCGAAAAACTCACGCGACAGGGTGCCGGTGACCCACACAATCAGGACCAGCAGTGCCGTACCCAGCAGGCCCTTCAATAAATAGACGGACAAGTTGCGGAAACCCAGCAGTTCGCTGATCAGCGTAGCCAGCAGCAGGGCAACCAGAATCCCGCGTAGCCTGGCGTTGCAGAACGGCGCAGGCGCCCGGTGCAGGGATGAGACCAGCCACACCAGGATGGCAATCAGCACGGCCAGGTAAACGGCACGCGCGGCATACCATTGCTCATCCGGCACGGCCTCGTGGATCCCGGTATAAAAGACCAGGATCGCGAGCAGGCCCAACAGCAGCAGGCCGTTCAGGTGCCGGGCAAGCGCCAGCGAATAGTCCCGGTCAATCGGCAGGAAATGACTGGCCGGTGTACAGGGATTGAGAAACACCTGGACGCAGGTCAGGGCCGCTAGATAGATGAGGATACTTACCAGCAGACCGATCGCCGGCGGTATCGGAACCGTGGGTAGTTCGATGGCCAACCAGCCGGTCATGGCGATGAGTATGAGAAAGACTGGCAGGCGCCTGGCCAGGCAGGCCTGCAGTGAGGCGACCAGGCCGGCCGTGATGTGGTCACCGCTGGGACGGCCGGCCCGGGATCGCAGCTGACGCCCCCACCAGAACCCGAATCCCAGGGCGATAACGCTCACCATGGCCAGCACCAGCCAGCCCACGGGTTGAAGGTTCTTCAACTGCATGCGCTCGAGCAGGAAGGTCTCGATGCCCGTCAGCAGCTGGCGGGGTTGATACAGGCTCAGGGGTGAGATGTCCCAAAGCCTGGGACCGCGTTCAAGCAGATAGCTTTTCTTGATGGCCTGCTGATGAGCCCTCATCTGGTCGGCAAGCGCCCTTGCCTCCAGCTGGATGGCACGGCAGGTGGCCAGCTGGGTTTCATGCTCTTCCAGGCGTTGCTGGATTTCGGGACTGGGTGCCCTGGCCTCGATAGCGGGCACCGTCACGCCCTCACCCAGCACCTCCAGTCCCTGTTTAAGCTTATCTAT
>Ga0224512_10002861_pt1 | contig 15503 bp, 14 predicted proteins | sample SF_May12_sed_USG_4_FD_169103 | JGI IMG/M metagenome (GOLD analysis project Ga0224512, IMG submission 169103) | Sediment microbial communities from San Francisco Bay, California, United States - SF_May12_sed_USGS_13 | ecosystem: Environmental > Aquatic > Marine > Sediment | place: USA...
GGCCGCCCAGCGGCCCGTGGCGTCGACCAGCCAGCGCCGCGAGAGATCGCCGGAGGGGGCGAGCACGACCGTCTCGGCGCCGGTGTCGACGTCGAGCCGGCGCACTCCGCCGTCGGCCGCGATGTAGTGCAGCGTGTCCTCGTCCACCCAGACGGCGGCGCGGTGCTCGAAGTAGGTGCGCGCGCCTCGCGCCAGCACGCGGGTCGCGAGGTCTCCGGCGGCCGGCGGCCTGCTGGCGCTGCCTGTCGCGGCCCGCGGGCTGGCCGCGCTGCCTCTGGCGGCCGGCGAGCTGGCCGCGGAGCGTTCAGCGGCCGGGAGGGCAGCCGGGGAGCCGTCGACGGCCAGCAAGCGGAGCTCGCCGGTCGCCTGCTCGTCGCGGTAGCGCTGGCGCCCCTCGGCGAGGCTCAGGTAGGCGATCCGGCGGCCGTCGGGCGCGACGTGGGGGCAGCAGTGGGGGCGGCCGGGCTCGTCGGGCGAGAGCTGGCGCGGCCGCCCGCCGTCGAGATCGGCGCGCCACAGACGCCAGGCGCCCGAGCGGCTCGACTCCCAGACGACGAAGCCGGGAGCGCCGGCGTCCGCCGCCGGGCCGCCGGCCGGCAGGTCGACGGTCCGGGCGGCCGGCTTCGGGACCGCTACCACCGGCTTCGGCTCCCGGACCACCGCCTCAGGCGCCCCGGCGGGGCTGCCGCAGGCCGCAAGCGCCAGGCACGAGACGAGCGCGGCGCCCGGCGCCCGGACCCGCGACCGGACCCGCAACCAGACCGGCAACCGGGCTCGCAACCGGGCCCGCATCGCGTCAAGGAGCGTCGCCGGCTTCACCGTAGTGGCGCCTGATCCACTCGCGATAGCTGCCGCGCTCGAGAATCCGGCGCCACCAGTCCTCGTGGTCCAGGTACCAGCGCAGGGTGTCCTCGAGCCCGGCGGCGAACTCGACGCGCGGCGCGAAGCCGAGCTCGGTCTCGAGCCGCGTCGGGTCGATGGCGTAGCGCAGGTCGTGCCCGGGGCGGTCGCGGACGAAGCGGATGCGGGCCCCGCAGCGCTCCCCCCGCGCGGGCGGCGCTTCCGGAAAGCGGCTCGCCAGCCCGCCGTCCCGCTCGAAGGCGGCGTCCACGGCGAGGCAGAGCTGCTCCACGACCTCGAGGTTGCTGCGCTCGTTGCGGGTGCCGATGTTGTAGACCCGCCCGCTGCGCCCCGCCGCGAGGACGCGCTCGATCCCCCGGCAGTGGTCCTCGACGTGTAGCCAGTCGCGGACGTTGACTCCCTCGCCGTAGAGGGGCAGATCCCGGCCCTCCAGGAGATTGACGATGAAAAGCGGGATGAGCTTCTCCGGGAAGTGGTACGGGCCGTAGTTGTTGGAGCAGTTGCTGATCGTCACGGCCAGGCCGTAGGTCTCGTGGTAGGCGCGCACGAGGTGGTCGGCCGCCGCCTTGCTCGCAGCGTAGGGCGAGTTGGGGGCGTACGGCGTCGCCTCCGTGAACGGCGGGTCCTCCGGTCCGAGGGAGCCGTAGACCTCGTCCGTCGACACGTGATGGAAGCGGTGGGCGACCGGGCCGTCCTCGATCCACACCCGCCGCGCGGCCTCGAGCAGGCTCAACGTGCCGAGGACGTTGACGTCGACGACGTGCCGCGGGCCGGCGATCGAGCGGTCGACATGGGACTCGGCGGCGAAATGGACGACCGTGTCGAGCCGCTCCGCGCGCAGCAGCCCCTCGACGCCGGCCTGGTCTCGGACGTCGCCGGCGACAAAGCGCAGCCGCTCGTCCCCGAGCTCGGGCAGGCTCTCGCGGACCCCGGCGTAGGTGAGGGCGTCGAGCACCACGAGGCGGTCGTCCGGGTGCCGCCGGGACCAGTAGTGCACGAAGTTGGCGCCGATGAAGCCGGCGCCGCCGGTGACGAGCAGCCTAGCCATCGGCGGGGGGCGCGGTCGACGAGGCGGCGGGGAGCATCTCGTCGAGCATCCTACCGAGGGCGGTCCGCCACGGCACGGGGGTGAGACCCAGCCGCCCGTAGGTGGCGGTCGTGTCGAGCACGCTGTAGGCCGGGCGCCGCGCGGCCGTGGGGTAGTCGCGCGTCGCGATCGGCGCGAGCGGGATCGCTCTCGCGAGCAGGCCGCGCGCCACGGCCGCCTCCTGGATCGCCCGGGCGAAGACGAACCAGCTGCACGCGCCGCCGTCCGCCCAGTGCCAGACGCCGGGCATGTCGGCGCGCCGCGCCACGCTCCAGAGCGCCGCCGCGAGCAGCGCCGCCCAGGTCGGCGAGCCCTGCTGATCGTCGACGATCGAGAGCGCCTCGCGCTCGGCCATCAGGTCGAGCATGCCCGTCACGAAGTTGCGGCCGCGGCTCGAGTAGAGCCACGACGTGCGGACGATCGTGGCGCGCTCGCCGAGGATCTCGAGGGCGCGCTGCTCGCCGGCGAGCTTGGAGCGGCCGTAGGCCGAGAGCGGAGCGGCGGCGGCCGACGGCCGGTACGGCTCGCGAGCCTGGCCGTCGAAGACGAAGTCCGTGGACAGGTGGACGAGGCGCGCCCCGCGGCCCGCCGCCGCGGCCGCCAGGTGGGCTACCCCCTGCGCGTTGACGGCGAATGCCGCCGCCTCCTCCGCCTCCGCGCGGTCCACCGCCGTGTAGGCGGCGGCGTTGATCACGACCTCCGGCGCCCGGTCGCGCACGGCGGCCGCCACGGACGCCGCGTCCGCGACGTCGAGCTCGCTCGCGGTGAGCGCCGCGAGCTCGACGCCGGCCGGCCTCGAGGCCGCGAGCTCTCTGGCGAGCTGGCCGCCGGCGCCGGTGAGCAGAACCCTCAAGGCCGTGATCTCAAGGAAACAGCTCCGCCGCCCGCAGCCGCGAGCCGCGGGCGTCCTTGTCCGAGACCGTGGGCTTGCCGCCGGAGAGCGGCCAGTCGATCCCGAGCTCGGGATCGCTCCACAGCAGGGTGCGGTCGTGCTCCGCGGAGTAGGCGGCGGTGCACTTGTAGACGACCACCGCCGCCTCCCCGGGCACGTAGAAGCCGTGCGCGAAGCCGGGGGGGATCCACAGCATCTCGCGGTTGGCGGCCGACAGCCGGCGGCTCGCCCAGCGGCCGAGCGTCGGCGACGAGCGGCGAACGTCCACCGCCACGTCGAACACCTCCCCGACGACGGCGCGCACCAGCTTGCCCTGGGCCGCGGGAGGCAGCTGGTAGTGGAGGCCGCGCAGCACTCCGCGGGCGGACGCGGAATGGTTGTCCTGGACGAAGGTCTCGGCAAAGCCGAGCCGCGCCAGCTTGTCGGCGTGCCAGGACTCGTAGAACTCGCCGCGCTCGTCGGGAAACGCCCGCGGGGTGATCACCCGCAGCTCCGGCAGCGCGGCCAGCGGCTCGATCGTGAAGCTCACGATTCCGCGAGGACCTGCCGCAGGTAGTCGCCGTAGGCGCTGGCGCCGAACTCGGCGGCCAGCGCCGCGAGCCGCGCGCCGTCGATGAAGCCCATCCGGAACGCGATCTCCTCGGGACAGGCGATCTTGAGGCCCTGGCGCTGCTCGATCACCTGCACGAAGTTCGCCGCGTCGAGGAGGGACTCGTGGGTCCCCGTGTCGAGCCACGCCGTGCCGCGCGAGAGGATCTCCACGGCCAGGGCGCCGCGCGCCAGGTAGTCGCGGTTGACGTCCGTGATCTCGAGCTCGCCGCGCGCCGACGGCACGAGCGACCTGGCGATCTCCACCACCCGCTCGTCGTAGAAATAGAGCCCCGTCACGGCGTAGTGCGAGCGCGGCGCGGCCGGCTTCTCCTCGATGTCGGTCGCCCGGCCCGCGGCGTCGAAGGACACGACGCCGTAGGCGCGCGGATCGCGCACGTAGTAGCCGAAGACGGTCGCCCCGGCTTCGCGCCGCGCCGCCGACTGGAGCTTGCGGGAGAAGCCCTCGCCGTAGAAGATGTTGTCGCCGAGGATGAGGGCCGCGCGGCCGCCGGCGATGAACTCCTCGCCGATCAGGAACGCCTGGGCGATCCCCTCCGGCCGCTCCTGGACGGCGTAGGCGAGCTCGAGCCCCCACTTCCGGCCGTCGCCCAGCACCGCCTCGAACGCCGGGCGGTCGCGCGGCGTCGTCACGACGAGGATCTCCCGGATCCCCGCCAGCATCAGCGTCGACAGCGGGTAGTGGATCATCGGCTTGTCGTAGACGGGCAGCAGCTGCTTGCTGACGGAAAGCGTCAGGGGCAGCAGGCGCGTGCCGGCGCCGCCGGCGAGGATGATCCCCTTCTCGGACATCGCGATGGGCCGTCCCCGACCGCGGGGACCGCACGGATGGTAGCACCCCGGACCGGCGGCAAGGCTCGTTCGGCGGCCCTCCGGAGGCCCGCGGGCCGCGGCGGCGCGAGCCCCTCTCCGTGGTAGTGTCGGCAGCCGTCGCAAGCGCGTCGGGCCGCCCTTCGACCCCGCGCGGTCCGCCCCGTCCCCGAGCCCCCGTCCTGGAGTCCCGAATGAGCCATTCCCGATTCGCGAAGGCCGACATGCCGGTGGTGATCCTGTGCGGCGGCCAGGGCACCCGGCTGCGCGAGGAGACCGAGTACCGCCCCAAGCCGATGGTCGAGATCGGCGGCATGCCCATCCTCTGGCACATCATGAAGATCTACGGCCAGCACGGCTTCAAGCGGTTCATCCTCTGCCTCGGCTACAAGGGGTGGATGATCAAGCAGTACTTCCTGCGCTTCCACGAGATGATGCAGGACTTCACCGTCCGCATGGACGGCTCCGCGCCCGAGTTCCACAACGACGTGGGCACGGAGGACTGGCGCATCACCTGCGCCGAGACCGGCGAGGCGACCGGCACCGGCGGCCGCCTGCGGCGGGTCCGCGACTACATCGACACGGACACCTTCCTCTTCACCTACGGGGACGCGGTCGGCAACGTCGACATCGACGAGCTGCTCGCCTACCACGCCGCGAAGAGCCGCATCGCCACCGTCACCGGCGTCCACCCGACCTCGCGCTACGGCGAGATGGAGGTGGCCGACGGCGTCGCCGTCGAGTTCAACGAAAAGCCCACCGTGGCGGAGGGCTTCGTCTCCGGCGGCTTCTTCGCCTTCGAGCGCCGGATCTTCGACTACCTGGGCGACGACCCGTCGCTGCTGCTCGAGCTCGACCCCCTGCGCAACCTCGCCCGCGACCGGCAGCTGGCCGTCTACCCCCACCTGGGCTACTGGTACCCCATGGACACCTACCGCGACTACCTGCACCTCAACGAGGTGTGGAAGACCGGCCGGGTGCCCTGGAAGACCTGGTAGACCGCCGGACCCGGCAGGCCCGGCAGGCCGCGCTTGCCGGCTCAGCGCCCGAGGGGAATCCCGTAGGTGACGACGAGGGAGTTCACCCCCGGGTTGACGTCCGAGAGGCCGGCGTTCGAGAGGTGGTAGAACTCGATGCCGAGGCTGCGGCCGCTGTCGCCGCGGCAGAAGATCTCGAGACCGGTGTGGAACTCGATCTCGTGGCCGAGGTCCTTGCCGTCCCCCCGGTCGTAGTAGGCGACGGCCCAGGCGGGGCCGGCGTGCCAGCAGCGGCGCAGGGCGAAGGGACGCCGGACGCCCAGCGAGATCCAGAAGGCGCCGTCGTCGTTGGCCGCGATCCCCCCCCACGGCCCGACCCCCCAGACCCGCGGCGTGCCGTGCAGCGCCACCCCGGCCTCGATGGCTTCGAAGTCTCCCTTGTCGCCCGTCCAGGCCGCGGTATCGAAGACCCCGGCGCTCAGCACGAGGGTGGGGGCGTCCTGCGCCCGGGCGGCCGCCAGGGGCAGGAGCAGGAGGAGGGCGGAGATCCGGGGGACTCGTCGCATGGGCAAGGCCTTTCTCGCGCTCCGCTCGACGCGGCGAGCGCCGTGAAGGGTCGGCCGATTCTAATAGACTGCACGCGCCTTGAAAGCCCCGGATCCACCGGTTGCGGCGCCGATGGCGGGATCCGTTAGAGGGTCCGACCTCGAAGCTCGGCCGACCGTGTTCCTCGTCTACACCGTCCACCTCGACACCCAGTGGCGGTGGACGGTCCGGGACACGATCCGGGACTTCCTGCCGGCCACCCTGAAGGGCAACTTCGCGCTCTTCGAAGCGCACCCGGAGCGGATCCTCTCCTTCGAGGGCGCCTTCCGCTACCGCCTGGTCGAGGAATACTACCCGGCGGACTTCGAGCGCCTGCGCCAGCTCGTGGCGCGCGGCAGCTGGCGCCCGGCCGGCGCGATGCTCGACGCGCCGGACGTCAACTGCGTGGCGCCCGAGTCGCTCGTGCGCCACATCCTCTACGCCCAGCGCTGGTTCGCCGAGAAGCTCGGCACGGCGAGCGGCGACCTCTTCCTGCCCGACTGCTTCGGCTTCGGCCACGCCCTGCCGTCGATCGCCGCGCACTGCGGCCTGCGCGGCTTCTCGTCCCAGAAGTTCGGCAACTGGGGCGCTCCCGCCGAGCTGCCCTTCGATCTGGGCCGCTGGCTCGGCCCCGACGGCCAGGGAGTCGTCGCGGCGCTGCGCCCCGAGGGCTACGGCGAGGGCCTGCACGAGGACCTGAGCCACGCCGAGCGCTGGCGCGAGCGCATGGAGCGCCAGTTCGCGGCGAGCGGCCTGCGGGTCGCGCTCATGTACGTCGGGCTGGGCGACCGCGGCGGCCGGCTGGGCGAGGAGTCCCTCGCGTGGATCGAGCGCAGCGTCGCCGGAGACGGACCGATCCGGGTGATCCAGACCTCCTCGGACGCGCTCTTCCGGACCCTCACGGCGGACCAGGCCGCCCGGCTTCCCGAGCACCGCGGCGAGCTGTTGCTTCCGACCCACGGCACCGGCTGCTGGACCTCCCAGGCCGCCGCCAAGCGCTGGAACCGGGCCTGCGAGACCCGTGCCGGCGAAGCGGAGCGGGCCGCCGCGCTCGCGAGCTGGCTGGGCGTCATGGAGTACCCCGCGGCAATGCTCGGCGAGGCCTGGCGACGCTTCCTGTGGCATCAGATGCACGACGACCTGACGGGGACGAGCATCCCGGAGGCCTACCGGTTCACCTGGAACGACCAGCTCGCGTCCCTGAATCAGTTCGACACCGTGCTCGACGACGCGCTCGCCGCCGTGGCGGCCCGGCTCGACACCCGGGGACCCGGACTCCCGGTCGTCGTCTTCAACCCCCTCGAGCACGCCCGCTGCGACGTCGTCGAAGCCGAGGTCGAGTGGCCGGGCGCGCCGCTCCTTGTCGAGGCCGTGGGACCGGAGGGAGACGTGCTGCCGGTCCAGGTGCTCGAGCACGACGCGGAGCGCCTGCGGTTCGTCTTCGCGCCGCCACTGCCCGCGTTGGGGCTGTCGGTGTGGCGTCTGCGGCCTGCCGGCAGGGAAAAGACTCCAGGTAAGGAAGAGAACGCGGGCGGCAATCGGCTGGCCGACGGTGCCTTCGAGACGACGGTCGACGCGGACGGGAGTCGGCTGGCCGGCGGTGCGTTCGAGCTGGCGGTCGGCGCGGACGGCAGTCGGCTGGCCGGCGGTGCCTTCGCGGCCGACGCGGACGGCACTCGGCTGGCCGACGGTGCCTTCGTGTCTACGGTCGACGCGGGCAGCACTCGGCTGGCCAACGGTACCTTCGAGCTTGCGGTCGACGGGGCCGGCGCGATCTCGAGCCTCGTGGATCGACGCTCCGGCGCCGAGCTGCTCGCCGCGCCGCTTGGCCTCGAGCTCCTGCCCGATCGCTCGGCGCGCTGGCCCGCCTGGGAGATCCGCTACCGGGACGTGAGCGCCCCGCCCTCGCCGGTGGGCGGCCGGCCGCGGGTGGCCCTCCTCGAGAGCGGACCGGTGCGCGCCGTCGTCGAGATCCGCCGGCGCTTTGCGGGCTCGACCTACCGGCAACGGATCACCCTCGCTGCCGGCGACGCCGGACGCCGTATCGAGATCGAGCACGACGTCGACTGGCGCACCCGCGGCCGTCTGCTCAAGGTGGCGCTGCGGCAGCCCGTCGATTCTCCCGAGGCGATCTACGGGCTCGGCTGCGGCACGATCCGCCGCGGCGTCAACACGCCGGCCAAGTACGAGGTCCCCGGCCTCTGGGCGGCGCCGGCCGAGCGCGGCGCCGGCCCCCTGCCACTGGCGCTGATCGCTGCGGGCCAGGCCGGTTGGGACCACCCGGACCCCCGGACCCTGAGGCTCAGCCTCCTGCGCTCGCCCCGCGTCTGGCGCAAGTTCCGCCACCAGGGCGTCCAGGACCACGGCCGCCACGCCCTGCGCTACGCGCTCCTCCCCCACCGCGACCCCGGCGAAACCGAAGAGCACGCCAGCCGCTTCACGAGCCCCCCGCGAGCCTTCGCCGTGGCCCGCCATCCCGGACCGCTCGGCAAGGCGATCTCCCTACTTGAAGTCAGTTGCGGCGTCGTGGCTCGCGCGATCAAGCGGCGCGAAGCAGGAAGCGAACTGGTGGTCCGGCTGCAAGAGAGCGCCGGAGTCGGGTGCGAAGGCCCAATCCTGACGGCGCCCACCGGCCTGCGCTCCGTCCGCCGCCTGACCGGCTGCGAAGACGACCTGGACACCGTCCCGACCGACCCGGAGGACCTCGATCTCCCTCCCTACGGCCTCGCCACCCTCGCCGTGGAGCTCGCGCCGCCGGCCGCGCGGCTCGCGCCGGTGGCCTTCGAGCCCCTGCCCCTGGCTTTCGACGCCCGCGCCACGTCGGCCCAGGGAGAGCCACCGGCCCCGCCTCACCCGGTTCCTTCGCCCCGGGTTGCTTCGCCCCGGGTCCCTTCGCACCGGATTCCCTCCGAGCTCTGGCCGCCGGCGCTCCAGGCCGGAGCGGTGCCGTTCACCCTCGGCCCGGCGGGCGGCGACAACGCGCTGCGCTGCTCCGGGCAGACGCTCTCCTGGTGCGGCGAGGGGACGAGCCTCTACCTCCTGGCCGCCACCACCGACCGGCGCCGGCGCGCTTCCTTCCGCCTCGCTGCCCGAGCCGTCCACCTCGAGATCGACGCCTGGGACGGCGTCATCGGCCGCTTCAAGGGCACCCGCCCGGGGCTCCGGCACCGGCAATGGTCCCGCCCCGGGGGCGGCTTCCTCCGCGACCACCGCATCGCCTGGCTCGCCACCCACCTCCACGACGAGAGCGGCGCCGACCTCCCCTACGAGTACGCCTACCTCTTCCGCTACCGGATCGCGCTCCGACCCGGCGAGCGGACCCTCGGCCTCCCGCACCTGCCGGGAGCGCTCGTCTTCGCGGCGACGCTCGAGCGGCCGCGTGAAAAGCTCCCCCAGCTCCTGTTCGATTCGCGCGGCCAAGAGCTGAGTCGAGAAGAACGACAGGTTGGGGGAGTCAACGTCGCGCTCCGGCCGCCAACCCTCTTCGAGTGACTTGGCGAGAGCAGTGTCGCTGAGCTTGTCTCGAATCGGTTGATCTAGACTAGGACGATTCTCCGGCGGGCGCGATTGGATCCTCCGGGTGTGTCGACTGTGTACTCGAGGTAGTCGCCGACATCCGGGAGTCTCCCTCCTTTGTTGCGAAAAGCCCTACCATCCTTGCTCGTGTACTTGAACCGGCCACCATTGGCGCTCGGCCGTTGTTGCGGTACCCGTACGCTCAATCCGCGATCACAGCCAACCCGGTGTTCCTGCGCAGTGCAGCGCAGATCAAACGCTGGAGACCAAGCAAGATCTCCAAGAGTTCCTCGTCCTCGTACGACCGGCAAACCGCGGCGCAACTTTCCCGAAGGAGATCCTCCAACTCAGTGGCGCCGAAGTCCACGTCGTCGTAGTAGTCCTCCATCCGGCCAAGCAAGGGCAGGTCCGCTTCCCTCGATAGACTCATCAGACGGTGGTGCGGTTCAACGGCGATCTGGATGCCGTCTTCCGGTCGACCCGCGGCGCCGATCAGCGCGATGTCCAACGCCATCAGGGAACCCCTGGAAACGCGGTGGCCAGCGTACCGTCCGCTTCTGTGATGACGGTCATCAGAGAGCGGCTCAGCCGGGCCGCTCCCAGGTCTTCTCGTCTTCGTCGAAGGCCGGGAGGTTGAGCTCTTCGCCCTTGCGCTCGCGGACCCGGTAGTCCCAGAGCATGACGTACTTGAGGAACGTCCCGTAGGCCTGGAGGCCGCAGACGACGATGCCGTGGAGCCCGTCGAGGAAGCCGAGCTGGAGAACGTAGGTGCGGAGGAAGCGGTAGAGCGGGCGTATCCCCAGCTCGACGAGCCCGGCCCTGCGCCCCTCGCGGAAGGCCTGCGCGGCGCCCCACTCGGCGTAGTTCATGAGCTTCTCGATGTACTGCTGGAGCGAGCGGTAGGTGTAGTGCCGCAGCGTGTGCTTCAAGATCGGCACGTCGCCCTCGATGTCCACGTCGGCGTGCACCCGGCGGTTCGGGTAGCGCCCGTGGGCGCGATGGAAGAGCCGGATCACCTTGTCGGTCGACCAGCCCGAGTGCTTGATCTCGCGATCGAAGACGATGTTGCGGCGCCGCACGTAGTAGCCGAGCGCCTTGGGCTCGCCGGCCAGGAGCCGGAGGATCTCCGCGGCCAGCTGCTGCTGCACCCGCTCGTCCGCGTCGAGGATCATCACCCAGTCGTGCGCGACGCGGTCGAGCGACCAGTTCTTTTGCGCCGCCGAGCCGAAGTACTCGCGCTGCAGCAGCTTGACGGGGTAGGTCCGCGCGATCTCGACGGTGCGGTCGGTGGAGAAGGAATCGACGACGAGGATCTCGTCGGCCCACAGCACCGACTCGATGCACTCGCCGATGTTCACCTCCTCGTTGAAGGTCGTGATGATGACCGACACGGGCTTCCTGCCCGGGGCGCGCCGCAGCTGCTCGATGGTGGGCCGCTCAGCTCTCATGAGGAATCAACAGGCGCTCGACCGAGCGCGCCTTCCCGGTCGCCTCGTCCACTTCGATGAGGATTCCCGCCAGCCGCACGTCGCGCTTGGCGACCTCGAAGGCCGACGGCAGCTGGGTCAGGAACCTTCGCAGCACCTTGTCGTGCTTCATGCCGATGACCGATTCGTAGGGCCCGGTCATCCCGACGTCCGTCTGGAAGGCCGTGCCGCCGGGCAGGACGCGCTCGTCGGCCGTCGGCGCGTGGGTGTGGGTGCCCAGCACGGCGCTGACCTTGCCGTCGAGGAAGAACCCCAGCGCCTGCTTCTCGCTCGTCGCCTCGCAGTGGAAGTCGACGATGACGACCCGGACGTCCCGCGGCAGGCCGGCGAGCAGGCGCTCGGCGACCCGGAAGGGGCATTCGAGCGCCTTCATGAAGACCCGTCCCTCGAGGTTCAAGGTCGCCACCTTGATCCCGGCGGCCGTCTCGCCGACGTGAAGTCCCGAGCCGGGCGCCCCTTCCGGGTAGTTCGCGGGCCGCAGCAGCCGGGGCTCCGAGTCGAGCAGGGCGAGGCCTTCCTTCTTGTCCCAGATGTGGTTGCCGCTCGTGTAGCAATGGACGCCGAGCTCTTCGAGCTCGCTCATCACCGCCGGCGTCACGCCGAAGCCGCCGGCCGAGTTCTCGACGTTGACCACCACGTAGTCGACCTCGTGGGCGTCGACGAGGCGGGGCAGCAGGGCGGCCAGCGCGCGCCGCCCCGGCCGGCCCACCACGTCGCCCACGAAGAGGACGATCACTTGGCGTACTCGACGGCGCGGTTCTCGCGGATCACCGTGATCTTGATCTGACCGGGGTAGGTGAGCTCGGCCTCGACCTTCTTGGCGATGTCCTTCGACAGCCAGATGGCCTGCTCGTCGCTGATGCGCTTGCAGTCCGCGATGACGCGCACCTCCCGGCCGGCCTGGATCGCGTAGGTCTTCTGCACCCCCTTGAAGCTGCCCGCGATCTCCTCGAGCTTCTCGAGCCGCTTGACGTAGGTCTCGAGCACCTCGCGCCGGGCGCCCGGGCGCGCCGCGGACAGCGCGTCCGCCGCCGTCACGAGCACCGCCTCGACCGACTCGGGATCGTAGTCGCCGTGGTGACAGGCCATCCCGTGGATCACCTCCTCGGTCTCGCCGTACCTGCGCAGCAGGTCGATGCCGATCTCGAGGTGCGTGCCCTCCATCTCGCGGTCGACGGCCTTGCCGACGTCGTGGAACAGGCCCGCCCGCTTGGCGATCGGCACGTTGGCCTTGAGCTCCCCCGCCATGGTGGCGGCGAGGAAGGCGACCTCCTTGGAGTGCTGCAGCACGTTCTGGCCGTACGAGGTGCGGTAGCGCAGGCGGCCGAGCAGCCTGACCAGCTCGGCGTGCACGTTGGGGATGTTGAGCTCGAGCAGGGCGGCCTCGCCCTCCTGGCGCACTCTCTTGTCGAACTCGTCCTTGACCTTCTCGACGACCTCCTCGATGCGGGCCGGGTGGATGCGGCCGTCCTTGACGAGGCGCTCGAGCGCGACGCGGGCGATCTCGCGCCGGTAGGGATCGAAGCCGGAGAGGATCACGGCCTCCGGGGTGTCGTCGACGATGAGGTCCACGCCGGTCGCCAGCTCCAGAGCCCGGATGTTGCGGCCCTCGCGGCCGATCACCCGCCCCTTCATGTCGTCGCTGGGCAAGTGGACCACCGAGATGGTGGTCTCCGCGATGTAGTCCGAGGCCGAGCGCTGGATGGCGGTGCCGATGATGCGCTGGGCCTCGCGGTCGGCCTTCTCCCGCGCCTCGTCCTCGATGCGCTTGACGAGGTGCGCCGCTTCCATTCGCGCGTCGTTCTCCATCGACTGGCGCAGCTCCCCGGCGGCCTGATGCGCCGTCAGGCCGGAGATCTGCTCGAGCCTCGTCCTCTGGTCCTCGTAGAGCTGCTCGAGCTCCTCGTGCCGGGTCTCGAGCCGCCGCTCCTTCTTGGCGAGGGCGCGCTCGCGGGCCTCGACGTCCTTCTCCTTGGAGCGAGCATCCTCTTCGCGCCGATCGAGCTTGTCCTCACGCTGGGCGATCCGGCTCTCGTGGGCCTCGAGCTCGCCACGCCTGGTGCGCGAGACCTTCTCGAACTCGGTGCGCGCCTGCAGCAGCTTCTCCTTCGCCGCGACGTCGGCCTCGCGCAACCTCGACTCCGCGTCGCGCTCGGCCTGCCGGACGATCTCCTTCGCCCGGCTCTCGGCCTCGGTCCGGGCCCGCTCGACGCCGCGCCGGGCCAGCCACCACCAGGTCACGAGGACGACGATCAACCCGCCCGCGGCTACCGCAAAAAGCATCGCCTGTTCCACTGTTCGGCCTCCTCATCGGAGCCGCAGGGCCGGCCTGGGGAAGAACGTGCACCCCCCGCGTTGGCCGTGTGAGTCGGAAGTCTAGAACCGGGCTTGTACCAGGTGGGTGCCCTCTCTACGGGCCGTCAGCGTCCCCGTCGGGCGGGGCTGGCTCGGGCTCGCGGAAGCGAGGCTCCCTAGACTTTGGGGTAGGCTCTAGGACGTGTCGACTCATCACAAACCACGCAGGGGATGCCTGTTCATATCTTTCAGTGCTCGGGACCGCTCCGTCGTACCGCTGCTATTCCTGAAGTGCGTTGCCGAGATCCTCGGCCAGAGCCGTCACCGTTTCCTGTACGTTTCCCCAGTCCCCTTCCTGCCGCTGCCGGCATTGGACTAGTTCGTCCGCGAAGTTGAGGGCCGCCAGAACCGCGATCTTGCCCGTGTCGACGGTCTGCACCTGACGCGAGATCTCCCGCATCTTCTTGTCGACGAGGCTCGCCAGCTCCTGCAGGCTCTCGGGGTCTCTGTCACTTCGAACAGGGTAGACGGCGCCGAAGATCTCGACCTCGGTCGATATTGTCGTCTTCTTGGCCATCTACTCTTCCATCCACCTTGTCGCGCCGGCCGCCAGACCCCGTCTCTCCGGACAAGTTCCTTCGTACCAGCAGCTTATGCAGGCAATATACCACAGGCTGCGAGCCCCCGGTCAGCCCCCGCCGAGGGGCCGCGCAGGCGCGCCCCGGAGGGATGTGGTGCTACAGTCTGCGACCGACCATGAGCCCACGCCTGTCCATCGCGGGCGATCCGACGGCCGCCGGCGGCCGGGCGCCGCGACGAGCGAGGCGACCCGGTTGACGGCGGAGTCCATCGGCATCCTCGGCCTCGGCGCCTACGCCCCCGAGCGCGTCATGACGAACGCCGACTGGGCCGCCCGCGTCGACACCTCCGACGAGTGGATCGTCAGCCGCACCGGCATCGAGGAGCGCCGGTTCGCCGCGCCCGGCGAGACCAGCGTCGACTTCGCGGTGGCGGCCGCCGAGCGCGCGCTGGCCGACGCCGGGCTCGCGGCCCGGCAGATCGACGAGATCATCCTCGCCACGGACACGCCGGAGATGTACAGCCCGGACACGGCGGCGTTCGTGCAGGATCGCCTCGGAGCGCGCGAGATTCCGGCCTTCGACATGGCCGGCAGCGGCTGCGCCGGCTTCCTCCTGGCCGTGGACGTGGCCCGCTCGCGGGCCCGCGAAGGCGGCAAGAAGATCCTCGTCGCCGCCGTCGAGCTCATCTCGCGCCTCATGAGCTGGGAGGACCGCGAGACCTGCGTGCTCTTCGGCGACGCCGCGGGGGCGGTCGTCGTCGGCCCCGGCGCGCGGGCCGCCCGGATCCTCGCCGCCACCGCCGGCACCGACGGCAACAAGGCCGGCATCCTCGGTCTCGAGGCGGGCGGCACCCGCGTCCCGTTCAGCCTCGAAGCGGCCCGGGCCGGACTGCACCAGAAGGTCGTGATGCACGGCCGCGAGGTCTTCCGCGAGGCCGTCCGGCGCATGAGCGAAGCGGCGACGACCGTCCTCGAGCAGGCCGGCGTGGGGCTCGCGGACGTGGCCCTCGTCGTGCCCCACCAGGCCAACCGCCGGATCCTCGACGCCGTCGCCCGCCGCCTCGGGCTGCCGGCCGAGAAGATGTTCAGCAACATCCGCCTCTACGGCAACACCGGCTCCGCTTCGATCCCCCTGGCCCTCACCCAGGCCCGCGAGCAGGGGCGCTTCCGACCCGGAGACCTCGTGCTCCTGACCTCCTTCGGGGCCGGCTTCCACTGGGCGGCGATGCTGCTGCGGTTCTGAGCCTCAGTCCTCGATGTGGAGGTACTTGCGGATGGCCTCGCGGATGATCGAAGCCTCGCTGCGGTACTGCTCGTAGGCGGCGTCGCGCACCGATTCCGCTTCGTCCTCGTGCAGCCAGACGGTCTTCTTGACCCGCCCGTCCTTGCGCGTGGTGTGGCCGCCGCGCGGCCCCAGCTCCGGGCGGCCGGCGAGCCCGGCGGCGGGCTTCCCACCGGGCTTCTTCCCCCTCTTGCTCGTCGCCACCCTCCCACCCTACTCACAGGATAATTCCGGAACTCCGTAATTCTGGTATACTTCGAGGAGTGCGGCCGTGCGGAACAGAAGTCTCCCCGAGACGTCTCAGAGCGCATATGCGCGAGCGCGACGGGCAGGGGCCTGGAGGCGGCCTCGGGCGCGGCCGCTGGCTGCACGTCGAGGCGGGCCTCTTCGACCTCTGCAACCTCGGCCGGCTCGAGTGCGTGCAGGTCCTCGCGGACGGCCGCGACCACGTCCTCGTCGAGCACCGCGGCGAGCGCCACGCCGTCCTCAAGATCCATTGCTACCCCGCGCCCGGCTTCCCGC
>Ga0224512_10002864_pt1 | contig 15487 bp, 10 predicted proteins | sample SF_May12_sed_USG_4_FD_169103 | JGI IMG/M metagenome (GOLD analysis project Ga0224512, IMG submission 169103) | Sediment microbial communities from San Francisco Bay, California, United States - SF_May12_sed_USGS_13 | ecosystem: Environmental > Aquatic > Marine > Sediment | place: USA...
TTACTTCTCCCGCGGCCGACCATCTGCTATCTGTGTGGAGCGGTCTGGTGGTGCTCCGTGCCACGCTCACCTCAATGCTGGGCAGGCCGCTGGCCCGGCGACACATCGAAGAAGACTGGCTGATCGAGCCGGAGTTTCGGACCGACTTGTGCACGCTGTACGAGGTGGCGGGACGCCGGTGGGAAGCACTGGCCGAGGCGTACCCCGGGTCGGCCCGGCTCTGGAGTGACCTGGCCGAACGGGCTCACACCACCACCGCCGCCCTGGCGCTTCCCTAGAGCCCGGTGACGACGGCGACTGCAACGATCAGGATGATGAGACCGACCAGGGCCAGCGTCCAGCCCAGCCAGTCGAGTACATCGCGTCGCTCGGGAATGGTTGTGTGCGGGTAGCCGGGATCTTCTGTCCCGACCCGCTCCTTTTCGAGGTTCGCCATATCACGCTCCCCGAGGGTTCCTGGCTCCATCCTATGGATAGGGAGAAGGGGCAGATAGGGCAGAAAGCCCCCATCGTTGCCGTTGTTGCCACCACCGGGTGTTTCATCGGGGCAGGTTGGACGCTCCCATGAGGAACTCGTCAACGGCTCTGGCACATTGGCGGCCTTCCCGGATGGCCCACACGACGAGCGACTGGCCACGGCGGTTGTCCCCGGCCGCGAATACCCCCGGAACGCTGGTCTGGTAGTCCGTTGTGTCGGCCAGGACGTTCCCGCGGTTGTCGAGTCCGACGCCCAGGGCTTGCAGCAGTCCATCACGGACCGGAGACAGGAAGCCCATAGCCAGAAGGACCAGGTCGGTCTCGAGCTCGAAGCTCGACCCTTCGACCTCATGCATGTGCCACGCTCCGTTCTGGCGGGTCCACTCGACCTCAACCCCATGGAGTCTTTCGACTCGATCGGTTCCTACGAAGGCCGTAGTGGAGACCGACCACCGGCGCTCACAGCCCTCTTCATGGGACGAGGAGGTCCTGAGTCTCGTCGGCCAACTGGGCCACACCAGCAGTTTGTCGGGTTGCTCGGGGGGGCGTGGCAGCAGTTCGAGTTGCGTGACGGATATTGCGCCTTGCCGGTTGGACGTTCCTACACAGTCGGACCCGGTGTCGCCGCCCCCGATCACGGTCACACGTTTGCCCTCGGCGGTGATCGGGGCGGTTCCGTTGAGAGGTTCGCCTGCCAGGCGGCGGTTCTGCTGGGTCAGGAAGTCCATGGCGAAGTGAACGCCATCGAGTTCCCGGCCGGGGACCGCCAGGTCTCTGGGTTGTTCGCTCCCGGTGGCGAGCACGACCGCCTCGTATTCGTCGGTGAGCCTCTCAACGGGGATTGCTGCTCCGATATGGCTGTTTACCCGGAATTCGACCCCTTCCGCCTGCATTTGCGACATGCGCCGATCGATGACCGATTTCGAGAGTTTGAAGTCCGGAATTCCGTAGCGGAGTAACCCACCGATTTTGGAGTTCTTCTCGTATACGGTGACCTCGTGACCTGCCCGGGCAAGCTGCTGAGCACAGGCCAGCCCGGCCGGACCGGAGCCCACAACCGCTACTGCCCGTCCCGTACGAGTCACCGGGATTTGCGGACGAATCCACCGCTCCGCCCAGGCCCGCTCGATGATGGCGTGCTCGATGGTCTTGATGGTCACCGGGCTCCCGAAGAGGTTGAGCGTGCAAGCTTCTTCACAGGGGGCCGGACAAATCCGTCCGGTGAAGTCCGGGAAGTTGTTGGTCGCATGAAGAACTCTGATTGCTTCTTGCCACCGGTCGCTCGAAACGAGTTCGTTCCAGTCGGGGATGATGTTGTCGACCGGGCAGCCCTGGTGGCAGTACGGAATTCCGCAGTCGATACAGCGACTTCCCTGCCGGGCCAGCTCGGGGCCGCTCAGCGGCAGAATGAACTCGTCGTAGTTCTGCAGTCGTTCATCGGCAGGGGCATAAGCCCGTTCCTGCCGCTCGAAGTCGAGAAACCCTCTGGGCGATCCCATCAGCGACCTCCAACGGAGGTTTGCCGCTGTTCGTGGAGTGCCCGGCGGAACTCCGTCGGAACGACCTTGATGAACCGGGGGAGGTACTCGTCGAAACCATCGAGTATCTCTCTCGCCCGGGAACTGTCGGCCAAGGCTGCGTGGCGCTCGATCAAGGAGCGCAGCCGCCAGGCGTCAAAACGAAGCGGATCGGCCATCAGCTCGGCGGTGCTCGGCACCCGGCCGGCTCCTGCAGGGGCACTAGTGTCCGGGTCGATAGTCTCCAGTTCGACCATTGCTGGATTACAGCGCTGTTTGAAATCGCCTTCTTCGTCGATCACGTACGCGATCCCTCCGCTCATTCCGGCGGCGAAGTTGAGGCCGGTCCGCCCGAGCACCACGACACAGCCCCCGGTCATGTACTCGCAGCCGTGGTCGCCGACCCGCTCCACAACGGCGATCGCCCCCGAGTTGCGAACCGCGAAGCGTTCTCCGGCCCCGCCGTTGAAGTAGCACTCGCCCGAGATGGCGCCGTACAAGACGGTGTTGCCGATGATGACGTTCTGGTACGGCACGGTCGGACCGTAGGGCGGGGCGACGATGACGATGCTTCCCCCGGACAGCCCTTTGCCGACGTAGTCGTTGGCGTCACCCTCGAGCTGGAGCGTGATTCCCCGCGCCAGCCATGCTCCGAAGCTCTGTCCGGCCGTCCCTTTCAGGCGGATGTCGATGGTGCCGGGCTCCAGGCCCTCGTGGCCGTATCTTCTGGCCACTTCCCCGGAGAGCATCGCTCCCACAGTTCGATTGGTGTTGAGAACCTTGGTCTCGATAACGACCGGTTCCCCTTGCTCGAGGGAGGCAGTGGATCGTTCGATGAGCATGGTGTCGAGGGCTTGGTCGAGCCCGTGGTCCTGCACCTCGCTGTTGAAGATCGCCACGTCCGGTCCGGCTTCCGGTTTGTACAGGACACGAGAGAAATCAAGCCCGCGTGCTTTCCAATGGGAGATGGCCGGGCGCATGTCGATCCGGTCGCTCTGGCCGATCATCTCATTGAAGGTGCGAAAGCCGAGCCGGGCCATGAGCCGGCGGGTTTCCTCGGCAATGAACATGAAGAAATTGACGACGTGCTCCGGTTTGCCGGGGAAGAGCTTGCGGAGCTCAGGATCCTGGGTAGCCACCCCGACCGGGCACGTATTGAGGTGGCACTTACGCATCATGATGCAGCCCTCGGAGATCAAGGCTGCGGTCCCGAAGCCAACTTCGTCGGCGCCCAGCAGAGCGGCGACCACCACGTCTCGGCCGGTGCGCATGCCTCCGTCGGCTTGAACGGCGATGCGGCCTCGCAAACGGTTGGCAACCAGCGTCTGATGGGTGTCCGCCAGGCCGATTTCCCAATGCGAGCCCGCTTGCATGATGGACGTCAACGGGCTGGCTCCGGTCCCTCCCTCGTTCCCCGAAATCAACACGTGGTCGGCGTGGGCTTTGGCGACGCCGGCTGCAATCGTCCCAACTCCTGCTTCGGACACCAGCTTGACACTGATCCGGGCAGCGCTGTTGACGTTCTTCAGGTCGAAGATGAGCTGCTTGAGGTCTTCGATCGAGTAGATGTCGTGGTGCGGGGGAGGAGATATCAGACCCACCCCGGGAGTCGAGTGGCGGACCGCGGCGATGCGGGCATCGACCTTGTGGCCGGGCAGCTGGCCCCCTTCGCCGGGTTTGGCCCCTTGAGCCATTTTGATCTGGATGTCGGAAGCGTTGACCAGATACTCGGTCGTCACGCCGAAGCGTCCGGAGGCGACTTGTTTGACGGCCGATCGGGCTGAGTCCCCGTTGGGCAGCCGCTCATATCGGGCCGCCTCTTCGCCGCCTTCGCCGGTGTTGGATTTTGCACCCAGCCGGTTCATGGCGATGGCCAGCGTCGTGTGGGCCTCCGCTGAGATAGACCCGAACGACATGGCGCCGGTGGCGAACCGCTTGACGATCTCTCGAGCCGGTTCGACTTCCTCCAGCGACAGTGGCTCATCGGCAAAACGGAGTTCGAAAAGACCCCGGAGGTTCTTCAGCTTGGTGGTTTGGTCGTTGATGGCGGTCGTGTATTTCTGGAACTTCTCGAAGTCGGCTTCCCGGACGGCATGCTGCAGGGTGGTGACCGTCTCCGGTGTCCAGAGATGTTCTTCGCCCCGCAACCGGAAGGCCAGCTCCCCGCCGGCATCGAGGGCATCGCGGAAGTTATGGGACTCGCCGTAGGCGTCCCGGTGCCGGCGGACGGCTTCCCCGGCGACTTCTTCGAGACCGATCCCTTCGATGACGGTGTGGGTCCCCGTGAAGTACCGGTCGACAAATGGCTGCGAGAGCCCGACGGCGTCGAATATCTGCGCACCGCAATAGGACTGGAAAGTGGAGATGCCCATCTTGGACATGACCTTCTTCATGCCCTCCTTGACGGCATCGACGTAACGATCCTGCGCTCGTTGGCGCTGGAAGTCGGGGATGTCTTCGAACAAGGCGATGGTGTCGAGGGCGAGGTACGGGTTGATAGCCTCTGCGCCGTAGCCTCCCAGCAGGCAGAAGTCGTGGACCTGCCGGGCCTCGCCGGTCTCGACCACCAGGCCGACCTCAGTCCTGAGCCCTTCCCGGATGAGGTGATGGTGCACGGCGGAGGTGGCCAGCAAAGCAGGTATCCCGACCCGGCCGCTGTCGACGCAACGATCGGAGAGGATCAGGATGTTGAATCCCGCCTGCACGCCTTCGGTAGCCCGACGGCAAAGCCGATCGAGGGCCGGTTGCATGCCGGCGGCTCCTTCATCGACCGGGTAACAGATGCTGAGCCGTTTGGTGCGAAAGGCATGGTCGACGTGGTTCTCGATCCTGCGCAACTGTTCCAACCCGACGTTGGTGAGGATGGGGTGTTCAACCTCGAGACGCTTGTGGGTTCCGCCGGTGTTGAGATCGAGGAGGTTGGGCCGCGGTCCGATCAGCGAAACCAATGACATGACCAGCTCCTCCCGGATGGGGTCGATGGGAGGGTTGGTGACCTGCGCGAAGTTTTGCTTGAAGTAGTCGTAGAGCATCTTGGAGCGGTCCGAGAGCACCGCCGGAGGGATGTCCCTCCCCATCGATCCGACCGGATCCTGGCCGGTGGCTGCCATCGGCTTTATGAAGAACTCGATGTCCTCCCTGGTATAACCGAACGCTTGCTGGGCATCCAGGAGGGTCTGGGGGTCCGGCGGCATCGAGGCCACTTCACGCGGCAACTCACGGAGCCGGATCTGCGTCTCGTCCAGCCATTGCTGGTAAGGATGGGCCGCGGCTAGATGTGACTTGAGCTCCTCGTCGCTAATGATGCGACCCTGCTCGAGGTCGATCAACAGCATCTTGCCCGGCTGCAGGCGCCACTTCTTGACGATGTTCTCCTCCGGGATGTCGAGGACCCCGATCTCGGAGGCCATGACGACCAGGTCGTCATCGGTGATGAGGTAGCGGGCGGGCCGAAGCCCGTTCCGATCGAGGGTGGCGCCGATCTGGCGTCCATCGGAAAACGCCACAGCTGCCGGCCCATCCCAGGGTTCCATCACGGCGGCGTGGTACTCGTAGAACGCCCGCCGCTTTGCATCCATCAGCGGATTGTCTTCCCAAGCCTCCGGGATCATGAGCATCATGGCGTGTCCGAGGGAGTACCCGCCTGCCATCAGCAGCTCCAGGGCATTGTCGAACGTGGCCGAGTCTGAAGCACCGTCGCCGATGAGGGGCCACAGCTTGGCGAGGTCGTCGCCGATGATGTCCGACGACATGTTGTGGCGCCGGGCCGCCATCCAGTTGACGTTGCCGCGCAGGGTGTTGATCTCGCCGTTGTGACAGAGGAAACGGAAGGGTTGGGCGAGGCGCCAGCTGGGGAAGGTGTTGGTGGAGAATCGCTGGTGAATGAGGGCCATTGCCGATTCGACCCGGGGATCAGCCAGGTCGAGGTAGTACACCGACAGGTTCTTGGCGAGCATCATGCCTTTGTAGGTGATGGTTCGGCCCGACAACGAAGAGACGTAGTAGTACCCACCTTCGATGAGGTCGGGTAAGCGGTGTTTGATCATGTTGTGGGCTTGTTTGCGGACGGCGAAGAGCTTGCGCTCGAACTGGTCTGCATCGGTTGTCTGTTCACCCCAACCAATGAAAACCTGGCGGATGAGCGGCTCGAGGGGCTTGACGCTGGGGCCCAGGCAACTCGAGTCGACCGGGACGTCCCGCCAGCCCAAGAGCTCCAGTCCTTCCCGGATGACGAATTCGGTCAAGACGTTTTCGCACATGGTGCGTCCCAGGCGGTCGGCCGGAAGGAACACCATGCCCACGCCGTAACGACCGGCCGGGGGAAGGCTGAAGCCGAGCCCGGCGGTCTCTTCCCGGAAGAAGGCATCCGGGATCTGGATCAGCATTCCGGCCCCGTCACCGGCCAGGTGGTCGGCGCCCACCGCGCCACGATGGGTGAGGTTGGTGAGAACGGTTTGGCCTTGCCGGATGATCTGATGGCTTTTGCGTCCTTGGATATCCGCAACGAAACCGATTCCGCAGGAATCGTGGTCAAACGCGGGATCGTAGAGGCCCGGCGGCTTCGTCTTCTCATCAGGTCGCATAGCGCCAATCTCCTTCAACCGAGCACCGGCCCGTGTTCTACAACCCGAGCGGTGTCACCCGGCGTGCCCAAAACACCGGTCACCTCGTTGCGGAGCCCAAGAGAGTACCGGATGCGGCCCTGGGGCGCTAGGCATCGACCCCCGAGTTGAGTTCGGCAATCGCACTACGAGGACCGGTCCCGATGCGTCCCGCCTCTTGTTTGTACTACCGCCGTAGTGCTAATAACCTGCCTCTGGTTCTATCTGAGGTGGTTCATGGCTGCTTTCTTGGTGATGCTGCGCGAGGGCGTCGAAGCTGCGTTGATCGTCGGCATCCTGCTCGCCTATGTGAATAGACTCGGGCGTCGAACTGAATGGCGCTGGGTGTGGGCGGGAACGATCTCGGCGGCAGTGCTGTCGCTTATCGCCGGGATTGCCATCTTCTCGACCATCGGCTCGCTGGATGCCCGCTCCGAGGAAATCGCCGAAGGTGCCGTTGCCTGGGTCGCCGCGGGTCTGCTGACCTGGATGATCTTCTGGATGGGCGCCCAAGCCCGGCACATCCGCGGACGCCTCGAAGGTGAGGTCGACATGGCGATTGCCTCGGGTGGGGGAGGAGCTCTGGCCGCCATTGCCTTCTTTGCCGTCTTGCGCGAAGGTCTCGAATCTGCGCTGTTCTTGATATCGACCACGATTGGAACCGAGGCAGACGGGCTGCAACTCCTGGGCGGCCTGCTCGGGTTGGCGGCAGCCATCGTGATCGGCTACTTGATCTATCGGGGCGGTACGCGGATCGACATACGGGTTTTCTTCCGGGTGACCGGGGTCCTCATCATCCTCTTTGCCGCCGGTCTGGTTGCCAAGGGCGTTCATGAGTTTCAAGAGGTCGGCTTGCTGCCGGCGCTGGTCGACCCGGTCTGGAACGTGAACTTCCTCGATCCGAACACCAGCCTCCTCGGAGAGTTCGCCAAGTCCCTCTTCGGCTGGCGTCCTGATCCCTCGTTGTTGATGGTGATCGGGTATCTGGCGTACCTGGTGCCGATCGGCGGAGCCTTCCTCTCCATGACCAAGAAGGCGGGGGCGACGAAAGTACCTAGTACCTAGTACCTCGTACCTCGTACCTCGTACCTCGTACCTCGTACCTCGTACCTCGTACCTCGTACCTCGTACCTCGTACCTAGTACCTCGTACCTAGTACCTAGTAGGAGATACGTTGTGCCGCCCAACGCTGGTGGCTGGGTGCTAGCTCTTTAGCGCTACCCACACGGCCCAGGCCAGCGTCTGGCGATCGCGCTGGAAGTCTTCCATCCACGAGGCCGCCAGTGAGCGGTAATCCGCCTCCGGATGCTTCGCGGCGAAGGTTTCGGCCGATGCAATCACAGTCCGGTGATACTCCTCCCAGGCTTCGTCGGGGGCCACGATCTCGCTGATCACTTCGAGGCCGAGGCGGTTCAGGATCTCTCGCTGCTCGTCGCCGGTGGCCGTTGCGGCTTCGGGCGCACCGGTTTGCTGTAGGTGCTTGCGGTCGTGGGGGTTGCGGAGCCGCAAATCTCCGACGGCCATCCGCCCGCCGGGTTGCAGCCGCGCCGCCAGCGCCCGGGTGGTTCCTTCGAATCCGTGCCAGATCCATGAGCCGCCCAGGCATGTGGTGATGTCCCAGCGGGGTGAGCGGGGAATCGACCGCCCATCGCCAAGCCACCATTCCAGCGTTCCGGATAGCTCCGCGCCCGATGCCCGGTCCCTGGCGCGCAGAAGCACCCAGGGGGAGAGGTCGACGCCCACGCCATAGATCGAGGCGCGGCCGGCCATCTCGAGCAATAGGTCCCCGTGCCCGCAAGCGACATCGATGGCATGGGTTCGATCCGTCGGGCCAAGGGCGTCGAGCACTGCCGACACATCCGCAGGTCGCATGGGATTGCAGATGTTGTGCAGATGGTGCAGCGCTGCAAAGGGATAGAAGCTTTCCCAGGCGCCCTCGACGTCCGTATCGGGGAGCACCACGATGTCGGCCGGCAGCGGCGGGTGTTCCATGAGAGAAGGGTACCCAGTACCTAGTACCCAGTATCCAAACCGCATACTGAGTACTGAGTTCTAACTACTGAGTACTGAGTACTGAATACGTTCTTCCGCCGGGGCTTCGCCACGTTTGCGGTGCCAGCGGTCCCAGAGGATCAGCATGCTGGGCAGCACGCCGACCGAAGCGATCAATGAGAACCCGATGGCCATGGCGGTGACCGCCCCGAACTGCTGAAACGGGATCAGGCTCGACGTCATCAGCACGCCGAAGCCGGCCAGGGTGGTGAAGGCCGAACCGGCCAGGGCGCCGCCCGTGTGTCCCGTGGTGGAGCGCATGGCCGCCTCCGGGTCGTCGAATCGTCTTCGGTCTTCCAGGTAGCGGTGGGTCACGTGGATCGAATAGGGGACACCGATTCCGATCGCCAGGGCGGCGGTCATGGCAGTGACGGGTCCGAAGGGTATGCCGAGGACGGCCATCATTCCGTACGTCCACAACACGACCATCGCGACGGGGAGCATGGTGATCAGCCCGAGGAAAGGTCGTCGCGATTCGTACCAGAACGTGGCGATGAGCAGCAGCATGGCGGCCGACATGGTGATGATGAGCGAAGTGTTCTGGGAGTCCTGGAGGGCCTCGACCACTGAAGCGGTCATGATGTTGACATTCGTGGGAGTGGCGTCGACGTCGGGGAGCGCTGCGACGACTGCGAAGTCCTCGGCCAGGTCGGTCGCCAGCCGGGCGGCCTGCGCTTCTCCGGCTTGCGTCGAGACCTCAAAGCGGGCATAGCGGAGAGAGCCAGAGGCGTCGGTGGCGAGGACGGCCGGCATGGTCAGCGGGGCGGCCCGGAGGGAGGCTTTGTAGATGGCTTCCACATCGGCCCCGGGGCTCATGGTCAGGTCGGCATTCATGCCGGAACCAAACGCCAATCCGGCGAATACCGGATCGGCCGGTTGACCGTTGGCATCCGGCGCGACCAGCGAAGCAATCACCGAGATCGGGCTTTGCGCAGCAGCGAATCCGTTGATGGTCACGACGTTGTCGGTACCGACCAGATTGGCGCTGGCGGCCAGCAGCGCGTTGTGGGTCTCCGGGGTGGCAATGTTGCCTTCAACGAGTATGTCGACGGTCTCTCCAAATCCGCCTTGGAATTCTTCGGCCAGGGTCTCGTACGAGGTACGCAGCGGATCGTCGGCCGGCACGAAGTCGGTGGAGCTGAATTCGGTCGTGAGTTGTGACATGCCGAAGGCGCCCAGGCCGGTGAGCGCCAGGGCCAGCACCAGCGTGGGGATGGCGAGATGCTCCGCCATCAACGCTGTTTTGCTCATGATCTTCGGCATCAAGCGTTTTTCGGGCCGTTCAAACTCGCGACGCGGCAGACGGCCGGCACGTTCGGCCCGCCGGTCGAGCAGCACCCGGGCGGCCGGCAAGAAGGTCAGGGTGATCAGGAACGCTCCGGTGATGCCGATGGCGGCAACGATGCCGAAATCCCTGAGCGGAGGGATGGGGTTGACGACGTTGGTGAGGAATCCGACGGCTGTGGTGGCGGTGGCGAGGATCAGGGCGATCCCGACAGCGCCGGTTGCCCGCTCGGCACTTGTTTTGACCTCCCATCCTGCTCCGAGCTCTTCCCGGTAGCGGGCCGTGAGATGGATGGCGAAGTCGACTCCCAGCCCGACCAGCAGCACCGGCAGCACCTGGAGTAGGGGGCTGAAGTCACCAATGACGCCCAGGTACCTGGGGCCGAGCAGTACTCCGATCCCGACGACCCAGATGATCGACATGCCGATCGCTATCAGCGTGAGGCCCAGGTCGGCGAACGTTCGACGAACGGCGGCAGCGCTGTTGCGCCGGTCTTTCGGACGGATCCAGTAGACCGTGGCGAGAATGGCGGCAATGGTGCCGGCGGCGATGATGAAGAGCCGCAGCAGCTCGTCGGACAGCGGATCGACGGTCAGCAGCAACTCGGAGCTGAAAGCCGTGGCGGTGGTCGTGCCAACGCCGGCACCGGAGACCACATCGGCGATGCCGGTCTGCAGCGCCTGCAGGGCGTTGAGGTCCATTCCCGACGTATCCAGGAACACCACCATCAGGCCGGTCCCGGAAGTGACGGCGTTCAGATCGGTACTCGTGGACGACAGCAATCCCTTGAAGAGCTGTTGCCGTTCGGCCGGTACCCGGGCCAGTGACGCGGTGAAGGCGGTCTTGACGTTGTCGTCGTTGAGTGCCGAGATCGGATACCCCAGCGCCTCGACCGCCTGCAGCGTTGGTGACAGGAAACCGACGATCGGACCGTCCGGGCGGTCACTCAGCCGAATCCCAGGTTTCATACCCCGGATGGCCTGCTCGACGGCCAGCACCGTTTGCAGGCCCTCGGCGGTGATGACGTCTCCCTGGTCTGACTCGACGAGCACCTGCACGGTTGCTTCGGAGCTTCCGAATCGTTCGTCGACGCTGAGCAGGGCGCGCAATTCATCATTGTCGGGAACAAACACTTCGATGCCGGAAGTCTGTTGGAGTTGAGGTGCGAATGCCCCAAACAGGGCGGTGAGAGCGAGTGCGACGATAATGGTGGCGACGGGTGCCCGCCGGACGATGCCGGCCACCAGTTTGACGAGGGTTTTCACGAGCGTTCTCCTGGGAACCTCTGGCAACAGATGATACACTACTCGTAAAGATTGTAACATGACCGGTAGCGCCCCCAAAACCCGGGATCGCATTCTGCAGGCCGCCCTGGACCTGTTTCTCCGCCAGGGGATTCGCAAGACGTCTGTCGATGATGTCGCCGAGCGAGCCGGCCTAACGCGGGTCACGGTCTACCGGTACTTCTCTGATCGGCAGCAACTCATCGGTGAGGCGTTTCTCCTGGTCAACTCCGCCTTCGATCGGATCCGGGCCGCTCTCGAGCAGGAAGAGACCCTGGACGGCTACCTGGACCGCATGGCGGCCGAACTAACCGCGATACCGCTCGGTTTCATGTCGGGTATGGCCGAACTGGAAACCCTCCATCCGGATATCCACGGTGATCTTCGCAAAGGCAGACGGAAACTGCTCCGAGCAATCTTCGATCAGCTCTACGCCCGGGCTGAGAGCGAGGGCAGGCTGCGATCCGGCCTCGACAAAGATGTGATCGAAGCACTGTTCTGGGAAGTGGTGATGACCCTCCCGGAAAGCTCGGTGCTCTCGTCGCGGGGACTGACTCCAGCCGAGATCTACGCAACGCTCAGCGGCTTGCTTCTGCATGGTCTCCTGAAGGAGTCCGCGAATTAGCGGGCGACGCCTCGCATCGATCCGGTCAGCCGTGCCCCGCTGTAGTCATAGAGCACACAGGTGATGGCGTGGTCCCCTTCCGCCCAGCCTTCTTCACTCGGATAGAAATACCCGAAATCGAGCAGTGAGTCTTCATAGGCTATCGACACGAAGGTGTCGAAGGCCGTGAGACAGAATTGATCGGCGTAATCCCAGATGGCGGTTTCACCCGGGTACGAGTCTGAGGAGACGTAGTTGGTCGTGACGTAGACCTCGTTCTCGTGTGATTCGCTGCAGGGGAGCGCCTGGACGTCCATGACCTCGGTGGCGTTTTCTGAACCCGACGGCATGTCGAAGCAGTCGCCGGCCCGGAGTTCGGTTACGTCGAGGTCTCCGGCTTCCACGATGATGCCTGCGTCGCTCCGTTCGGCCCCGTTGAGAGCGCCGTTGATGAAACCCCAGGCGGTCGGGGCGAGTACCAACAGCAAAAAGCCACCTCGCAGGACGTTCTTGAGAGGAAAGCCGCGCGATGGGGGAGGGCCCACGGGGAGCGGTGGCAGCTCTTGGGCAGCCACATACGTTTCGGCATCCTGACCTTCGAACGCGTAGGGGTCGGCGGTCCGGTCGAATTCGATGCCCGGGGGAGGCGGAGGTACATCGGTGCGCTGGCCCAGCAGGGGACCGCGGCAGTTCGGGCAGTACGCAGGCGAAGCGTCGCCGATGTCGGCGCTGCAGTGTGGGCATGGTCTCATGGGGACTCCCTGAACGTTTCCCTGGGTTTTTCGGCGGGTCGGGCCCTGTACTTGAGGCGGTTAGCCGCCGGCCAGAAGAAGCGGTATCTTGATTTCCTGGTCGGCCAAACCACCGTGATAGCCGGTGAGCCGTTTGTCCATGAAGCGGGGGATCACCAGCTTGCCGGGATCGGCCAGCAACACCCTGTCCGGCAATCGTCCGGCCAGATCCGGATGATTGCGGCCCGGGCCCAGCCACATCCGATAGTCCGACGGCTCGACTGAGCGGCACGGCAGTTCGGGGATGCTTTCGGCAAACCCGGCATCGGACCGGCGCACGAGCACGGTTCGTGGGTCACCGTAGAACTCGGGGCCGGGCCGGTGCGGGATGAGCACCTTGTCCTGCTCGTCGTAGTCGGTGTGCACGTGATCGGCGGTCCCGACCATCACGGCCCCGGCGGGAAGGGAAGTAGCGATACGGTCCCAGATACCGGTGGCCGTCGAGATGGCCGCGGCGTACTCGTCGGAGTTCTGGCCGCCGACGTGGGCAGCGACATCGACGTTGGGGAAGTAGGTGAAGATGAACCGGCCGGGCACTGCGGCCAGCTGGGTGGTGGCATCGATGATCTCGTCAACGGTCCAGACGGCTTCGTAGCGAGATCCCCGATAGAGCACTCGGCTGAGCGGGCTGTCCTGGAAGTGGCCGGGCTGCACGGTGATCGGCTCGATGCCGTGACGCACGAGACGCTCCCACAGGTTCGGTTTCGGCAGAAAGGAACCGTGGTCGAGGTTGACCTGGTCGCCCCAGGGCGTTGCCCACTTCAGGGTGTTGACGACCTGACCCACCGCCGGAACGTACAACTGGTGAGCGATCAGTCCGTGCGCGGCCGGGGCCAATCCGGTGGCCACCGTTGCCAGGTTGACGCTGGTCGTGGTCGGGAAGACGGCGTCGAGGTGGGCCGTGCGGGCCGCCAGGAGGGAGGCGGCGCCGGGGTGTTGCAGTTGATGATCGCCGAGACCATCGAACAGGACCAGCACGTAGGTGCGGGCATTGGGGATGGTGTCGGTGAGATGGGGGTGCAACCGCTCGGCCGGAGCGGATCCGGTCAGGCGGTGCTCGAGCTCCGCCACCAGGTTGAGCAAGCTGCCCCCGGCATAGTCGGGAATGGATTGATCGGTCATCACGAGTGAGGCATCAGTCATCAGTTTCACCGTCCCGATCAAGCGTGAATGCTGGTTGCTGGTTGCTGGTTGCTGGTGCCAGTCAAGCACTTGCCGGATAAGGGGCTTGCCCAACGAAGAGTTGATTCGCCTCAATGGGACCTTCGGCCTAGCTTGATGGGTCTATAGGACTCGGGTGTAACCACCAGGCATCTATAGCGTTCCATCAAATAAACCTTGAGGGAGGTTCCTATGCGACACAAGCGTGTCGTTTTCTCCGTAATCACCGTCCTCGCCTTGCTGCTCACCGCCTGCGGTGGCGGCGAAGCGGAGACGACCACCACGGCAGCCCCTGCTGCTACAACCACAACCACCGAAGCGGCCACCACAACTACTGAAGCGCCCACCACGACCGAAGCCCCGTTTGATGCCCCGGAGGGTGCGCTGGTTTCCTATCCCGCTGATGCGGCTCCCGTACTCGACGGCGTTGCCGACGATGCGGCGTGGGCCGATGCAACCGAAATCAACGTCAGTGTCTCCGGCGGATCCAACAACGGCTCGGCCGACGTGACGCTCAAGTCGGTCCACAACGGCGACATGGTCTATTTCCTGGTCAGCTGGGACGATCCGACCGAGAGCTATCTGCGCTCCCCGTGGGAGAAGCTGGCGGACGGCACCTGGGCCCAGAAGAAGGACCCCGACGACAAGGGTGGCGACAACAACGTCTGGTACGAGGACAAGATGTCGCTGATCTGGAACATCGGTAACAGCATCCCCGACTTCGACACGCTCGGCTGTTTCACCGCCTGCCACGCAGGTGAAGATTCCGACGCCAAGCCCTACGGGAACAAGTACACGCAGGAAGAAGGACAGCTCGGCGATATCTGGCACTGGAAGTCGGTTCGCAACCTGAACCAGGTAGACGACCAGTACCTGGATTCCGTTCGCTATTCACCCGACACGCCCGGCGCCGGACGCCACGGTGATCCAAGCGACGGTGGCGGCTATACCAACAACCGGACCGAGGACGGCTCGCTGCCTGCCTACATGGCTCCCGACGGCGGGTCCAAGGACGGCGCCCCGGGTTATATTCTCGATTCGGAGAAGGTGGAGTTCGACGACTCGCTGTTCGCGGTCGGTGACCTGCTTCCCGGCATCTACAAGGCCGAGTTCACCGGTGATCGCGGTGATATCTCTGCCGGGTTCGCCTACGCCGACGGCACGTGGACCGTTGAGATTGGTCGCAAGTTTGTGACCGGATCAGAGTTCGACGTGCAGTTCGACGACCTGGCCGGCATGTACTACTTCGGGGTGGCCACGTTCGACAATGCCCAGGTGCGGCACTCGTTCCAAACGGGTGTCAGCGCTTTGGTGTTCAAGCCGTAAGCAACACCTTGCTCAAAGGGCCCGTGGCGGAAGCCGCGGGCCCTTTTTGTTGGGTTGGGTCTCCCCCCTGCGAGCGAAGCGAGTTGGTTGGGGGGAGTACCGCCGCAGGCGGGGAGGGGGGCCGGTTCTCACCAACAAGGCCTGATGGCGCCTGGCCCCTTCCCCCGGCGGGAGGGGGGTTTACAGGCGGGCGTGCCACTCCGAGATTGCGCCCCCGATTTCGTCGGGGGAGTCTTCCTGGATGAAGTGGATTCCGGGGACGGTGACTTCGGTTTGGTTGGGCCACGTGCGGCAGAACTCCCGTTGTGGACCCACCAGGATGGAACCCGGATCAGCGTTGATGAACAGCTTGGGGACATCGCTGGATGCCAGCCATTTCGAGTAGCCGTC
>Ga0224512_10002866_pt1 | contig 15477 bp, 11 predicted proteins | sample SF_May12_sed_USG_4_FD_169103 | JGI IMG/M metagenome (GOLD analysis project Ga0224512, IMG submission 169103) | Sediment microbial communities from San Francisco Bay, California, United States - SF_May12_sed_USGS_13 | ecosystem: Environmental > Aquatic > Marine > Sediment | place: USA...
TGACACGTCGAACTCGTACTGATCGATCCCGCTGTATGGAAAGGCCTTGCGGACATCCCACGCCACTCCGGCAGCTCGCATGATGGGCCCGGTGACTCCGTACGCGTAGCACTCCTCGGGGGTGATGACTCCGACCCCTTGGGTACGCTCCATCCAGATGGGATTCTCCGAGAGCATGTCCTCGTACTCGGGGAGCCGACGCGGCATCATGTACAAGATGTTGTCGATGTCGTCTTGCCAGCCATCGGGGAGGTCGGCTGCCACCCCACCGGGGCGGATGTAATTGTGGTTCATCCGGAGGCCTGTGACCTTCTCGAAGAACTCGAGAAGTAGCTCACGCTCCCGCCAGCCGTAGATCATCATCGAGAGGGCCCCAACGTCCATGCCATTGGTCGCAAGCTGCAACAGGTGGCTGGCGATGCGGTTGAGTTCGGTCATCATCACCCGGATGGCAGAGGCCCGAGGAGGTATCTCGATTCCAAGCAACTTCTCTGTCGCTAGCGAGAAGGCCAGCTCGTTGAAGAACGGCGCGGCGTAGTCCATCCGGGTGACGTTGGTCGGCCCCTGGAGATAGGTGAGCACCTCGGCCGTCTTCTCCATGCCCGTGTGGAGATAGCCGATGATGGGCTTGACCCGTAGCACCCGCTCCCCTTCTAGTTCCAGCTGCAGCCTCAAGACACCGTGGGTGGAAGGGTGCTGTGGGCCCATGTTGATGATCTGGGTCTCCTGGTCCGATACATCGTCTTCCAACACGAAGTCGTCCGTCACAACAGCTCCGCGCTGGCCGGCAAGCACCGCGTCTGATTCCTCGTCGAGCATCTCCTGAGCACCTTCTGATGTGTACTTGCCGATCCAATCGGGCTCCTCGGTGCCACTCAGCCAGACATCATGAGTGCGGCGCCGATCGTCTTCCGTTTTGGACTCGGGATCGACTCCCTGCGGCGCCTCGGTGATGGTCGCCTCGGTGTCGCCCGTGGAAAGATCGGGTGGCTTGGCCATTAGCTCACCTCGTTGGACGACTTGAACTGAACCGGAACCGCACCTACCGAGTAGTCCTTGCGCAGCGGGTGGCCTACCCACTCGTCCGGCAGCACGATCCTGGTGAGCTCGGGATGGCCATCGAAGACAATCCCCATGAGGTCGTAGACCTCACGTTCGTAGTAGTCCGCTCCTGGGTACACCGCGGTGAGCGTGGGAACGGTCGGGTCGCCGCCCGGGACACCGGCTAGCAACCTCAGCCGAACACCAGCACTTATCGAAACCAGGTTCACCACGACCTCGAAACGAGGATCGCGATCGAGGTAGTCGACCGAGGTGAGGTCTACCAACATCTCATAGCCGTTGTCCTTGGCGGCTGCGGCGGCAGTGGCCAGTTGGGCGACAGGCACCGAGATGGTCTGCTGCCCAAGAGAGTCGCCGATCACGGCGCCCTCCACTGCGGCGGCAATGGCTGCTGTGGAGTCGCTCACTTGGCGGCCTCCAACACCTTTGCGTGCAGGGTGAGAATGCCATGCAGCAGCGACTGGGGGCCGGGGGGGCAACCCGGCACGTAGACGTCAACGGGAACGATCTGATCGACGCCTTGCACCAGGGCATAGTTGTTGAACATGCCACCGCTCGACGCACAGGCACCCATCGAGATGACCCACTTGGGCTCGGCCATCTGGTCGTACACCTGACGCAACACCGGAGCCATCTTCTGGCTCACCCGGCCGGCCACGATCATCAGGTCGGCTTGACGAGGAGAGGCCCGGAACACCTCCATCCCGAAGCGTCCCATGTCGTTATGGGCAGCCCCGGTGGCCATCATCTCGATGGCACAACATGCCAACCCGAACACAGCAGGCCACATCGATTTGGGCTGTGCCCACGCCGCCGCCCGCTCCAGCGTCGTGGTTAGGAATCCGGGCGGCTCGGCCAAACGGACCATTACGCCGCCTCCTCGTTGGGCGCAACCACCCGGCGATAGCGCGACCTGCTGGCGATGTTCCAATCGAGCGCCCCTCGTTTCCACACATAGGCCAGGGTCTCGATCAGGAGGAGCGTGAAGATGCCGACCGCAGCTACACCGGGCCAGCCAAGTTCGTGGTATCGGGTCGCCCAGGCGAACAGGAACACGATCTCGATGTCGAACAGGACGAACAACATCGCCACCAGGTAGAACTTGACCGGGAATCGCTGAGTGGGCTCTTGCAGCGGGACGATGCCCGACTCGTACGGCGCCAGCTTCTCAGGGGTGGGTCGTTTGGGGCTGATCCAGTAGGAGAAAACGAAAGAGAAGCCCGCAAAACCAACCCCTAGAAGGAACATAAGGGCCAGCGGTAGGTAATCGGCCAGCGTCAACGGCGGCCCCAGCACATGAGGGGCAGCTTAGGAGTCAGTGCTTGTGAAGGAAGTCACAAGCAGGCGGCGGGCTAGGCGATCCCCACCAAGTGCGTGACGTAGTTGGTACTGGGGATCGGATCCCCGGAGTTGTCGGTAGTCACCCATTCGGTGAAAGACAAGGGGCCTGGCCCGGAGTCGACTGTTAGCACCACTGTCACCGTCTCGAAAGTGCCCGCGATCATGGCTCCGATGGTGCACTCGACCCTAGAGCCGAGATCGGCGCAGCCGCCCTTCGTGGACCCGGCCGAGAAGAAAGAAGTGCCAGCCGGGTAGTCGCCACGCAGAACGACTCCACCGGTCTCGTCGAAGCCCAAGTTGTCCACCCTTGTCACGAAAGTGACGTTTCCGAGCACCGCTACGGGGTCCGGCAGAGCTGAGATCGGTGTCAGAACGAGACCGGCCGACGTATCTTCAACATCGATAGTGACAGTTGCTGCTGCCGATGTCAGTGTGCCGTCCGATATCTGGTAGGTGAATGTGTCGGTGACCTTGGCCAGCGGCGGGGCATATGTGCATCCGACTGCCCCGCACGAAACGAACCCACCACCCGTGGTTGCCCCAGCTGACACCACGATGGTGATTGGGTCACCATCGGGGTCGGAATCGTTACCTAGGAACGCCGCCGCAGGGATCAACGTGGGTGGGTTGCCCAATGGCAAGTGGAAGTACGGCTCCCAGACCGTCCCGAGGCCGTCGTCGTCGACCGCCACCGGTGGATCGTTGGTCGGGGAAATCGTGATGGTCGCTGTGGCAACGTTGGAGGTTGCACCGCCGGAGTCGTCCACGGTGTATGTGAAACTGTCGACAAAGTTCTCGGAACCATCATGGGTGTAGGTGAATGACCCGTTCAGGTTGAACACGAAGGCGCTCGAGTAAGCAGGCGGCGTAACCAGAGTGGCATTCCCCAGCGGGGGCGTGCCGTCTTCGGCATCCGTGTCGTTCTCGGCGACACCGTCGGTTCCCACAGTGGTAGAGAAGCTGCCACCTTCGGCCACCGCGAGTGGGTAGCTGTCATCGCTAGCAACGGGGTCGTCGTTGACAGCGGTCACCGCGATCTTGAAGCTGCGGGTGGGCGAGCGGTCGTCGCCACCGTTCAGGATTCCACCGTCGTCCATCATGTAGAGGTCGATGTCGGCAGAGCCGCTTGCGTTAGCTGTCGGCGTGAATGTCAGCGTGCCCGACGAGTCGACCGCCGGACCGGCCGCGAACAGTCCTGGGTTGCTGTTGGTGTCGATGACGAAGGTGAGGATCTGGGCAGACTCGTTGGGCATACCTGGATCTATCGAGGTGGCCCAGGCCGGTTCGACATAGGCGCCGGAATCTTCGCCGACGGTCACATCTGACCCCTTGCTGAAGTCAGGCTCGTCGTTGACCGGGTCCACCGTGATGGTGAAGGTGTAAGTGGCTGAGGTGTCGTCGTCGCCTGGGTTGGCGAAGCCCCCGTCGTCCTTTAGAACAACATCGATCACAGCCGAGCCGAAGGCGTCGTTGGCTGGGTCGAACTCGAGCTTGCCGTCGTTCTTGACCTTGGGCAGGGTGGCGAACAACCCCGGGTTGCTGTTACTGGTGACGACGAACGTCGGATTCTGGCCGGACTCGTTGGCCGGGCCCATGCTTATCAGTGTGGCCCACCCGGCCAAACCGTAGCCACCTGAGTCTTCCAACACGGTCGGAGAAATGCCGCCGGTGAAGCTCGGCTCATCGTTCACCGGGTCCACCGTGACCGTCACCGTGGCCGGCGTCGCACTGCACAGGGCGCTGGTGTCACAGATGTCGTAGGTGAAGGTATCTACGCCGTTCCAATCGGCGTCAGTCAGGGTGTAGTCGATGATCCCGCTGCCATCGATGCGCGGCACGGCTGTTCCATGCAAAGGGACGGCAACGATCGACATTGAGTCGACATCGAGGTTGAGGTCGAAGTCATTGCCGGCGGCAGGAATGGCAACGGCTCCATCTTCCCACGCATTGTCGGCATCGGGGATAGCGTCGGGCCGTCGGTTGGCGAGAGTGATTTCGACCGTGCTCGGGTAGGTAGCCGTGTCGTAGGCAATCCACAGATCGTTGTGCTTGACGACCAGACGAAGCACCAGCAAGCGGCCGGGGAGGATTGAGGTATCCAGGTGACCCAGTGACAGGGTGCGGTAGACCCAAGTGGAAGATCCACTGTTCCACTCGTTCACGTGCTGTTCGCCAGAAGCCACCGTTGTGCACACTGTGGCCGTGGCATCGCAGTCCTGCCACCACCACTTGGCGTGGCCATCATCGTTGGGATCGAATCCCGCCGCCGTACTCCACAGGTTGAGCGTCGTCGGGCCTTGCACCTCGAGCCCGGAAACACCCGCTGGCAACGCCCACTGGTGATATTCGGTGGGATCGGACGAAGTCTCGTTGCCACCTGTGTTGATGGTCCGGCCGGGATCTGTGTCTGCGTCGTAGTCGGGCAATGGCACGGCCGGGGGCGGCGTGGTGGTGAAGAACGAGGTGTCCGCCGAATGGGCTCCGGACCCCAAGAAATAGGTACCAAGAGCCACCCCGTCGTCGACAGTGATGTAGACGGTGGCGTTGACCGGGGGTGCTGTCCCGTCGGAGGCCGAGTAGGTGAACTCATCGACGCCGACGAAGGTGGGATCTGGCGTGTAGGTGAAAGAACCATCGGCAGCGAAGACCAACACCGTGGTCCCTCCGCTGATGGGTCCGGACACCCATGCAGCTGTCAACGGATCGCCGTCCTCGTCGTGGTCGTTGCCAAGCACACCCGGAAGGGCCACGGAGAAGCCAACTCCCTGATCCGTCGTGTAGCCATCGTCCACCGCTACTGGAGCGATGTTGACGTCGTTGACAGTGACGGTGATGGTCTCTGAGTCGGAGAGCAGTCCGGCACCGTCATCGGTGGCCACGACATCGAAGGTGTGATCACCGTCTTGGGCCTCAGTTGGGGTCCACGAGAACACTCCACCGGCCGTTATCGCGGCGCCGGCGGGAACAGTGCCGGCCAAGCTGAAGCTCAAGGTATCGGCTGGGACGTCACTATCTGACGCAGTGGCGGTGAAGCCCAGCGCCACCAACTCATCGATGGTCTTGTTACCAACCGGATCGAGTACTGGAGCACTGTTGACGTCGTTGACAGTGACCGTGATGGTCTCTGAGTCGGACATGTTGGGTGGGCCGTCATCGGTGACCACCACGTCGAAAGTATGATCGCCGTCTTGGGCATCGGTTGGGGTCCACGAGAACACTCCACCGGCCGTGATGGCTGCACCAGCTGGAACGGTGCCGGCCAATGAGAAGGTCAAGGTGTTGGCTGGCAGATCAGCGTCTGTGGCAGTGGCGGTGAAGCTCAACGCCACCAACTCGTCGACCGACTTGTTACCAACCGGATCGAGAACGGGGGCAATGTTGACCTCGTCAACCGTGACCGTGATGGTCTCTGAGTCACTGAGCAGTCCGGCACCATCATCGGTGACCACCACGTCGAAGGTGTGATCACCGTCTTGGGCCTCGGTTGGGGTCCACGAGAACACCCCACCGGCCGTGATAGCTGCACCAGCTGGAACAGTGCCGGCCAATGAGAAGGTCAAGGTGTCGGCCGGGACGTCACCATCTGTAGCAGTTGCGGTGAAGCCCAGCGCGGCTAGCTCGTTGACGCTCTTGTTGCCAACCGGATCGAGAACCGGGGCGTCGTTCGTTGCACCGATGTTCAAAGTGACCGTGGCAACATCCCAAGCGCCGTTTCCGTCGGATGCGGTATAGGTGAACGAATCCGAGCCATTCCAATCAGCATCTGGCGTGTAAGTGAAAGAGCCATCGGCATTCATGGCCACCGTTCCGTTGGCTGGAGCCGTCGCCACGGTCGTAGTGATGGGATCGCCGTCCGGATCGGAGTCATTCACCAACACCCCGGGGGCCGGAACCACAAGAGCGGTGTCTTCGGCGCCAACAAAGGAGTCATCGTTAGCTACGGGGTTGGAGTTAACCGGGGGTACGACCGGGGGTACGACCGGGGGTTCGACCGGGGGTTCGACCGGGGGTTCGACCGGGGGTTCGACCGGGGGTTCGGCGTCTTCCTCAGCGGCAGGGGCGTCGTATACCGATTTCACCGTCAGAGAGACGACGGCGGTGGCGCACAGGCCCCCATCGTCGCAGATTCGATAGGTCAGTGAGTCGGGTCCGAAGAAGTCGGCATCTGGCGTGTAGACAACATTGCCGGCGACGATGGCCGCCACACCGTGGGATGGGCCGGCAACCACGGTGGGCACGCCGAGCGGGTCGTCGACATCGGAGTCGTTGGCGCGGACATCCACCGTCACCGACGAGTCCTCATCGAGCGCAGCAAAGTCGGCCGCGGCCACCGGGGCGTCGTTGACGGGGGCCACGGTGATCGTCACGACAGCATCGGCCAGGGCTCCGTCGTCATCGCGCACCGTGTAGCGGAATCCATCGCTTCCGGTGAAGCCGGGATTGGGGTTGTAGTACACGCTGGCGCCAATCACCGTCACGGTGCCGTTCAGCGGACCGTTCGACAACAGGATCGTGGACGGGTCGAGCGTGCCGTCGGGGTCGGAGTCGTTGGCCAAGATCTCGATGCGGATGGCGGTGTCCTCGTCCACGGAGACGGCGTCGTCGACGGCGAAGGGAGCGGCGTTGACTGCCAACACCGCAACCACGACTTCGGCCGTACCCACGGTCTTGCCGTCGAGCACGATCCCGTAGACGAAAGAGTCCGTGCCGTTGAAGCCGGGCTCGGGCGTATAGGTCACGGTGCGGTCTGCGTTGATGGTGACTGTTCCAAAGCCAGGCTGCGTAACGATCGACAGCGTGGCGCCGTCTATGGAGATGTCGTTGCTGAGAACGGAAACAACCTGCGGTTCTTCCTCGAGGCCTGCGATGGAATCGTCAACGGCTCTCACGATCGCGGCCGGAGCCTCGAACACTTCATCTGGGATATCCAGCACCCCCGCCCCAACGATTCCCACCGTGGCGGTGGCTGCGAGTCCGGCGACACCGACCGCCGAGCCCACTTGCTGTACCGCGCCGACGAAGCGAAGGAACGGAAGCTGGGCCAACCACGACAGAGGTCCTGCGACCCAACGCAATTTGCCCATCGAGATATTGAGGAAGGCCCGAACAACTTCTGGATCGAATTGAGTGCCGGCGTTGCGGGCTAGCTCTTCGCGAGCCGCCAGCGGGGCCATGGCCTTCTTGTATGAGCGCACGGTGGTCATCACGTCGTAAGCGTCGGCAACTCCGGTAAGGCGGCCGCCCAACGACATTTCCTCGCCCTTCTTGCCGTTGGGATAGCCGTTGCCGTCAAAGCGCTCGTGATGGTCTTCGATGGTGTTGGCGAATGGGCCCAGCCACTCCAGAAGCGGGGCACACAACTCGGCCCCGTAGGTGGGATGCTTCTTGATCTCTTCCCACTCGTCGTCATCCAAGGCGCCGGGCTTGTTCAAGACGGCTGCGTCCACCTTGAGCTTGCCGATGTCGTGCAGCAGTGCCGCCCAACGCAGCTTGGCCCGGTCGACCTCGGGGATGTCCATCTCTTCGGCCAACATCTCGACGTAGGCGCGCACCCTCTCGGCGTGACCGCGCGTTAGGCGATCGTGCGTATTGAGCTTCGAGGTGAGTTGGAGAATGAACTGGGCCGCCGAGGTGAGGTCGTCCTCGAAATTCTGAGATTCTGCGAATTCGATCTGGGCTTTGAGATGCTTAACAGATGATCCCGACTTCAACGCGGTCTTGAAGCGGGTCGGGGCTTTGTCCGGGAACACCATGGTGAGCTGCATGAGGGCAGCAAGGGGAAGGAAGCGGCGAGCCGCCTTGTCGACGACGAACAGCACCGCGGTGGACACGACGAGGATGGCGGCCCACCAACCTGCCACCTGGAGCAGCGTGCCCGGCTTGGGAAGAACCTTGGCCAGCCAGATCGAGGCGATGATCGAGGCGATGATCGGTGCCGTGAACACCGCAGCGCGCAGCATGAAGGCCAGGGCAGGTTTGCCTTCCCAGACGTTCTGATTCTGGTTCTCTGTTTGTGGTGGCGAGCCCACGCCGAATGCACCTTGGATTGATTGCTCAACCAGATATCGGTGGGCTAGTTACCGAACTTGACTGAATCCGCTTTCAGGGCGGGCGGTCCAAGAACGGTCCGAATGACTAGCTATCAGGGACGAGGTCCCACTTCCACCAAGCGCTCCAGCATGCGGTAGGTGCGCTCGGCCACTCGGGGATCTTCCTCATCCATGATGTTCGCCATGATGCGCAGCACCCCGTTCATCAGAGGGCGGGACCGCAGCCCCGTTCGAACCAGAGTCCTCATCAAGGCCGGATTGCCAATGGCTCTGACAAAGGCCCGCGCCACGCGGTGGTAGAGGCCGTAGCGGTCTTCCAGCGCCTGCGGATAAGCAGCCAGCAAACCAAGGTCGCCTGCTTCCAGCGCTGCCCCGATGTGCGACGCTGCCATGCGACCCGTCTCGTACGCGTAGTCGATGCCTTCCCCGTTGAACGGGTTAACTGCCCCCGCTGCGTCGCCAACCAACAACCAATTGCGGCCACACTTAGGGCCCACCGAGAAGGCCATAGGAAGCTTGCCGCCCACCGGTTCGCTGATGGCGCTGGAGCGATCTACCCCCCAGTGCTCGGGCAGTTGATCGACAAGCGCGTCGAGGAGGTCGCTGGTGTTGATTTCCTTCCATCCCTTGAAGGTGGAGAGCACTCCTACCCCAACGTTGATGGTGCCATCGCCGAGCGGGAACACCCATCCGTAGCCCGGGATCGACCTTCCGTCGGCGTCCCTCACATCGAGATGGCTCTCTATATAGGGATCGGTCGACCGTTCGCTGGTGAAGTAGCCGCGCAGGGCCAGTGCATATGGATATCCCTTGGTGCGGTTGGTGCCCAGTTGGCGCCCAAAGCGGGACAGGGAACCGTCGGCGACCACAACAACACGGGGTTGCACCTCTTCTATCTCGCCGTTGCGAACCAGTTGCACGCTCGACACACCATTACCGTCGGCGATCGCCCTCGCCTCGGTGCCCTGCCGGATAACCGCCCCCTGTTTCTCGGCCAGCATGGCCACCTGAGCATCGAGGTCGGCACGGCGGATCACCCCACCCCACGACGGGTACTTGGTGTGGGTTGGCCACTCCATCTCGAGCATGATGTCGCCGGCGTAGGAACGCAATCCCGTGGTCTTGTGGAACTCGATCGCGGAGAAGTCGTAACCCATCTCCTCCAGCTCGAATATGGCCCGCGGGGTTAGACCGTCGCCGCAGGTCTTCTCCCGCGGATACTCCTTCTTCTCGGCAACCACGACTTCATGGCCGGCTCGCGCCAACCAGTGTGCGGCGGCGGTGCCGGCCGGCCCACCGCCAACCACCAAGATCTCGGGAGAGGTCATGAGTCTGAGGCTAGAGAGGAGCCGTTAGTAATCGAATATCGAAACGGCCCCTTCCCCCTCAGGGGGAAGTACCTCGGGCCCGTCTCCTCCCCCATCGGGGGAGGTGCCGAGCAAAGCGAGGCGGAGGGGGCTCTTGCCCGAGGGGATGGGGGTGGAGTCGACCAGCTTTCCTCCCCACCCTCCCCCTGGCCCCCTCCCTGGAGGGAGGGGGAGAAACACCTACTCGCCCGCCGCTTCGAGCGGCTCGCCTCCAGCGACGACGCCGCAGTCGACCAGGGCGGACGGCAGGTCCTGGCCGCCGAACTCGACCCGCTCGAAGATGACGACGGCAAGCAGCTCTTCCTCCATGAGACTCGCCCCGAACCCAGGCATCTGGGCTCCGCTGCTCCCCACTGGAGTGTCGTTAGCCCCATAGGTCGCCTCAGGCCAGCCAAGAGTTCCCAACGTGATCCATTGCAGATGGTCGCTGCACTGCGACTCGGGGAACGTGGCGAGCACCGACCCTCCTGCCAAGGCCGGGAAATTCCCGGCGCCCTGCCCATTGGCTCCATGACATCCGGCGCACAGCCCGTATACCTGCTCGCCCATGGCCCGGAAATTGACCTGCTCAACTCCGAACTGGGATCCGTCGCAATTGGAGGCGATGCCGCTCTCCGGATCTATCGCTAGCTGAGCACCGTCGCCGCATCCGGGACCGTTGGGGAGGAAGACGGCGTAGAGGAAGGCGAAGGCGGGAACGATGATGAACGCGGCCGCTAGCCATCGCGGCACGCCCGTGGGGGACTTCGCGACCGGTTCGAGCTCGGGCTCCGGTTCGGGCTCCGAGTCTGGCAGCGCCGGCTCGGCCTCGACCACCTCGACTTCGACCGCCTGAGGGGCAGCCGGCGCTGCAGCCGGGGCGGAGGCGTCGGCCGGTGCCGAATCCGGTGCACTGGCTGCCGCGGCGCCGCCTCCCGAGCCGGCGACAATCTCCCCTCCGCCTGCCCATGCAGTAAGAACGTCCTCAACCGCCACACCATCGGCCTTGGCGCGCGCCTGGGCCGAACGCAGTGTCATGTCCGGGGTACTTCTGATCTTGGCCGCGGCTTGGGCGATTAGCTCATCCACCGTTGCTCCTAGTCCAGTGCCGCAATGTACCCAGCCAGCGCCGCCAGGTCGACGTCCGACAGATAGTCGTACGAGGGCATGATCGACCACGGCCTGGCGGTCTCGCCGCTACGCGGTGAAGCCAGGTGCTCGAGAGTCCAGCGGACGCTGTCAGTCGGGCTGCGCGAACCGGCGTGCATCAGATCGGGCCCAAGGCGGGTCAGGCCGAGCTGATGTGGCTCGTCATTGGCATAGTCCCCAGCCATGCTGACGGGCCCTAATCCGACGTCACTGACGATGGGGCGAACCTGTTGAGTGTGGCAATACATGCATCCTTCGCTGATGTAGACCTCTCGGCCCGCCTCCTCCACTCCACTGAAGGCCCTCTCTTCTCCGGTCAGACTGGCCTCAGTGTGCGATGACTCCGCCAACGGAACCAGCGCGACGGCCAAAGCCGCAAGAAGGAACAGCCCAAGCGACCCCCACACCAAAGCTCCCGGAGCTATCGGAGCAGCGATCAAGGCTTGGTTGTCGTCCCCTTCTTCCCCGAGCGGCGCAGGCCTGACTGCGACGGTCCGCACCGATTGACCGCCTCTGAAGAGATCGAACGTGAAGATCAACTGCCCGATAACAAAGATCCCGACTCCAACCCACACCACAACGAACCAGGCATCAAGCGGCCGCACCGAATCGATGAAGGCGGGACCGACCGCAGGCGGCGCACCCGAACTTGCCTCGCCCAACCAGCCGAGACCCTGTTGAAGTCCGGCCGCCCACCACCCGAACGCCGCGATGCCGAGCCCGGTTGCGGATGCCCACCAATGGGCGTTGCGCCTTCCCTCGCCGAGGAACACGGTGTAGCTGTAGGCCGCCAACCACATGGCGGCGGCCCCGAGTAGCACGATGAGCTCAAAGGCGAAGGTCCACCCTGTGAACTGCAGGATGCTGGAGGGGGAACGCAGTGCCTGAACGAGGTTGTGGACCGGAACCAAGGCGAATGCTGCTGCGCCCGTCAACAAGAAGCGGTCGACGGGTTCGCCGCCCTTCCACCGTCCGGTCATCTGCTTGGCGAGGTCGGAAAGAATCGCCCAAACCGGGATCAGTAACACGAAAGCGAAAACGATCGCCACCGACTCCAGCCAATCCGGGGCGGGACCGAAGACCCCGAATCGGGGGCCGAGCCAAGCGGCGACGAAAGCGAACGACCAAAAGCCGATACGGCCAACACGGGTTGGCTCGCTCTTCCCGGCCAGCTGGCCCACCACCCAGTAGGCGGCACCGATTGCCGCCCCCACCAGGCCCGTGAGCAGGAATGCCGAAGCCGAGAACCAGTTGAGCAATGCCGAGTTCAGCCCTTTGAACCCTGGGATCGCTCCGATCAGGAAGGCCAGTTCCATCCACCCCACCGCCCCCACCAGGAACCACACGGCCGGAGAGCCGATGGCTTCGCTTCCGGCGATGGTGCGCCACAAAGCGACAACGGCAGCGGCCAGGCCGACGAGGAACGCGATGTCTGCCACCAGCGGCATCTCGAGATAGACAAGGCCCTGGCTCTGCCCAGCACCTATGGCGACGGTGCCTATTACCACCCCTGCCGTCGTGGCGACAAGCCCGGCTATGGCAAGAGCCGGACTACTGAGACCGCGCCCCACAAGGCGAGGGACGATGAAATGAGCTGCCCCCAAAGCCCCGATAGCGAGCCAACCGAAAACCAACAGAGTTGTGGCCATCGGCCGCAGTCGGCCAAAGGAAAGGAAGCCGCTGCCACCTCCCAGGTCCGGCCACGTCAGTTGCAGCTGATTGACCAAGAAGGCCAAGCCGCCAACCACCCCGAAGGCCGTAGACACGAGAGCATGGAGCCTGGCGACTCGGTCAGTGGATGGAGCGCTCGACGGAGCCTTCTCCTGTGTTGTCTCCGTAGTCAACTGGTCCTTCCCGGTTGTCGCCGGTCGCCACGATAACGAAGCCGGCCCTCCCCCCGGCGACCCATTGGCACATCGCGGGTCGATTTATCCGGAGACCGGTTGTACCTACAATGCGCCGACCCCGGAGGGAGATGAGTGGAAGACGCGCAGCGAACACGTGTGGGCATCGTCGGCCTCATTGCCGGCCTTGCCATTTTCACAGCAGGGTTCATGGCGGTTCACTTCATCGGTCTCCCCGAGACGGATTCCATCGGCCGAGACCTCTACCCATTCGTGCCCCGAGGTTGGCAATGGGATATCGGTGCCAAGATCGTGGCATTGATCGGATCGCAGATCATGGTCGCCGCCGTCGTCTTCGGCTGGCTGTTCGATCGGACATTGACCTGGGCTCGAGCTTCGGTAGGAGCGATGATCTTCACCATGGAGATAATCGTGTGGCTCGGCATCGTCCCCAACGAATGGCTTGGGCTGGCCCAAGGCGAGTTCGCGTGGACCTCCCAGAAGGTGGCGTTCACCCTGCCCAGTTGGCTTGTGTTGAACAACGGGATCTCGATTAGCTACGGCGCCATAAAGGACATAGTTTCTGGGACGTACGCAGCGGGGGTACTGGGAGCAGTGCTGGTCGGGATGTACAAGTACCAGGAGTGGGACAAGACGCGAGGCGAAGCCAAGCCCCTGCCGCTGTCCGACTATGGCCGGCCCGTGGTGAAGGAAGGCAGCAGTGGCTAAAACCGACGTCTGGTTCGAAACCCCTCCCTTTCGCGACGACTATCAGCTCACCGAGGTCGACCCCTCATATCTGAGCGCAGCAGTCAAACCGAAGCAGTTCCTCCACATCGACCAGGCGGAGTGCATCTTGTGTGAGGGCTGTGTAGACATCTGCCCGTGGAAGTGCATTCACTACCTCTCGGTCGACGCCATCTACGAAGCCACCAACACCAAGGACCCCAATGCCGACCCCGAGGCGTTCGGCATGTTCGTTGTCGACGAGGACGAGTGCACCCGCTGTGCGCTGTGCATCGACCGCTGCCCAACCGGGGTCATCACCCTCGGCAAGTTCGAAGGCTCTCTCGCCGCCTCAGCCGACGACGTTGGGCTGGCACCGTGGGAAGTGGACACCGGCCAACGAGATTTCAAGAACGGCTACGCATACGGGATGCGGTGGTGAACTTTGGCTAACGGGAACGGCAGCGGAAACGGCAAAGTGACGATCGGCGAGCGCTTGTCAGATGTGGGCACCAAGGTGCGCGGGAGCGCGGTGTGGTCATCGATCTTCCGGCCGGGCTCACCGTTCCGGGAGGGCTACTCAGATAGTCCCCGTAACCGCTCCTACGTGATCATGAACAACGTCCTGTATCACCTCCACCCGGTGAAGGTGAAGCGCCACGGAGTGAGGCTGTCGTACACGCTGTGCCTGGGCGGGCTCAGCTTCTTCCTCTTCATACTGCTCACCATCACTGGCATCTTCTTGATGTTCTATTACCGGCCCACCTCGCCCCAGGCATACATCGACATCCAACAACTTCACACAGGCGTGGCGTTCGGCGAGTTGGTGCGCAACATGCACCGCTGGGGAGCCCACCTCATGGTGTTGACGGTCTTTCTCCACATGGCCCGGGTTTTCTATCACGGTGCATACAAGCCGCCGCGAGAGTTCAACTGGGTGGTCGGAGTAGTTCTTCTGTTCCTCACCCTGATGCTGTCATTCACCGGCTATTTGCTGCCTTGGGACCAGCTGGCCATCTGGGCGGTGACGGTGGGAACCAACATGGGCAACTACACACCGGTATTCGGTCCTCAGGTGAGCTTTGCCTTGCTCGGCGACTTGAGGGTGACGGCCGACACCCTCCTTCGATGGTATGTGTTACACGTGCTCGCGTTCCCGTTCATCATCGTGATCTTCATGGCCGTCCACTTCTGGCGAGTACGCAAAGACGGCGGAATCTCAGGGCCGCTCTAGACATGGCGATTCCCGAACACCTGCTGCGACGATCCGCAGAGGCGAAAGCCAAGGCCACCGGTCGTGACGTCGAAGAGATCATGGCTGAACTACGCGGCGACGCTCCGGCCGCGCCGAGCAGTGATGCTCCCACCGCCGAGGCCGCCGCAGCGGAGGCTCCGCCGGCGGCGCCGATCCAACCTGCACCAGCGGCGCCTGCCATACCCGAGGGGGTGCGCACCCAGCGGCTGTTGACGGTTGTCAAGTCGGGAGCCATCCAGCAGGTCAAGGCCGAGCCGACAGACAAGGTGAACGTGTGGCCTCACCTGGTGGCAATTGAGTTCGTAGCCCTGCTCATCGTTACTGCGGCGTTGGTCATATTCTCAGTGTTCGTGGACGCTCCTCTGCTCGAGTTGGCCAACTTCAACGAACAGCCAAACCCGTCGAAGGCCCCCTGGTACTTCCTTGGTCTGCAGGAGTTGCTCAGTTACTTCGACCCCCAGGTTGCCGGCGTGCTCATGCCTGGTTTGGGCCTGGCTGGGCTGGCAGCCATCCCCTACATAGATCGCAACCCATCAACCCGCCCGGCCGACCGCAAGCTGGCCATCATGATCTTCTCCATTTTCCTCATGGCCGCCGCCCTACTCACCATGTTCGGATCGTTCTTCCGGGGCCCAGGCTTCAATTTCACCTTCCCCTGGCAGGACGGGATCTTCTTCGACTTCTGATGAGTGGCACCCAGATCT
>Ga0224512_10002867_pt1 | contig 15477 bp, 13 predicted proteins | sample SF_May12_sed_USG_4_FD_169103 | JGI IMG/M metagenome (GOLD analysis project Ga0224512, IMG submission 169103) | Sediment microbial communities from San Francisco Bay, California, United States - SF_May12_sed_USGS_13 | ecosystem: Environmental > Aquatic > Marine > Sediment | place: USA...
CGATTGAACAGGTTCGGACCAGGGCGGCTCAGGCCCCCAGTTTGACGAGCAAGACCCCCGCCACGGCGACGATCAGGATGAGCCCGGCGACCGAAAGCAGGTAGACCGCGCGGCGCAGGTCCACCGTGCCCGCCTGGGCACGGCCGCCGCCGATCCATCCGCTGCCCCGGGCCGCCGGGCCGCCAACGGGCCGGGGGCCGATCAGCGCGAGGCCCAGCACCCCGGCCAGGGGCGCGATGATCCACCGGCCATTGACGCCGGGATAGCGCTTGCCGTCCCGCCGCAATACGGCAAGCCCGTCCCTCGGCGCACCGTGGGGCAGGAAGAGGCCGGCCAGGATCAGGATCAGACCGGCGATGCGCGCGGGCAGGAAGTCGAGCACGTCCTGGACGCCGTGGGCGACCATGCCGAACGCGTCCCCGCGATCCTTGGGCGGGGCGAAAGCGGCGCTCAGCTGGACGCTCGCCGCATAGACCAAGATTCCGGGCAGGCCGGCCAGGCAGAACCAGAAGGCGGGACCGAGGAGCCGGACGAGGAAGCCGCGGCCGCCGGTTTCGATCAGGGCGCGGGCGATGGTGTAACCGTCGCGCCCCTGGTAGGCGCCCGGCAGGACCGCGTTGAGCGCACTCCGCGCAACGTCCAGAGTGCCGTCGAGAATGGCGTCACGCGCCTCGCCCAAGGCGCAGATCACCCGGCTTTGGGAAATCGCCAGGAACAGCACGACGGCCTCCACGGCGATGCCGAAGGGCAAGACCAGCGCCAGCTGCCACAGCCCCCAGCCAAGCGCGGCGGCGGCCGCCAGAACGACCACCGTCACCACGGCGCCGCGGATCATGAGGTTTGCCAGCGACCGGTTTTCCCGGTTGAGTCCCCGCTCGATCCCCGCCAGACGCCGCCGCAAACCTGGGATGGGGGGGTGGAGGCGGCCCATCTGAGGCACGAAGCCAAGCACCAGGTCGAGCATCAAGACCGCCAGGAGCACGACCATCGGGGTGCCGCCGGCAGCGGCGGCCAAGGGCGAGAATTCAAACATGCAAGTTCCGGCGCATCCGTTTTCCGCGTTTCCCGCTAGCGGAAAACACGGGCCTAAGGCGGCCGCCCCGGGCGCGGCCCCCTCCCCGGCGCCCTTAATAGCCCGCGCGCGCGGGGCGGTAAACCGCAAAGCCGCGCCGATTGACGGGGACCGATCGGGAGGCTATCGGATAGCGGACACCCGGCCGCGGCGGCCGGGAGACGAGAAAAAGGACTGAGCTGCCATGGAGATTGCGGGTCTCAACCTGCCGGAGATCGCGCCGGGTTCGGTGTGGCTGGTCGGCGCCGGACCGGGAGATCCCGGCCTGATGACGCTGCACGGCGCCCACGGCCTGGCCCATGCCGAGGTGGTGGTGTTTGATGCCCTGGTGGACAAGGCGATCCTCGATCTCGCCAACCCGGATGCGGAGCTGATCTTCGCCGGCAAGCGCGGCGGGCGGCCGTCGGCCAATCAGCAGGATATATCGGCCCAACTGGTGGACCTGGCCCGGGGCGGGCACCGGGTGCTCCGGCTGAAGGGCGGCGACCCTTGCGTTTTCGGACGCGGCGGCGAAGAGGCCCTGGCGCTGGCCCAGGCCGGCATTCCCTTCCGCATGGTGCCGGGGATCACCGCCGGAATCGGCGGCCTGGCCTATGCCGGAATCCCCGCGACCCACCGCGACACCAACGCCGCCATCACCTTCATCACCGGCCACGCCACCGGCGGCGCGGTGCCGTCGGACCTCGACTGGCAGGCACTCGCCAAGGGCTCGCCCACCCTCGTGATCTATATGGGGCTTCGGCACCTGAAACGCATCGCGGGCCTTCTGATGGAGGCCGGACGCGACGGCGAAGAGCCTGTCGCCATCCTGACCGACGCCACCCTACCCACCCAGCGCACCCTGGTCACCACGTTAGGCAAGGCGGATGCCGATGCGGCGGCGGCGGCAATGACGCCCCCCGCCCTGATCGTGGTCGGCAGGAATGTCGCCTTCCACGACCGGTTGGATTGGTTCCGCGCGCTTTCGAAGCCGCAATAGGCCGCCGGCGCTGGACCCCAGCCTGTCGCCCCTTTAATCCGGGGCGCCGCGCCCCATATCTGGTCGCATACGCGTGGGTCGCGGGCGGAGGCGCGCGGCACGTCCCCGGAAACCAAAAGCGAGACAATCATGAAACCTGTTCAAGACCCGCCGCCGGTTCGCGAGGCCGTCTGCGTGTTCGAGGATACCGCGGCCCTGCTTGACGCCATCGACGAGCTGGAAACGTCCGGTTTCGACCGCGAGGACCTGAGCCTTCTGGCCGGCAAGGACACGGTGGAAGCCAAGCTTGGCCATGTGTTGGAGCGGGTCGAGGATCTCGAGGACGACCCCAAGACCCCGCGCCAGGCCTTCATTTCCCCGGAATCCGTCGGCGACGCCAAGGGCTAGGCCATCGGCAGCCTGCTCTATGTCGGCGGGGTCAGCGCGGCGGGTGCCGTGGTCGCCTCGGGCGGCACGCTGCTCGCGACCATCCTGGCGGCCAGCGTCGTGGGCACCGCCGGCTGCCTCATCGGCACGGTGCTGGCGCAGTGGATTCAGCACGATTACACGGCCTACCTGCAGGACCAGATCGACCGCGGCGGGTTGCTGTTGTGGGTGCATGTCCGGGACAGGGCCCAGGAAAGCCGGGCGCTTCAGATCCTCCGCCGCCATTCCGCCCACGACGTCCACGTCCATGAACTGAAAATGCCCCGGGCCGCCACGTCCTGAGCCCCCAATGATTCGCCCTTGGTTCGGCGGGGGATCGGGGCCATGATCGGCGCCGGCGCAGCATGCAGTGAAGGTTACGATGGCGGTCGAGACCGAAGACAAGACCGCGCTTCCGTTCTGGAAGCGCAAGACCCTCGACGAGATGACCCGGGCGGAATGGGAATCGCTCTGCGACGGCTGCGGCAAATGCTGCCTTCTGAAACTCGAGGACTGGGACACGGCGGAAGTGTCCTACACCTCCATCGCCTGCCGCGGCCTTGACACCCACACCTGCCGCTGCAAATTCTATTCCCGGCGCAAACAGGAAGTGCACGACTGCATCGTGTTGAAACCGGAAATGGTGGAACGGTTCGCCTGGCTGCCGGGCACCTGCGCCTACCGACTGATCAGTGAGGGCAAGGACCTGTTCGAGTGGCACCCATTGGTGTCGGGCGATCCTGAGACGGTGCATGAAGCGGGGGTCTCGGTCCGCGGGCGAGCGACCTCGGAAGAGGTGGCCGGCGACCAACTGGAGGATTTCATCGTCGACTGGCCGAAATAGCTGTGTCCCCCGGCACCATCGGGTACACTTCGGACTATGACGACACCATCTCCCGACGCCGTCAAAGGCGTGTTCACAGCCGCACTCACCTTCGTCGATCAGGATTTCGCCCCCGATGCGGATGCCTGCGTCACCCATTGCCGATGGCTCCTCGATAACGGGTGCGACGGCATCGGGTTGCTCGGCACCACGGGCGAGGCGCCCTCGTTCTCGGTCGCCCAGCGCCGCGGCCTGCTCGATGCGATCCTTGGCGCCGGTATCCCGCCGGAGCGGATCATCGTCGGGACCGGGGCAACCGCCCTGGCCGACGCGGTGGAGCTGACGGCCCACGCCGCCGCCGCCGGGGTCGCCGGTTGCCTGGTGGTGCCGCCGTTCTATTTCAAGGGCCTCACCGACGATGGCGTCTATGGGAGCTTCGCCGCCCTGATCGACCAGGCGGGACGCGATGATTTCAACCTGTTCCTCTACCACTTTCCCCAGATGTCGGCGGTGCCCATCGCCCATGAGGTGATCGCGAGGCTGCTGGATGCCTTCCCCGGGATCGTCGCCGGGCTCAAGGATTCCTCGGGCGATCTCGACAACATGCTGGCGCTGATCCAGGAATTTCCGAGCATGCGGATCTTCTCCGGCACCGAGCGTTACCTTCTGCCCATTCTGGAGGCCGGTGGCGCCGGCTGCATCACCGCCGGGGGCAACGTCACCTGCGCGGAAATCGGGCGGCTCTATCGCCAATGGCGGGAACACGGGGCCGGGCCCGAGGCCGAGGCCCTGGAGGAGCGCGTCATCGAACTGCGCCAACGGCTCGAAGGCTTCCCCATGGTGGCGGCCATGAAATCGTTTCTGGCCCGCCACCGCGGGAACCCTGCCCTGGCGCGGACGGCACCGCCTCTTTGCGCCCTTGATCCGGGCGATGCCAAGGCCTTCGCCGATCGCATGGATGAGGCCGGTTTGACCCTGTCATGAGCGTTACGCGTCTCCGTCAACCCGCCCAGATCCCGGAAGAAGTCCTGGAAGTGGACGGGCGCCGAATCCTGGTACGCGCCAAACGGCACCACGGCGCGCGCCGGATCACGCTCAGGATCGACCCGCGCCTCGATTGCGCCATCCTGACCCTGCCGCGGCGCACCAGCCTCAAGAGCGGATTCGGATTCGCCCGCGAAAAAGCCGACTGGCTGGCCCGGCGGCTGGGGGCACTGCCGCCGCTCACCGCCTTCGAAGATGATGCCACCTTCCCGTTTCAGGGAGACCCGGTTCTGATCCGCCACTTTCCCCTGGCCGGACCAGCGCCGATGCTGTCGGGCGGCATCCTGCATGTGCCGGGGGAAGCGCACCAGGTGCCGGGGCAGGTGCTGGACTGGCTGCGCGGCCAGGCTTTGTTGGCGTTGACCGTGACGGCGGAGGAAAAGGCCGCGGCGATCGACCTGCCGCCGCCGCCGGTCACCATCCGCGACCCCCGGGCACGCTGGGGCAGCTGCTCGGCGGCGGGACGGCTGTCGCTTTCCTGGCGGCTGGTCATGGCGCCGCCGATGGTGCTGGACTACGTCGTGGCCCACGAGGTCGCCCATCTCCGGCACCTCAACCACGGGGCCAAGTTCCGGGCGCTGGTCGCCGACCTTGCCGAGGCGCAGACCGAGGCCGAAGCCTGGCTCACGCGCCAGGGAACCGGCCTCCATCGTTATGGCTGAGACCCCGCCGGCGCCGGGTCCGGCCCTGCCGAAATGGCCGATCGGGCCGGAAACCTTCACCATGGTGTTGCTGCTGACGGTCCTGGTGGCCTACGGCGCGATTTCCAACAACATCGTGCTGCCGGTCCTGCCGGCCCTGGCCCAGGGTTTCGACGTGCCCGTCGGTGCCGCCATGCTGACCATCTCGACATTCTTCGTCGGCTTCGGCCTGGGCCAGGCATTCTACGGTTCCCTGTCCGACCGGTTCGGGCGGCGGCCGGTGCTGATGGCCGGCGTCGGCCTCTACACCCTGGCCTCGGCCGGCTGCGCCTTCGCCCCCGATTTGGAAACCCTGATGGTCGCGCGCCTGCTCCAGGGGTTGGCGGCGGCCTCGGCCCAAGTGCTGGCCCGCGCCGTCGTGCGCGATCTGTTCACGCCGATCCGCGCCGCTCAGATCTTGTCCCTGATGTCGGCGGCCTTCGCCTTTACCTCGGCCTTGGCGCCGTTCGTGGGCGGCCTGTTCCAGGGCTGGTTCGGCTGGCAGGGGGTGTTCATGGTGCTCACCGCCATCGGCGCGGCAACGTTTTTCGTCCTGCTTACGGGATTCGGCGAAAGCCTCTCGAAAAAGGATCCCGATGCCATGAACCTGCCGCGGATCACCGCCAATTACCGGAGCATTTCGGTCAATCGCGTTTTCCTCGGCTACACGTTCACCTTCTCCGCCGCCTTCGCCGGCATGTTCGCCTTCCATTCGGGATCGTCCTTCGTCTTCATCAGCCTGTTCGGCTACACGCCCCGGATGTTCGGCGTCTTTTTCGCCCTGGTGCTGGTCGGCTATCTGCTCGCAACGGTGGTCTCAACCAAGCTGGTCCCGGTGCTCGGCATTCATCGCCTGGTGGCCGCCGGCGTCCTGATTTCCGTCGTGGCGAGCGGCATCATGCTGGCCCTGGTGCTGGCAATCCCGGCAAACCCGGCGGCGATCCTGATCCCCCAGTTCGCCTTCATGTTCGGTTTCGGGCTCGTCATGCCCAACGCCATCGCCGGCGCCCTGGCCCCGTTCCCCGAAAAGGCGGGCGCCGCCTCGGCGCTGCTCGGCTTCATTCAGCAGACCGCCGGCGGCTCCATGGTCGCGGTGCTTGGGCTCCTGGTCGACGGGACGGCTCTGCCCATGGCGGGCTGTATCTTCGCCGGCGCCGTCCTCGCTGTGGCATGTTTCCTGGTGATCCTGCCGCGCACCGCCCGGGTCCACGAGACCGCTGGCTAGAGCCGCCGGCCGGGGCGGATCGCCTTCGGATCAGTGGGGGTATTCGGGCCCCGAATCGTCGGGCTGAATGACCCATCGCCGCGAGCTGCCGGGCCGGGCGCCGCGCCCGCCCGCCGCCTGCCCGCCCGCGGCAGGCGCGGCGTTCTCGCCGCCGCCGAACAACCGGCTCCAGAAGCCGCCCCAACTGCGCCGGCCGGGCAAGGCCTTCGGATCCAGGCCCTGATGGGCGGCGGCCATGATTTCGCGGAAGAGACGTGCCGGAAGGCCCCCGCCGGTCACGCCCCTCATCGGCGTGCCGTCGTCGTTACCGAGCCATACGACGGTGACGAAATCGGCGGAATAGCCGATGAACCAGGCATCGCGGTAGTCCTGGGTGGTGCCGGTCTTGCCGCCGGCGGGGTAGCCGAACCGCGCGGCCTTGCCGGTCCCCTGCTCCATGACCGCGCGCATCATGGCGTTGACATCGGCCAGCATGTCGGGGCCGATGCGGTTGCCCGGGCCGGACCCGGTCCGACGGTAGATCTCCCGTCCGCCCGCGTCCTTGACGGCGGAAACCCCATGGGCGAATACGGCATTGCCGCCGTTGGCGAAGGCCGCATAGGCCTGGGCCATCTCCAACGGCGTCACCTCCGACGTGCCAAGGGCCAATCCCGCCTCGCGCCGGAGCGGCGTGGTGATGCCGAGCGCCCGCGCCCAGCGGATGGCGCGGTCGGCCCCGGCGTGCTGGAGCACCCTGACGGCAACGGAATTGTAAGACCCGGCCAGGGCATCGGTCAGGGTGACGTCGCCGTGATATTTGTTGCCGTAGTTCTTGGGGCGGAAACGGCCGATTCGGACGGGCCCGTCCAGCAGCACGGTATCCGGCCTCAGCCCCGCCTCCAGCCCGGCCAGGTAGACGAAGGGCTTGAAGGCCGAACCCGGCTGGCGCAGGGCCTGGGTCGCGCGATTGAACTGCGATTCGCCGTAATTGCGCCCGCCTACCATGGCCCTGAGCGCGCCATCGGGCCCCAGCACCACAACCGCCGCCTGGCCCACCCCCCGGGCCTTGCCGGGGCCGGCGAGAAAGCGTTCCACCGCGCCCTCGGCCGCCTGCTGGAGCCGGATATCCAGCGTCGTCTGAACCAGGATGTCACCCTGGCCGGTCCCGACATAGCCCCGCGCCTGATCGAGCGCCCAATCCGCGAAATAGCGTCCCACCCGGACCGGCTGACGCCGGAGGCGCGCCGGGTTGCGCTTGACGATGCGGGCCTGGGCCGCGGTGATCGCGCCGGTCGCCACCATGCGGTCGAGGACGGTCGCGGCACGGCGGGCGGCACGGCCGCGGTTGCGGGTCGGCGCATAGCGCGATGGCGCCTTCAGCAAACCCGCCAGCATCGCCGCCTCGTTGAGCTGGAGCTTGGCCGCGGGCTTGGCGAAATAGCTGCGGCTCGCCGCCTCGATCCCGAAATTGCCGCCGCCGAAATAGACCCGGTTGAGATAGAGGGAAAGAATCTGGTTCTTGGTGAACCTGTCCTCCAACCAGAGGGCCAAAATGACCTCCTGCACCTTGCGCTTCAGCGTCCGTTCCGGCCCCAGGAAGACGTTCTTGGCGAGTTGCTGGGTGATGGTCGATCCGCCCTGAACGACGCGCCCGGCGGCGATGTTCACGGCCACCGCCCGGGCGAGGCCAAGGAGGTCGATGCCGAAATGGCTGTAAAAGCGCGCATCCTCGACCGCCATGACCGCGCGCGGCACGTAAGGCGGCAACTGGGCGACCGTCACCGGCTTGGCCACCACCTGGCCGAACCTGGCGAAGCGGCGCCCGTCGGTGGCCAGAAGGGTCACCGCCGGTTGGCGCTTCAGCGCCGGAACGTCGTCCAGCGGCGGCAGATCGTAGGCATACCAAGCGACCAGCGCCGTCATGCCGAGCGCGCCCCATATGGCGATCACCAGCGTCCAGCGAAACAACGTGCCCCACACGCCACGGCGCTTGGCCTTGCGCGCGGGTTTGCGGGCCGTCCTGGCGTCGGCCTTGGGATTGGATTTGCGGGTACGGCGCGGTTTATTGGCCATGGCGTCGGGTTACCCCGCGATTGGGGCGGGAAAAGGGCACGCCCGGCCGACCCCGCCTGAGGGCCGGGTCAGACGTCCAGATTGGCGACCTCGAGCGCGTGGGTCTGGATGAACTCGCGCCGCGGCTCGACGACATCGCCCATGAGGGTGGAAAAGATATCCTCCTGAACCTCGGCATGGCTGATCTTGACCTGCAGCAAAGTCCGCGCGTCGGGATCGAGAGTCGTCTCCCACAGCTGTTCCGGGTTCATCTCCCCAAGACCCTTGTAGCGCTGCACCGAAACCCCCTGCCGGCCTAGGGACATCACGGTTTCCACCAGCCCCGTGGGCCCGGTGATCACGGATTCGGACTCCTTGCGGTTCAGCTTCGAATGCCGCTCATAGTAACGCTGGAGCTTGCCCGCCCGGTCGTCGAGCTTGCCGGCCTCCACCATGGAGATCAGCTTGGCGTCGATGGTGAAGCGTTCCGGCACGCCGCGAAGCACGCGTTCGAACACCATGTTGCCGAGCTCATCCACCTTGCCGGTCCAACCCCGGTCGATCTCGGCCACCATGGCGTCCAGGCGGCGCGCGATATAATCGGCGACGGCCTCGGTCTGCTCGGGGTCGGCGAACAGGCCGTCGTTCAGCGCCCCCAGGATCGCCGCCTGCTCGACCAGCGCCAGGGAGCCCGAGCGCCGGGCCAGGGGCGCCAGAAGGTTGCGCGCCGTGCGCGCCTCCTCCAGTACCTCGCGCAATTCCTCGCCCGCCACCTGCTGGCCGTCATGCAGCGTCAGCACGGCCTCCTCGATACCGGCATTGATGAGGTAATCTTCAAGCGCCCGGTCGTCCTTGAGATAGACCTCCGAAGAGCCCCTTTTGGCGCGATAGAGCGGCGGCTGGGCGATGTAGAGATGACCCCGCTCCAGCAGCTCCGGCATCTGCCGGTAGAAGAAGGTGAGCAGCAGGGTGCGAATGTGGGCGCCGTCGACATCGGCGTCGGTCATGATGATGACCTTGTGATAGCGCAGCTTGGAGATGTTGAAATCGTCGGCGCCGATCCCGGTACCGAGCGCCGTGATCAGCGTGCCGATTTCCACCGACGACAGCATCTTGTCGAAACGCGCTCGTTCGACATTGAGGATCTTCCCCCGGAGCGGCAGGATCGCCTGGTTGGCCCGGTTGCGTCCCTGCTTGGCGGAACCGCCGGCCGAATCGCCCTCGACGATGAAGATTTCCGAAAGCGCCGGATCCTTCTGCTGGCAGTCGGCGAGCTTGCCCGGCAGCGACGAGATGTCGAGCGCGCCCTTGCGCCGGGTCAGCTCCCGCGCCTTGCGCGCCGCCTCCCGGGCGGCGGCGGCCTCGACCGCCTTGGCGATGATTCGCTTGCCCTCGTTGGGGTGTTCCTCGAACCACTGGCCGAGCTTGTCGGCGACGATGCTTTCCACCACCGGACGCACCTCCGAGGACACCAGTTTCTCCTTGGTCTGGGAGGAGAACTTGGGATCCGGCACCTTGACCGACAGCACGCAGGTCAGCCCCTCACGGGAATCGTCGCCGGTGATCTGAATTTTCTCCCGCTTGGTGACGCCGACCTCGGCGGCGAAGTTGTTGACGGTGCGGGTCAGGGCGGCGCGGAACCCGGCCAGATGGGTGCCGCCGTCGCGCTGGGGAATGTTGTTGGTGAAGCACAACATGTTCTCGTGATAGGCATCGGTCCATTCCATGGCGATCTCGACCTGGAGGCCTTCGCGTTCGTCGGCCAAGGAAATCGGCGGCGTGTGCAGCGCCGTCTTGGACCGGTCGAGATATTCCACATAGGCCGTCAACCCGCCTTCGTAATACATTTCGTGGTGGACCGGCTCGACCTCCCGGTTGTCGGTCAAGGAGATGGTGATACCGGAATTGAGGAAGGCGAGCTCCCGCAAGCGGCTGCGCAGGGTGTCGTAATCGAAAGTAATGTTCGTGAAAACCTCGGTCGACGGATGGAACGTGACCTCGGTGCCGGTCCGCGACGCGTCTTCCCCGCTCGCCGGCGCGGTGCCTTGCTCGGACAGGGGCCCCTCGGGGTCGCCGTTCCTAAAGCGCATGGCGTATTCGCGCCCGTCGCGCCAGATGCGCAAATCCAGCACCGACGACAACGCGTTGACCACCGAAACGCCGACCCCGTGCAACCCGCCCGATACCTTGTAGGAGTTCTGGTCGAACTTCCCCCCGGCATGCAGCTGGGTCATGATCACCTGGGCCGCCGACACCCCTTCTTCGTCATGGATTTCCACCGGGATGCCGCGGCCGTTGTCGCATACCGTCACCGAACCATCGACATTGAGGGTCACGTCGATGCGGTCGCAATGGCCGGCCATGGCCTCGTCGATGGAATTGTCGACCACTTCGTAGACCATGTGATGAAGCCCGGTGCCGTCGTCGGTGTCGCCGATATACATGCCGGGCCGCTTGCGCACCGCCTCGAGGCCGCGCAGCACCTTGATGGCACCGGCACCGTATTCCTCATCGAGAGGCTCGCCCCCGGCGGCGGGCTGGTCTTCGGGTGGGGTGGCATTGTCGGTCATGGTCTTACCTTCACTGGTTGCGCATGCATCGCGGCGGGACGGGCCGCTTACGCGGTCTCCGCCACGCCGCCGCTTTCGACCCTGAACTGCCGGGCCTGGCCGCCGAAATCGCTAAACAGGGACTGGTCGGTCCCCGTCATCCAGGCCTGGGCGCCGAGCGCGACGATCTCGCCATGCAGGGCCCGGCGCCGGTCGGCATCGAGATGGGCGGACACTTCATCGAGCAGGAGGAGCGGTGCGAATCCGTGCCGTTCCGTCTGCAGCCTGGAGGCGGCGAGGATGATCCCGAGCAAGAGGCTCTTCTGTTCGCCGGTCGACAGCGTCGCCGCGGCACGGCCGCTGTCCGCCTCGCGGACCGACATGTCGGTCCGGTGCGGCCCATGGCCGGCGCCGCCGGTGTCCGCATCCCGGGCGCGGGAGGCCGCCAGGGCATCGGCCAGGCGATCCTCGGCATCGAGCGCCGGGCCCTGGTCGAGCCACGCTTCCGCCTCGCCCTCGGCTTCGATCATGGCGGCGGGGAACGGGCCGATCCCGCCGGCCGCCGCCCGGGTAAGGTCGGCGACGGCGATGAGGCGTGCCGCGGCGACGGCGATGCCGGTCTCCGCCATGGTCCGTTCCAGGGCCGTCAGCCATGCCCGGTCGGCGCCGGGCGTCTTGAGCAGCCGGGCCCGTTCGCGAAGGGCGCGCTCATATTCGTTGATGCGGCCCGCATGGGCGGGGTCGCCCACCGCCACCAGCTTGTCGAGGAAGCGGCGCCGGGCCGAGGGCGAATCGACGAACAGACGATCCTGGGACGGCGTCAGCCACAGCACCGGCACCCGGGAGGCCAAGGCCGCCGGGCCCGATTGCGGCTTGCCGTCGATCCGCACCAGGCGCCGGGCTGCGGCGGCCGCCCCGTCGCGGCCGGTGCCGACATCGAAGGTTCCGCCGGGCGCCTCGAGAACGGCGGCGACGGCCCAGGGCTGGCCACCGACACCATCGTTGCGGCAATCGACGTCGCCAAGGCGCGCGCCGCGCAATCCGCGGCCGGCGCCGAGATAGGACACCGCCTCCAACAGGTTGGTCTTGCCGGCACCGTTCGGCCCGGTCAGGACGACCGGCCGGCCGTCGAGGGCAAGCCGCAGGCGGGCATAATTTCGGAACGCGGTCAGGGTCAGCGCGCGAATAGCCAGCCGTGCCGGTTGGGCCCCGGGCCCCGGCCCGTGGGCCGGAATCGCATATTGCAGGGAGGAGGCGGTCAGCGCTTCAACATCCTTGATTGGTGAACAACGGCAAACCCACAGGCATGGGCCCCGATCACACCCGCATCGGCATGATCACGTAGAGGGCGTTGCCATCGTCGACGTCGCGAACGATGGCCGCCGAGGCGCCGTCGCCAAGCTGGAAGCGGGCCTTGTCGCCGTGGATGCGTTCGGCGATATCCAGCAAGTAGCGGGAATTGAAGCCGATTTCCATGGCCTCGGCATCGTAGCCCACCTCGATCTCCTCTTCGGCGCGGCCCTGTTCGATAGAGGTCGCCGAAAGGGTCACGGTCCCCGGCACCAGCGCAAGCTTCACGGCACGGGACTTTTCGGTGGAGATGGTCGAAACCCGGTCCACCGCCTCGGCGAAGGCCCGGCAATCGACCTCAAGCGTCTTGTCGTTGCCTTCGGGCACCACCCGCTCATAGTCGGGGAACGTGCCGTCGATCAGCTTGGAGGTGAGCATCACGTCATCGAAGGCCAAGGCAATCTTGGCATCGGACAGGCTGACGGCAATGTCGGAATCGGTTTCGTCGATCAGTTTTCGCCACTCGTTGACCATCTTGCGCGGCACGATGACACCGGGCATGTCGGCGGCGCCGTCGGGCAGCGGCACATCGAAGCGGGCCAGCCGGTGGCCGTCGGTCGCCACCGCCCGCAGCATCGGCACGCCGTCCCGTTCCGCCGCATGAAGGTAGATGCCGTTCAGGTAATAGCGGGTCTCCTCGGTCGAGATCGCGAAGCGGGTCTGATCGATCAGCGCCCGCGCGGCCTCGGCCGGAAGGCTGAACCTGTGCGGCAGGGCCTCGTCGCCGAGGGCCGGAAAATCCGCCGGCGGCAGCGAGGCAAGCTGGAAATTGGAGCGCCCAGAGTGCAGCGCGAGTTGGCCGTCGCCGTCCGCGGTCTCCAGCGCAACCTGCGCGCCATCGGGCAGCTTGCGCACGATATCGTGCAGCGTATGGGCCGATGCCGTGATCGCGCCGGGGGCGCCGACCTCGGCCGCGACGGTCTCGGAAATGGCGAGTTCCATATCCGTCGCGGTCAGCCGGATGGCGCCGTCGGCGGTTTCCACCAGCACGTTGTTGAGGATGGGGATGGTGTTGCGGCGTTCGACGACGCTCTGGACATGTCCGAGGGAACGAAGGAGGGACGCGCGTTCGATGGTGAGTTGCATCGGTATGATCGTTACCTGTTGCGCCCGCGGGGCGGGCAGGAGTCGGTTTTCTTGGGAACCGCCGCGCCCCAGGGCAGGGCCCACGCCGTCCCGTTGATCGGCGGCCGGCCCGGTCTGGACAGGATGCCGATAACGCCCCCGGCTAAGGCGTATTCCGGGCGCCCCGGAACCGCCGCCAACCGGGAAAGGACTATAGCACAAGCCCTTGGAATCCGGAAGAAAAAGGGGCCGCATGCGGCCCCCTCCCCAAGTCCCCGGAACGGCCGCCGGCCGCCCCCCCGAACCTCAGTTTTCGAGCATGCGACGGAGAAGATCGACATCTTCGGAAAAACCCGGATCGGTGGCACGCAGCTCTTCGATCTTACGCACCGCGTGCATGACCGTGGTGTGATCCCGGCCACCGAATTTGCGGCCGATTTCCGGCAGCGACCGGGTGGTCAGCTGCTTGGCCAAATACATCGCAACCTGCCTGGGCCGCGCCACGGCCCTGGCACGGCGCGCCGAATGCATGTCGGCGATGCGGATGTTGAAGTGCTCGGCCACCTGCTTTTGGATTTCCTCGATGGTGACGCGCCGGTCGTTTGCGCGCAGCAGGTCGTGGAGCACCTCCTGGGTGGCCTCCAGCGAGATCTGGCGGCCCACCAAGGTGGAATGCGCCACCACGCGATTCAGCGCCCCTTCCAGTTCCCGCACATTGGAGGTGATCTTGTGGGCCAGGAATTCGAGCACTTTCTGGGGCACCTCGGTGCCGAGATGCTCCGCCTTGTTGGCCAGGATCGACAACCGAAGCTCGTAATCGGTCTGATGGATATCGGCGACCAGGCCCCAGCCGAGGCGCGAGCGCAGGCGCTCCTCCATGCCTTCCAGGTCCGAGGGCGACTTGTCGGCGGAAATCACCACCTGATGGTTCTGGTCCACCAGCGCGTTGAAAGTGTGGAAGAACTCCTCCTGGGTGGTCTCCCGCCCGGAGATGAACTGAACGTCGTCGATCATCAGGACGTCGACCGAGCGGAACTGATCCTTGAACGCCATGGTATCCTGGTAGCGCAGCGCCCGGATGAACTGATACATGAATTTCTCCGCCGACAGATAAATGACCCGGCGGCCCGGATGCCGCTCGCGGATGTGCCAGGCGATGGCGTGCATCAGATGGGTTTTGCCGAGCCCCACCCCGCCATAGAGGAACAGCGGATTGAACGGGGCATGGTTGGCCTCGGCGACGCGCCGGGCGGCGGCATAAGCGAATTCATTGGACTTGCCGACGACGAAATTGCCGAAGTTGAACCGCGGGTCGAGGGGGGCGCTGACATCGCCGCCCGACGGGTTTGCGCCCTTGCGTGAAGACGACGCCCCGGTCGCCGCGCTGGGCGCTTCGGCGGGGCGCGGGGCGGCGCGTTCGGCCGCCTTCTTCACGGTAATCTCAACCCCGCCCAAATCGTTGCATTCCTGGTCCATCAGGGCGCTGATGCGATCAAGATAGTGGCGTCGGACCCAGTCCCCCATGAACCGGGTCGGCGCGCAGATCAGCGCCTTTCCATGATCCACCCCGCACAAATGAAGAGGTCCCAGCCAACTCTTGAACTCGGCATCTCCGATCTCCGCCCGGAGCCTCTCTCTGACGCGCCCCCACGCCGCGTCATATGCTGACAAATCGTCACTCATTGCGAAATTCCAGCCTCAATCTTGTACCCAGGGCAGGCCGCTGGCTTTCCAGCCTTCCTTTTCGCCCCGGTGTTTGTTTTCGTTGTGCCCCCCCTCGAACCCCTGGGCGACGTTGTAAGCACGCGTGAAACCCGCCTCCGTCAGCTTGATTGCCGCGGCCCGGGAGCGGGCGCCCGAGCGGCAGATCACCAGCACCGGTGCGCCCTCATTCGCACCGGCCGCCTTGACCTGATCGACAAAGCCGGCATTCACCTGCATGGTCGGAAAGACCTGCCAGGGAATGAAACGGGCTTCCTTGCCCAAAGACCGAAGATCGGGAACGCCGACGAAAGCCCATTCGGGCTGGGTCCGGCAATCAATCAAAACCGCTTCCGAAGATTCTTCCAAAATGGCCCAAGCATCCGACGGAACGACATCGCCACCGTACCCCTCACCCGGCGCCACCTCTTTTTCCGTGGCGGTCCTGAGGTCCTCCCCCGACATACTTGATTCTCCCGATCAGGCCCGTAGACGGCCCCGGCCCCTTAGCGGGCCCCTTCTTCTTTTCAAAAGCGCTATTTGTTTCGTTGTT
>Ga0224512_10002868_pt1 | contig 15477 bp, 15 predicted proteins | sample SF_May12_sed_USG_4_FD_169103 | JGI IMG/M metagenome (GOLD analysis project Ga0224512, IMG submission 169103) | Sediment microbial communities from San Francisco Bay, California, United States - SF_May12_sed_USGS_13 | ecosystem: Environmental > Aquatic > Marine > Sediment | place: USA...
AGCACAGAGCCAGTTTCTACCCAAACCCCAGGTCAGCGAACTGCCCTACCGTATCTTCACACGGCAGAGGTCACTGGTTCGATCCCAGTAGCGCCCACTCCGATCCTTCTCAGCTGATTCCTGTCCTCGAGTGTGTCTCCTGTCCCGAAGTGTTTCGTCAAGCTTGCGGGTCGGCCCTTTCAGCAGAGTGTCTCCAACCCTGTCAGCCGAGTGTCAGTTCGAGTCTCTGTGTTTGCTTGTTTTTTCCGGGGTGATGTCGTACGGATCGTTCCGGGGACATGTCGGACGTTCCGGGGACATGTCTGACACCGCCTGAGTAGTTGGCGCATGCTGGGCCTCTGAGCGTGAGCGAGGAGGTCGGGTGTGGGTTTGAAGGTGGTGACCATGGCTGAATTGCGATTGGATGTGTTGACCGAGCCGTTACGGACCGGTGAGACGGTGGCGGATGTGTGCCGCCGGTATGGGATTTCGCGAGACACCTACTACCGGTATCGGCGCCGTTACCTGGCTGAGGGTCTGGCCGGGTTGGAGGACCAATCCCGACGTCCCAATTCGTCTCCGGTGAAGATCCCGGCCCAACTCGAGCTGCAGATCGTGGAGATGCGAAAAGGTCATCCCCGCTGGGGTGCCCGCCGGATCCGCACCGAACTAACCCGAGCCGGGATCGACCCACCGGCGATCTCGACGATCCATCAGGTGTTGGTCCGTAATGGGCTGGTTGCTGCGCAGCCGCCCCGACGACCTCGAGCCGATAAACGGTTCGAGCGGGAGATCGCCAACGACCTGTGGCAGATCGACGCCACCCAGATCCCCCTTGGTGATAGCACCAAAGGTTGGGTGGTTGACCTCATCGATGACCATTCGCGCTATCTGCTGACTGCGCTGGCCGGCCCGGCTTCCACCGGGGAGTTGGCCTGGGACGCCTTTGAGACCGCCGCTTCCCGTTATGGACTACCCCGCCAGGTGCTATCCGATAACGGGCTGTGTTTCACCGGACGCCTGCACGGCACCGAAGTCATGTTCGAAAAGAGCCTCGACGATCTCGGGGTGGAGATGATCAACTCGGCGCCCTATCACCCCCAAACCCTCGGCAAACTTGAACGCTTCCACCGCACCCTCAAAGAATGGCTCCGAGACGAGGGACCACCATTCGATCTGGAACATCTCCAAGAGCTATTGGACGGGTTCCGGTTCCACTACAACCGCCAACGCCCCCACCAAGGCATCGGAGACGCCACTCCCGCCGAGCGGTACGGTACTGAGCCGTTGCCACCCGCCCAGATACGGCTACCCGGCCCCGAAGAGATGACCGGACCCTCCTACCCGCCCCACTCGATTCTCCGCAAGGTCGGATCGTCAGGGAACCTCGGCTACTCCGGGAAGCTCATCCAGGTCGGCATGCGGTGGGCCGGTGCCACCCTACGAATCATCCCCCTCGGAGAACTCACCCACATCTACTACGGCGAAATGGTGATCCGTACCCTCACTATCAACCCCGACCGCTACTACCAAGGCCTCAACGGGCACGGAAGGAGACGAACCACCACGACAAGCAAAACAAGTGTCAGATAAGTTCCAAGTACGCGGTGTCAGACATCAGTCCAGAACAAACACTGTCAGGAACCCTCTGTTCTTTCCGGTTTCATGTCGTACGGATCGTTCCGGACTCATGTCGGACGTTCCGGACACATGTGCGGCAGTGTTCCGGGGACATGCGTGACACCACCGAGATTCACCACTGCATACTCGGCAGCGGAGAACACCCTGAGAACGCTTCAGCAACGGGTCAGTGCGACAGGGCGTTGGATTGTCCTCGAGAGGTTGCTCTTGGTCGGTCCTTTGGCTAACCCGGCTCCAGGGTCGCTCGTATCAGCACTGTCCACCGCGGCGCGGAAACCACGTGACAGCGCTCAGACCGGAGCCTGACCGCGGCATGACAGGGCCACCCCCCACTATCTGTTCAAGAACCATTCGAGAAGGGAGGCACCCGTCATGCAGCACCAACCATCCCGAAAGCCTCAGACGGACGCGCCTCTGGGACCGCCATCGCGATTCGCGCACAGCACCCTTTCAGTCCCACACGCACATGCAACAAGTTGCTGGGTGTCTACATGTAGACAGGTGAGCCGGTGATGGATCTCGACCGTGGCGTTCTGGCGAGACTGGACCGCAAGCTGTTGGCTGGCCTTGGGCAGGACGAGACGTATCGGATGGTGCGGGTGCCGGTGACGGTGGCGAAGTGGGCGACGTGGAAGCGGTATTGCGACTCGGCCGGGATCTCGATGGGTCGTGCCATCGTGGCGCTGATTGATCGGGAACTGGTCAGCGTGTTCGGCGATCGCACCGAGGAACACCCTGCGGTGTTCGCGGGCAAGGCGGAGGAGGAGTTGGCCAGACGCCAGGAACAGGTTGCACGCCGTGAGGAGAAGGCGACGGTTGTCGAGGAACGGCTCCGGGCGTGGAACGCGCACCTCCGCAGGTGGGAGGTCGAGTTGGAGACCCGTGAGCGGCGAGTCGCGTTCGCAGCGGAGGAGGCTGCTCAACTAGCCGAGGTGGGGACCAAGGTCGGGCGGAACCAACGTTGCCAATGCGGTTCGGGTCTCAAGTACAAGCACTGCCACGACCTGCCCGGAGGGGTGGAGGGGCGTGCTCCCAGATGATGTCTTGCTGGGACTGTGGATCTGCTCGGCGCGGGCCGCGCGAGGTCGCTCGTGGCGGTGAGCGTTCTGTGGGTTAGATGCGCTGCAGGGTCCCATCGGCGCGCTCAGATTCGAGCCGTCTTCGCCTTCAAGGAGCGAGCAACTGCGGTGAGCTGATCGCCATCGTGCTCATCGTGGTGGGTGTCGCATTGCTCCGAGCATTGGGCGGCGATGCCGGTGCAGGGAACACCGACAGCTCAGCTGCGTCGCCTCATGTTTCCCGCTGGGAATGAGATACTGCGAGAGCGGCATGTGGGAGAAGTGGCAGGACCTGTCGACCCAATCGGGTACCTACTCAGGCCGTTGACAAGGGACTTCGAGGTGTGAGAGCCGTCCTGTCAGGTCCACGCCTGCTCGGCGCGGCGAGCAGGATGCAATCTCCTACGGGAACTGCATCACCTATCGCACAGATGGTTCAGGAACTGTCCGGTCGGGGCCCACCGCGAATCGCCCGCTATCTCTTCTCGTCCAGGACCCCGCCGCGCGGGGTCGTCGGGACGACTGCGGTTCTAGGCCACACGGCAGCGCGCATTCAGGGGCTGCCTCATCGAATCAGTAGGGTTCGAGGGAGGGTGCTGGATCGCCGAGACGAATCAGGGAGGGCGCGATGGTTCAGGTTGCAGCAAAGACCGGCTTGGTCGGCTTCTTCGACATCCTCGGGTATCAGCAGATGCTGCTCGCCAACGATGTCGCCAGCACCGCCCGGGTCGTGGTCGACGTGCTGGTCGAGGTGCCGAACCTCGTTGTGTCGGGAATGTTCGAGGACCAGGGACTCGAGCTCGTCGGCGTATCGAACGACGATGTTTCGACCGATGACCTCGAGGCGTGGTCCGAACTGGAGCCCTATTACGAGAGCGTCGTTCGAGAGGAGACGGGCTGGCTGCTCTTCTCCGACAGCATCCTGGTTAGCCTCCCGGTCGATCTCGACGACGGGATCCCCTTGTGGGGAACGAAGGTCGTCGCGTTCGTGGAGGTGTGCTCGTTCCTGCTCCGGCGGATGTTCGATGTCGGTCTGCCGTTGCGCGGTGGAATCTCGTTCGGGGAGTTCTTCATCCATGAAACCTTCTTCTCCGGTAGTCCCATCATCGATGCATACCAGCATTCGGAGAGTCTCCAGTTGAGCGGTTGCGTGCTGGCGCCGAGCGCGGCGCACTTGTACCGCCAGATGAAGCAATATGCCATCGACCGGGACTTCGACGGCTCAATTCGCGGGATGCTCGATCAGCTCTGTGTCGACTATCTGATCCCCAAGAAGCGAGACCGCGTCGAAACAGGATCCATGGTCAACTGGGTGAACCTGCCGATGCGCTTCTTCGAGGGTCTGCCATCGGACCTGAGGCAGTACGTCTATTCGTCGTTTGTGGCACACAACAAGGACGCGGTGCCAGCGGTCCAACCGAAAATCGAGAACACCGAGGCCTTCGTACGCAAGATCGTCGAAAACGTCGAGCCGCGACCGTGGCCGGCGATGCCCCCAATGTTGACCGAAACGTTCTTGCAGGTGAAGTCCGAGGGGAGGTTTCGCTGATCGACCGTGCCGAACGACATCCGCATCGCGCGTGTTGGAAGGCTGCGATGGCGTCCACATCAGCATCAGTGGACAGGACGAGCCGGCAGTGGTCGAAGCGGTCGTCGCCGCGGCGCCCGGCAGTGGCCACGCCGGATCACGTACGGTCGCCGGCGGCGACATGGAAGTCGCCCGGACCGCATTCATGACGATCGCTGATCAGGAGCGGTCCAGCCAGTCGATCATCTTCGCTCAGGCGATCGGGCTCGCCGGCCTGTCCACCTTCTGGACCACCGGGCCGCTCGAAGCCATTCCGCTGCTCCTCGAAGGCGTGACAGCTCGCAGGCGTGAGTCGCTGCGGGATGGCGGAATCACCGCACTGCTGGCCTTGGCGTACGCGGAGGTTGGGGACTGGACGGCGGCCGAGGATGCCGCAGCCGACGCGTTCGCCCTTCCCGAACCGGACGAGTGGATTGGCTATCCGGATCGCATGGCGGCTCACTACGCCCTCGGGAAGGCTCGTCTCGCCCGCGGGGAGCGTGATGAGGCCGCCTCCCGCATCAGCACCGGCCTGGGCATGGCCCGGGAGTGGGTGGAGCCTGTCTTCGTTGCCTACGGATGTCTGGCTTTGGCCGATGCCCGCACGGACTATGCCGAGAAGCGAGCTCTGGTCCGTGAGGCGAGGACGTTGACCGACGGGCTCGAGGGACGGGGGCGCATCACCGAACTCGTCGCCGCCGCAGAGCGCAAGCTGGCGTTGCGGAGACCACACCAGCAAACGGCCGGCACCGTGCATGTCGACCCGCTCACCGATCGCGAGTTGGACGTGTTGCGCCTGCTCAGAAGTGATCTGTCCCTCCGGGAGATCGCCAACGAGCTCTACATCTCGCACAACACCGCCAAGAGCTACACCCAGTCGATCTACCGCAAGCTCGGTGTCACCTCGCGGTCCGCCGCACTCGAGACCGCCTCCGACCTCGACCTCTTCTGACACCTCACCCGGGGCGGTTCACCATCAGGGCGATGACATCCCACCCTCGGTCATCCGACGCTCCATGACATGGAGCACGAACAGACGGACGGCCATCCGGGGACCAGGCGCTTTCGTATCTGGGTCCAGGGACGGCTGGCCGAGGGCTTCAGCGAAGGTCTTGTGGGGATCGACCAGGAGGTCGTGCCGGCGGGAACGGTGCTGAGCGGTGTGCTGCTCGATCAGTCGCAGTTGCACAGCACCCTCGATCTCCTTCGTGGCTTGGGCATAGACGTGCTCCGCTTCGAGGTGGACCCACCTCCGACCGACCCAGCCAGTCGGCCGTGATTCATGACCAAGGGAAGGGCACGATGCAGGTAGCGATCGTCTTCGACAGCAAGACCGGGACGACCAAGGCGGCGGCCGAGGCGATGGGAGGACTCGTGCGAAAGGCGGGGCACGAGTGCACCGTCAGCTCCGTTCAGGACGCCGATCCCGCAACCGTGAGCGCGGCCGACGCCATCTGTGTCGGGAGCTGGGTCATGGGGCTCTTCTTCTTGTTCCAGAAGGCCACCCCGGCCACGACGGACTTCATCGATCGTCTCGGCAACCTGGACGGCAAGCCGATCGCAGTGTTCTGCACCTACAAGACGGCGGTGGGCGGGATGCTCTCCAAGATGGCCGCCCGACTGGAGGGTCGCGGAGCCAAGGTCACCGGGTCGTTCAGGTCACGCGGACCGGTTGCCGCAGAGGGCTTCGCCGCATGGGTCGAGAGCCTGGGATAGGTGCCCCACCGCTTCTCAGAGATTGAAAGGATCGAGCGATGTTCAATCGAATCCTGGTCATCGGGGCGACCGGCCTGTTGGGCAAGCCGGTCGTGGAACAGCTGACCCAGAGCGGTCACACAGTCCGGATCCTCACCCGCAGCCCTGAGAAGGCGGACGCCCTGTTTGGCGGCACCGTCGAGATCGCCGAGGGGTCGGCGACGAACATCGATGACGTCCGTCTGGCGATGGCGGGGTGCGACGCGGTACACATCAACTTGTCACCGGCAACGGAGTACACCGCCACGAGCCACGTCATCGAGGTCGCAGACGGTCGGCTCGAACGCCTCGGCTACGTCTCGGCGACCACCCTGAGCGAAGAGAAACGGTGGTTCTACAGAGTCGACGTGAAGATGCGCACCGAGGAACTCGTCCGCGACAGCGGTCTCCCGTACGCCATCTTCTGCCCGACCTGGGTGATGGAGACGTTGCAGAACTTCATTCGCGGCGGCAGGTGGGCGCTCTCCGTCGACGGCAAGAACCCGCCTCTGCTGCACTTTTTCGCGGCAGCCGACTTCGGGCGGATGGTCGCAACGTCGTACGAGGACGACCGGGCGCTCGGGAAGCGGCTCTACGTCTACGGCCCGGAGGGGATCACGATCGGGGATGCGATGGATCGCTTCGCCGCCGCTTGCTATCCGGAGGCGAGAGTGGTCCATCTGAAGGTCTGGCAGGCGCGGCTCCTGGCGAAGCTGATCCGCAACGCAGAGCTCGCCGAGGTGACCGAGTTGATTGCATATCTTGACACCGCAGGTGAGCATGGCGAGCCCGCCCTCGCCAACGAGCTCTGCGGCGCACCCGCCATCACCCTCCACGACTGGTTCGAGATGCCGCGAGACGAACAGGGCGGGTTCGCCCATTAGCCGCCGAGACGCGGGGTTGGGGTATCAAGGCAGCAGGGCTGCGGGCTCTATGTCGATGCGCTACGGGGGGCATTGCCGGACGAGTCGTCTGACGTCATCGACGACCGGATGCGTTCTGCGATGTTCGAAACGTCATTCACCTCTTCCCACCAACCGCAAGCGAAACCGCCATCGGCGTCCCAGCGCCCGTTGAATCAGCTCACGTACTCCCTGACCCGGATCCAAGGACGAGTCGATCAGGGCGGAACACCCCGGGGGGTTGAGAGGGAGGGTGATGCCCAACCCCCCTCTTGGGGCAGACGATTCGGTTATGGCGAACAACCAGAGACGGAAGGAGAACCAGTGACTGATGAACAACGCCAATGGGCAATTCGGCGTATCCGAGCCAAGCGTGGATTCTGGGTCCACTTCGCTGTCTATTTCGCAGTGAATGCGCTCCTAGTACTCATCTGGGCGATGACCTCCGGCGGGTACTTCTGGCCGGTTTGGCCACTGCTCGGATGGGGCATCGGCGTCGTGGCCCACGCCGTGAGCGTCTACGTCGGGCCTCGGGAGATCAGCGAAGCGCAAATCGATCGCGAGCTGCAAGGCCGGTTCGGGTCGTAGCAAGCGCCCTGTGAGCGGGAAGGATTGGCCATGAAGCATGATCGCGAATTCGACATTGTGGTGTGGGGTGCCACCGGTTTCACGGGGAGGCTGGCGGCCGAGAAGCTGGCGGCCCGCGCCGGAAGTGGAAGCGACCTGCGCTGGGCGATTGGTGGGCGCAACCGGGCCAAGCTCGAGGCGGTGCGTTCTGGATTGGGTCCGGCGGCAGCGGACATCCCGATCATCACCGGTGACAGCCACGACGTGGCGTCCCTGGAGCCGTTGGCGGCCCGGACGAACGTGGTGTGCTCAACGGTTGGTCCGTACGCCATGTACGGCTCCGAACTGGTGGGTGCGTGTGTGCGGGCCGGAACTCACTACTGCGATCTAGCGGCTGAAGCACACTGGATCCGAAAGATGATGGACGCACATGAAGGCGAGGCTGCAAAGACCGGTGCCCGGATTGTGCACGCCTGCGGTATGGACTCCATCCCGTCGGACGTGGGTGTGTACTACCTGCAGCAGCGCACTACGCAGCTCTACGGAAAGCCGTGTTCACGGGTCAAGATGCGAGTGACCGAGATGCGGGGCGGGTTCAGTGGCGGAACCGCCACCAGTCTGCTTCACGGGACCGAAGCGGGCCGGACGGATCCGTCAATCGGACGGGCCATGACGGAGCCGTACTACCTGGCTCCGGAAGGCCACCGCCGGGGACCCGATGAGCCAGACGACATGAGGTCGACGAAGGTCGAATACGACCAGGACCTCCAGGTCTGGACGAAGCCGTTCTTCATGGGGCCGATGAACAGCAAGATCGTGCGCCGGACCAATGCACTCCTCGGTTATCCATATGGCGAAGGTTTCCGGTACGACGAAGCCCGGGTGGTTGCCGACGGCATGTCCGGCCGAATCAAGGCGAAGGCTGAAGCGTTGGGATACGTTGCGTTCTTGGCAGCTGTGGCGAGCCCACCGACCCGGTCGCTGCTGACGAAGTACGTGTTACCCGATTCCGGGGAAGGTCCCGACAAAGAGACACGCGAGTCCGGCCAGTGGAAGATCGTTCTCATCGGCAAGGTGGACGATGGCACGACCGTACGGACGCTGGTTGGCGGCGAGGGGGATCCGGCAACAGATTCCACCAGCCGGATGCTCATCGAATCGGCACTGTGCCTGGCTCAGGATGCGGACAAGATCCCCGTCGGGGGTGGCTCTTGGACGCCGGCCGCGGCGATGGGAGACCTGTTGTTGGATCGGCTGACCTCGCACGCGGGCATGAGCTTCGAGTTCGAGCCGACGTTCGGAAGGAGTAGGACGTCATGAGTACCGACCAGAACCATTCAACTGTGGTCATCGGAGCCGGGCTCGGGGGGCTGTGTTGTGGCGCGCTTCTCGCCAGACACGGTGTGCCCGTCACGATCGTCGAGCAGCACAGCAAACCGGGTGGGTACGCAGGGGTGTTTGCCCGAGCAGACGGCAGATTTGTCTTCGAAATCTCGCTGCACGGGACGGCGCTGAACGACAACGCGGGAGCCCGCATTCTCGACGAGCTCGGAGTCTTCGACAAGATCGAACTGGTTCAGCTGCCTGAGGTCTATCGCCTGAAGACCCCTGATCTGGAGATCTCCGTCCCGCAGCGCGATCCGGAGGCTTACATCGCCTTGCTAGTTGAGCACTTCCCCGATGAGAAGGATGGGATCCGAGGTTTCGTTCGATACATGGTCGACCTCACCGAGGAGGGTATGCGGTTCGAGTTGATGGAAGACTTCGACCTGCGGATGTTCCCGGTCGAGTTCCCGATGATGTGGGATATCCGGAACAAGACGCTCGCTGATCTTCTGGATGAGTACGTCGCCGACCCGTCGCTCAAAGAAGCCTTGGCAGGGCTGTGGCCCTATATCGGCCTCCCCCCGTCGAGGCTCTCCGCGTTCCTGTACGCCTCGATAGCCGGTCAGTACCTCAGGAACGGGTCCTTCTACATCAAGCCCCGGTCGCAGGCGCTCAGTGGGGCGCTCGCCGAGGTTGTCGAAGAGGCCGGTGGGCAGATCATCTACCAATCGGTGGCCGAAGAGATCCTGGTAGCCGATGGTTCAGTCACGGGTGTCCGCCTATTCGACGGAACAGTTCTGCCGGCGATGGCCGTCGTCAGTAACGCAAGTGCAATCACGACGTTCACCAAGCTGCTTCCAGATGGGGCTCTGCCCGCCGAGTACCTAGAGCAGATCGCGACGTACCGGCCGAGTGTCTCCACCTTCATTGTCTGGCTCGGGCTGAATACCGAGCTACGGGGCAAGACCGACGCATACAGCACGCACGTCGCGACCGGTGCCGGACCCGAGGCTGAATACGAGGCCAGCTTGCGAGGGGACCCTGACCAGGTCGGGTTCAGTGTGACCGTCTACGACAACGCCTTCGAAGGCTATTCGCGGCCCGGAACCTCCACCGTGATGCTGTTCTGCCAGAGCGGCTGGGAACCCTGGGAGGAGTTCGAAGCCGACTATGTCAGTGGCGACAAGGTGGCGTACGAAGAACAGAAGGAGCGGTGGAGCGAAAGCCTGATCCGGCGAGCCGAGGAGCTGGTGATTCCCGGTCTCTCGTCCATGATCGAGGTCAAAGTGACGGCCTCGCCTCTCACCAATTGGGCGTACACAGGCAACACCCAGGGGGCGATCTACGGCTTCGAGCCGTCGATGGACAACGCGTATATGACGAGAATCCAGAACGAGACCCCGGTCAAGGGGCTGTATCTCGCAGGCGCGTGGGGCAGCCCGGGTGGCGGATTCGTCGGGGCTCTCAACGGTGGTGCGGCAGCTTTTAAGGCCCTGACCGATTGCTGGGCACAAGAGTGATCAGTCCAGCACCGGTCGAGGAACCGTCGGAGCTGATCGAACTCCGCCTGGGTCCCGCAACGCACCCACATACCTATCAGGCACATACTTTTCGGGCTCGCTCACGACAACCCAAGGTGCCGCCCAGCTCGAACAAGGATCGGAGCTTTGTCCGTGAACCTCTTCGAGGATTGGATGGGAACTGGGCTGGCGGCAACCTCGGTCGCGACCGCCACGGTCCTGACGGCCGCTGTCCTTCTCTTGGTCGTCCTACGCCGTGTTCTCCTGCCTTGGTTGGCTCGGGTGGCCCGTCTCACGGTCTTCCGGTGGGACGATGTTCTGGTCGATCGCAGGTTCCAGCGTTGGTTGGCATTGCTGCTGTCGGCGGTGTTCGTTCACCTCGCCGCCCCGGTGGTTCCGGGCCTTAATGACTTCTGGACCGAATTCTGGGTGCGGGTGACTGCCGCGTTCGCCATCTTCTTCGGCACCCTGGCCACCAACTCCTTGCTGATGGCCTTCAATACCGTCTACGAGACGCTTCCCGTCTCGCGGGAGCGTCCCATCAAGGGTTACCTCCAGGTCGTGTGGATCTTCGTCTACATCTTCGGCGATATCTGGGTGCTGGCGGTGCTGGTCGACCAGTCTCCGTGGTACTTCCTCAGCGGGCTGGGCGCGGCAGCGGCAGTATTGCTGCTCCTCTACCGTGAAACCATCCTGTCCTTTGCCGCTTCCATACACCTTGCCCAGAACGACATGCTCCGGGTCGGGGACTGGATCGAGATGCCCCTGTTTGGCGCAGACGGGACCGTGATCGACATGGCGTTGGCCACGGTCAAGGTCCAGAACTGGGACAAGACCATCACCACCATCCCCACCCACAAACTTACCTCCGAGTCGTTCAAGAACTGGCGGGGCATGAAGGAGGCGGGAAACCGGCGGATCAAACGTTCGATCAACCTCGACATCTCCACCATCCGCTTCCTCACCGACGAGGAGACCGAGCGGTATTCACGCTCGGAACCGCTCGTCGACCACTCCACCGTCAAGCGAGAGGATCCCCTCAAAACCACCGCCGCCGGTGCCGCACCCGAACTCGTGACGGGGAATGCACACCGCCCCACCAACGTCGATGCCCTCCACGACTACCTCATCGCCCACCTGAAACGGAACCCTGACCTCGCCACTGACACCATGCCGTTCCTCGTGAGACAACTATCTCCAGGCCCGCACGGATTGCCCCTCGAGATCTATGCGTTCTCAAATGAAACCAGGTGGGAGAAGTACGAAGCGATCCAAGACAGCATCGTCGGCCATGCGCTGGCCGTGTTGCCCCAGTTCGACCTCCGAGCATTCCAAGAGTCGACCGACTCCACTATGCATCGATGAACCTCGAGCTACCCCGGTAGTGGTTATCAGCGGTTTCGCATCCACCTCCCACGCTCGATTGGTTGGCTGGAGGAGATCCGTTGTAAGCGAACAGCGGTGAGAGGGTGGCCACCATCGTGACAGCCCAGGAAGCGAACAGCGGGAGAAAGATGACGGCCGCCTTCTTGATCGGCGGTCAACGAGCGTGGAGAGGATCTGCGGCCAGCGGTCCAGTACGAAGGGTTGTCCTTCGTCAGTACCACGGTGTGCAGTTCGTGATCATTGATGGCATGGCGGCGCGGTTGCACGGCACCGGGCAAGCCACCGGTGGACGTCGACATCTGCCCTTCGACCGACGAAGCCAGCCTTGCCAGGCTCGCTTCGGCACTGGCGGACCTCGGCGCCCGGCTCCGGGTGTCGGGGGATCCGGAGGGAGTCCCGTTCGAGCCTCACGCCGACATGCTGCGTCAGGTCGAGCTGATGACCTTGAAACACAGAACATGGACCGCGATCTGTGTTTCATTCCGGACGGGTTCCCAGCGGGCTATGCCAGCCTCAGCGAGCACGCCTCCGTCATCGAGATTGCCGCCGTCGAAGTGCCGGTGGCCTCGCTCGAGGATGTCGTTGCATCCAAACGGGCGGCTGGCCGGCCGAAGGACATCGTTGCGCTGCCACCTCTCGAAGCTCGTCTTCGGCGTCCGTGAAGGAGCGGCGAGTCCGCGCAGAGTCCGCGGAAAGTCCGCGAGAGGACCATTGACGACCCGAAACGACCGGTGATGATACGCGGCGAATCGCCAATGAATACGGGGCTATTCGGGCATTTGGCCAGGTCGGCGAAGTGGGCCGATCATGAATGGCATGCAAGGGGTCAGGGGTTCAAATCCCCTCAGCTCCACACCTCGAAATCCCCTGTGTTTTGCAGGGGATTTCGGCGTTTCAGAGGCCGAGTGAAGGCGGTTCGGCTCGGCGCGGAGTCCGCGGAGAGTCCGCGAGAGTTTGGGCCCGGGCGGCTTCGAGGGCGTCGGCGGCCTGTCGGTCTCGGCCTTCGAACAGGTGCCCATAGATGTCGTAGGTGGTGCGGATCGAGGCGTGCCCGAGTCGTTGGGAGATGACGTAGGGGTCTTCGCCGGCGGCGATGAGCAGGGCGACGTGGGTGTGGCGGAGGTCGTGGGGCCGCATCGGTTCGGTAGCGCACCCGCCATGGCCGGGGACGGTCCGGGCGTCGGTCGACGTAACCCATGATCGGATCGTACAGATTCGGAGTGACAGGTTCGGGGTCCAAGAGAGTGTCGTCACTGAGCGTGGCGCTCCACATAATGCCAATGCGTCCGGGATTGTCGGTTCGGGGTTGCTGGTGGGCGCTCAATATCAGGCTGAGGGTTGAGCGATATGTGCGGCGCCGGCCGTCCATGTCGGTTGAGCCTTCTGGCTCGGCCGAGTTCGTCTGACCGGCCCTAGTCATGGCAGGTGATGAAGGCCAGAATGGAGGCGAGAGGAGCGTCTGATGCGCCGACTGTCCATGGTGGGAGCGGTATTGATCGTTCTTGGGGCTAACAACGCTGCCGTGGCCCAGTCGACAGCGGGCGCCACTCTGGCCGTTGAGCTGACCGTCGAACCAGCGGTGGCTCTGCCGGGCGGCACCGTCACCTATACCATCACCATGTCGGAGAGAGGAGATGTCGCATGGACGGTCCTGTCTATGTCAGACACCGCGCGGGGCGATCTCACCAGTCCAGCCAACCCGGCGATCGAGAACTCGACCTGCGCGGTGCCCCAGTTGGTGAGCAGGGATGCCCCCTATGAGTGTTCGTTCGATGCTGTGGTGGGCGGGTATGTGGGCGACATCGCCGGAACCTTCGTTCTCGTCGGCTTGGTCGACGGCGCAGGGGAGACACTGGACCGTTCCGCGCCCGCTTTCGTGGACATCGCAGGGCTGACCGACCTGGTTGTCACGAAGCGTTGCCTTCAGGACCCGGTTGTTTTGGGAGAAGGGCTCTTGGAGTACGAGATGACCGTCACCAATCAGGGCTCCGAGGTGGCCCTCAATGCTTACCTGCTCGACCGGGTCCCGCAGGATACGACGTTCGTTTCGGCGGCCAGCGACCGAGGAACCTGCGATTTCGGGTGTCCGCAGGGCAGGCCGGGTCGCGCCATCGGTTGTGTGGGGCGGGGCAGTTCGGGATACATCTTTCTGAACTACGTGTACTGCGAACTCGGTGACCTCGCACCGGGAGAGGTCGCCACCATCACGACAACCCTCACACCTCAGACAATTGGTGATTTCACGAATCAGGCCAGCGCGATTGGCTGGTGGCAACAACCCGGAATCGACGGGATTGTGCAACAGCGCGAACTCGACGAAACGGATAATACGCAGCATGTGACCACGGGGGTACTCGCCGCATCTCAGGCCGTGACCACCTCGACGGCCCCAGCCGCTCCGACCGAGTTGCCCTTTACCGGCTTCGGCGCCGGCGCGCTGGTGGCCTTGGCAATGGCAGCGCTCGGTGGTGGCGGCTTGCTCGTTGTCCTGCGCAGAAGATGAACTTCGACGGCGGGGCAAACGAGAGCAAGACCGGCAGGCGGCGTCGAGGCCGGCACCGGTGGAACACAACCAGGAAAGAAACAGCGCGATCGCCTATGCCCGTTCGCACCTACGGACCACCTGCGCTGCAGTGATGATGGTGATTAGCCCGACGACGCCCCATACAGCCAGCATGATCAAACCGAGTCGAACGCTGCCGGGGTCGCCTATGCGGAAACCACGGCGCTGCATCTCCAGGCGGGTGAGGATTCCTCTTCCGGCGAAGTAGACGTAGATGCCTCCGGCGACCAAACCAAAGAACGCCCACGCTTCGTGATCCAAGAAGAGGAGAACTCCAGCGACCACAAGCGTCCAAAGGGTTAAGAGGTCCCAGAGTGCTTCACCTTGGCCATCAGCCCAGAAGACAGGCTCGACATTCTCTTCCCCCTCCGGGAGACTCAGCTTCTCTGCGGTGACGGGAGCGAACCGGGACAAGCCTTGGCCAGCCCAAGCAAGCAACCCCAGTGCGACTAGAAGAACACTCCAAACAATCTCCATTACGCGCCTACCTCCTCACCGTTCGTGGCTTCAACTCGGTCTCTGATGGTTCTCAGCATCTTCTGCTCCATGATGAAGGTGCCGGGTTCGGACAACATCGCCATGAAGAACGTGGCGGGAGTCTTCTCGAACTTGGGCCGCCAACGGCTCACGAGGCGGGTGGAACCGTTCTCGGGATAGAGGGCAAGACACCAGGTGGTCGAACCGTCCTCCAGCACACTCACAATCGAGTTCGGTTCGTCGATCGACTGAACGACGAACCCCATCTCGGGCATCATCAGGATCTTGTCCCCAACCTTCAAGTCCTGATACTTGGAGATGATTCGTTTGGCGCTTGGTTGGAAGTCGTTGTCGATCCAGTCGTAGCTGTACCAGCCCGCCTTCCCATATCCCAACTGCGCTAGCCAAGGCCAAACCTCTTCCGGCTGACCCTCAATCGCTATCGCCCGTGTTGCCTGCCCCGCCCCCGGTATCAGTTCATCACCCGGCATGGCACGGGCGACTTCCGTGTCGGTTGCTCCCCACTTCATATGCCACGGCTTGATCACCCACACATAGGTCGCAACCATCAGGACAGCGATCCCCAGACCAACCGCTAGACCCCCCAGCCAGCCCAACCACAGGATCAACCCCACAAACCCTGCAACAGCAACCAGGAAAACCACCAAGACAATCAGCATGATCATCAGCTGAGTTCTCACGACGCCTCCTCCGACAACCACCGAACGAACAATCCCAAGCATCGCAAACATGGGCT
>Ga0224512_10002870_pt1 | contig 15468 bp, 14 predicted proteins | sample SF_May12_sed_USG_4_FD_169103 | JGI IMG/M metagenome (GOLD analysis project Ga0224512, IMG submission 169103) | Sediment microbial communities from San Francisco Bay, California, United States - SF_May12_sed_USGS_13 | ecosystem: Environmental > Aquatic > Marine > Sediment | place: USA...
GGCTGGACCAGGTGTTTGAGATGCCTGTCGGCAACCGGCATGTCGAGCTCGCCGCGCCTGATGCGGGTGTACTCGTCGCGCTGCCGCTCGAGCGCCGCGCGGCCGATGTAGTCGCCGTCGGACGCGCGCACGGCGATGCCGGCGATGGCATTGGTGAAAATCGGGATCTCGTTGCCGTCTCGGTCCGGTCCCAGTTCATGCCCGTACAGCGGCAGCCCGGCCTCGAGGCGCAGGGAATCGCGCGCGCCGAGCCCGGCCGGCACGGCGCTGAGATCGCTAAGGCGTTGCCAGAATTCGACCGCATGGGGACGATCGACGAACAGCTCGAAGCAGACCGCCTCGCCGGTATAGCCGGTGCGCGCGACGATGACGTCATGGCCGTCGACCGGCGCGACGGAGAGCCGGTTGCGTTTGTTCTCGGGCAAGCGGTCGGCGCCGCCGGCCGCCTGCTCCAGGATCTCCGAGGATCGCGGCCCCTGCAGCGAGATCATCGCCAGCGCCTCGCTGACGTCCTCGATCCTGGCTCCGGCGGTGTTGTGCCCGGCGAGCCACTGCCAGTCCTTGTCCCGGTTGGCGGCGTTGACGACGAGCAGGAAGTCGTCCCGCCCCAGCTTGTACAGATAGGCGTCGTCGACGGCGCCGCCATCCTCGTTGGCCAGCAGGGTGTACTGGGCGTGGCCCGGCGCCAGGGCCCGGGCATTGTTGGTCAGCGTCTTGAGGAGGAAGTCTTCGGCGGCGGCGCCTGTGACGCGGAACCGGCCCATGTGGGAGACGTCGAACAGACCCGCATGGCGGCGGGTCGCAAGATGTTCGCGGATGATCCCGGTCGGGTACTGCACCGGCATGTGCCAGCCGCCGAACTCGACCATCTTGGCGCCGGCCGCCGCATGCCAGCCGTGCAACACAGTCTCGCTGAGGCCGGTCGGATCGTCCATGGCCATCGCGCCCCCGTTGACGGAGCTTAAACCTCTCCCGGGCCGGGTCAACAGGTCATGGCGCAGCGCCGGAACTCGTATAGCGGCATACTGATTTCGAACAGGCCCAACGGGGCGCTCCGCAAACCCGCAGAAAACCCTGGTGCATGGGGTTGAATGCCCGAGTCATGGGGCGCGGCAGCGGCGCCGGCTATTTGACCCCGTACGCCTGGCGCGGGGTTAGCGCCTCGGGGAAGCGGTCGAGCAAGGCCCGGCGGGCGAGGAAACACAGATGGCAGGCGTCGACAAAGCCTTCGTCCACCGCGATGCGGCTTTTCCTGGCCAGTCGCGCCGGGCCGCCGGCGAGCAGGGGGCCGCAGACCGGGTGGGCGTCGGCGTCGTATTCCGTCAGCAACTGCGGCAGCGGCGTGTGCCAGATATTGCCGATGCTCAGCCCCTGGCAGAACTGGACGGCGCCGAAGGCGTCGATGTGGACGCGCTCCGGCGTGCGCAGATCCTCATGAGGGCACTCGTTGAACCGCTTGGCATCATGCCGCGGCAGGCCGTCCGTTAGGCGGTCGGCGGCGCGGCCGCGGAAGCGCACCGGTCCACCCTCAATCGTCGCACCCTTGCGTCCGGACGCTGGTGCCGCGCCGTCTCGCGCCGGGCCGGCGACACGGATTACGTTGACCGGCATGTCGAGCCGGCGTGCGGCGGCGATCGCGGCCTTGACCGGCGCCGCGGCAGTGCCGCCGTGGAACGCATCGTCACTCATGCTGAGGTCGGAAACCCCCAGCGCCACCAGCGGCCGCAGCCAGGCTTCGGCGTCGTCCGGCGAGGTCGCCCAATAGCCGTTGGTGACGATGCCTGTCTTGAACCCCCGATCGCGCGCCATGCGCAGGCCGTGCAGCAGCAGCGGATAGTAGAGGAAGGGCTCGCCGCCCTCGAAATAGATCCAGTCGACAGTGCCGACCGCCGCAGCCTGATCGAGCAGCTTGGCGAGCCGGGCGCCGGTGAAGGTGCCCGTCGACTCCGGGCTGCAATACAGAAAGCAGTGGTCGCACGCCCAGGTGCACTGATAGGTCAGGAGGACGTGAATCTGTGTCAGCATGCCGTGGTTCCTGCTTGTCTGCCCTGCCCAGTATAGCGCGGATCGCCGCCGTGCATCACAGGCGGCATCGGGGAAGGCGAGCTAACGGTTGAGGGCTGGCGGTTCATGCCCCGTCCGGTCAGGCGCTTCCCCGCATCGGACTGTCGTCTGCCCGGCGCTCCACGCCGCCGGAGGCGCCCGGCGCCGCAGCGCCGTGGCCGTGCGGCTGAATCTGGCCGTTAAGCAGCATCTGCGCGCGGACATGGGCCTCGGCCATCTCGTCCGGGCTGCGGGCGAGCCGGTCCATCACCGCCAGCAGCACGCCGGAGACCACGAACGCCATGTGCAGGCCCAGCATCCAGGCCATGTCGCGGGTGCTGAGGTCCTGGACATTCAGGAACGCCTTGAGCATCTGGATTGCCGAGATCGCGACGATCGAGGCGATCATCTTCAGCTTCAGCCCGCCGTAATCAACCTTGCCCATCCATTCCGGGCGGTCCTCCGAATCGGCGCAGTCGATCTTCGAGACGAAATTCTCGTAGCCGGCGAAGATCACCATCACCAGAAGATTGCCGGCGAGCGAAATGTCGACCAGCGTCAGCACCGCAAGTATGATGTCGGTCTCCGTCGCCGTGAACACGGTGGGCAGGATGTGGAAGAACTCCTGCACGAACTTGGCCAAGAGAAAGCACAGCCCGCCGATCAGCCCGAGATAAATGGGCGCCAGCAGCCAGCGGCTGCCGAAGATGATGCCTTCGAGAATGCGTTCGACCACGGTCTTGCCCTCGCATCGCGCAGCCCCATTCCGAGCCGCAGCGGGAGAGGATGGCAGGCAAGGCTTGCGGTTTGGTTAATGCGGGCCGGCCGGCGTCGGTGCAGGGCGCGCGACGGTCAATATCCGGGTGCCGGTTCGTGGCCGCCGGCGGGGGAACGTCGCCGATTGCGCAACAGGACCGGACACGGGCCTAACCCGCCGGCCATCCCGCCGCGCGTCCGGCAATCTGCAGGGCGATACCGGGTCAGGCGATCGTGCAGCTCATATCCTGGCCGCAGCACATCGGCGACTTGATTTTCCCGTGGTCGTTGGGGCACCGGGAGATCTGCACTTCCGCGCCGTTGTCCAGCGTCAGCGTGTCGTTCACCAGCGGCGCGTCGCACTTGCCACAACTCGCGTTCACGCTCATGCCGCATTTCTCGCATTCGTAGGTCGCCATGTCGAAGTCCCTGTTCCGCTATATTGGTGGAGCCGAATTCCACTATATCAATCGGCACGACCGCTGTTCAAGCGTCCGCGGGCGGGCATGCGCGGCGCGAAATCCCCTTGCATTCCGGGGCCGGGGCCGGTATACCCCGCGCGACGCGCCCGTCGGGGTGCGTTAATTCACACGCGGGTTTTTCGGGCGGCGCGCAAAATCGTGTCAGCTCGGTCCGGTGCCGGGGCGACCCGGCCAGACCTGCGGCGGCCAACCGGAGAAGGATTGAAGACCATGGCGACACCCACGTTCACCATGCGCCAGTTGCTTGAAGCCGGCGTGCATTTCGGCCACTCGACGCGGCGCTGGAACCCGAAGATGGAAACCTTCATCTTCGGCGAGCGCAACGGCGTTCACATCATCGACCTGGAACAGACGGTGCCGATGCTGCATCGCGCGCTGGAGGCCGTGCGCGACGTTGCCGCCGGTGGCGGCCGGGTGCTGTTCGTCGGCACCAAGCGCCAGGCCAGCGAGGTCGTCGCCGATGCCGCGCAGCGCTGCGGCCAGTACTACGTCAACCATCGCTGGCTCGGCGGCATGCTGACCAACTGGAAGACCATTTCGAATTCAATCAAGCGGCTGCGCGAGCTGGAAAAGCAGCTCGAGGGCGAAATCCATGGACTGACCAAGAAGGAACTGCTGCGTCTGACTCGCGAGCGCGACAAGCTGGAGCGGGCGCTCGGCGGCATCAAGGAGATGGGGGCGCTGCCCGATGTCCTGTTCGTGGTCGACACCAACAAGGAGGCGATCGCCGTCAAGGAGGCCAACAAGCTGAACATTCCTGTGGTCGCCGTGCTCGACAGCAACAGCAACCCCGACGGCGTGACCTTCCCGGTGCCGGGCAATGACGATGCGATGCGCGCAATCACCGTGTATTGCGAGCTGATGCGCGACGCCGTGCTCGACGGGCTGCAGGAAGAGATGTTGAAGACTGCGCCGGATGCCGGCGAGGCGGTCGAGGCGCCGGTAGAGGCGTTGCCGTCAGTGGATGCGCCGGTGGCGGAGCCGGAAGCTGAGGAAGCACCGGCCGAAGAGGTCCCGGCCGAGGCGGCGGCAGATGCGCCGGTGGCGGAGCCGGAAGCTGAGGAAGTACCGGCCGAAGAGGTCCCGGCCGAGGCGGCGGCAGATGCGCCGGCGGCGGAGCCGGAAGCTGAGGAAGCACCGGCCGATGAGATCCCGGCCGAGGCGGCGGCAGATGCGCCGGCGGCGGAGCCGGCAGCTGAGGAAGCACCGGCCGAAGAGGTCCCGGCCGAGGCGGCGGCAGAGGCGCCGGTGGCGGAGCCGGCTGCCGAGGAAGCGCCGGCCAAGGCCAAGCCGGACGTGGCGGCGGCAACCGACGCAACCGACGGACCGGCGCCAAAGGCCCAGGCGGCCGCTGCGCCGGCACCGGAAACCGAAAACGCCGAGAGCGCATAAGGCCGGCCCGACATGTGTCGCGGCCCGGTGCCTGCGCGGTCGCGCCCGCTCTTGCGCTCCGGTAACACCATAACCGATCGAATCTGAGAGGAACCGAAGAATGGCCGAAATTACGGCTGCGCTGGTCAAGGAACTGCGCGAGAAGACCGGCGCCGGCATGATGGACTGCAAGAAGGCGCTGCAGGAAAGCGCCGCCGACATGGATGCGGCCGAGGACTGGCTGCGCACCAAGGGGCTGTCGGCGGCGGCGAAGAAATCGGGCCGCACGGCCTCGGAGGGGCTGGTCGGGCTGATCGTCGAGGGTGACTGCGGCGTCGTTGTCGAGGTCAACTCCGAGACCGACTTCGTCGCCCGCAACGAGACCTTCCAGGAATTCGTGCGCAATGTGACGAACGTGGCGCTGACGGTGGGCGGCGATCTCGAGAAACTGAAGACCGCCGGCTACCCGGGCAGCGGCCGCACCATCGCCGAGGAGTTGACTCACAACATCGCAACGATCGGCGAGAACATGTCGTTGCGCCGCGCCGCAGGGCTGTGCGTCAAGAACGGCGCTGTCGTCGGCTACGTCCATAACAGGCTGACCGAGGGGTCGGGCAAGATCGGCGTTCTGATCGCCCTCGAATCGGGCGGCGACAAGGGCAAGCTGGAGGCGCTCGGGCGGCAGGTCGCAATGCATGTCGCCGCGGCGCGCCCGCAATGGCTGGCCATTGCCGACGTCGACGCCGCGGCGCTGGAGCGCGAGCGCCACGTGCTAAGCGAACAGGCCCGAGATTCCGGCAAGCCGGAGGAGATCATTGCGAAGATGGTTGAGGGCCGGCTGCGCAAGTTCTATGAAGAGGCGGTGCTGCTTGAGCAGATTTTCGTGATGGACAACGAGAGCCGGATCGCAAAGGTGCTCGAAAACGCGGCCAAGGATGTCGGCGCCCCGGTGACGCTGAGCGGATTCGTCCGCTTCGAGTTGGGCGAAGGGATCGATAAAGACGGCTGAGGAGAGCCAGGCCGCTACACCCGGGAAGGGAGACATGCCCGAAGACGCCAAACCCGCCTATCGCCGCGTGCTTTTGAAACTGTCGGGCGAAGCCCTGATGGGCGGGCAGGCGTACGGGCTGGAGGCGGCCACCCTGAAGCGCATTGCAGCGGAGGTGAAGGCGGTCCACGACCACGGCATAGAAGTGTGCCTGGTGATCGGCGGCGGCAACATCTTCCGCGGCGTGTCCGGCGCGGCCGAGGGCATGGACCGGGTCGGCGCCGACTACATGGGCATGCTGGCCACGGTGATCAACGCGCTGGCCATGCAGAGCGCGCTCGAGTTCCAGGGCGTCCACACCCGCGTATTGTCGGCGATTCCGATGCAGACTGTGTGCGAGCCCTATATCCGCCGCCGTGCCATCCGCCACATGGAGAAAGGGCGCGTCGTCATATTCGCCGCGGGCACCGGCAACCCGTCGTTTACCACCGACACCGCCGCTGCGCTGCGCGCGTTCGAGATGAACTGCGACGTCATCATGAAGGCGACCAAGGTCGACGGCGTCTACAGTGCGGACCCGATGAAGGATCCCCACGCCAAACGCTTCGACCGCTTGAGCTACCGCGACGTGCTGGAACGTGACCTGAAGGTCATGGATGCAACCGCGATTGCCCATGCGAGCGAAAACGGCATTCCGATTCTAGTCTTTTCGTTACACAATCCCGGGGCGCTGGTCGACGTGGCGCGCGGAGGCGGGGATTGTACGATTATCAGCGACGGGGGGTGACACATGACGAATATCGACATGGCCGACATCCGCAGGCGCATGGACGGGGCGCTCGGCGCGCTCAAGCGGGAATTCGCCGGTCTCAGGACCGGACGGGCGTCAACCGCCCTGCTGGAACCGCTGGTCGCCGAGGCCTACGGCGCGAAGATGCCGCTCGGCCAGCTTGGCAATATCGGCGTACCGGAACCGCGACTGCTGACCGTCCAGGTCTGGGACAACGCCAACGTCAAGGCGGTCGAACGGGCAATCCTGGAATCCGACCTCGGGCTCAACCCGCAGACCGAGGGCACACTGATCCGCGTCCCGATTCCCGACCTCAACGAAGAGCGCCGGCAGGAACTTGTCAAGGTCGCCGGGCGCTACGCGGAACAGGCGCGGGTCGCCGTCCGCAACGTCAGGCGCGACGGCATGGACCACCTCAAGCGGATGGAGCGCGAGGGCGATATCTCCGAGGACGAGCATCACACCATGTCGCACGAAATCCAGGAAATGACCGACGACCATGTGAAGCAGATCGATGACGCCTTCCATGAGAAGGAACAGGAAATCATCCAGGTCTGACCGAATGGACGCCTTGCCCGCGACAGAGGGCGGTGCCCCGCCACCCCCCACTCACATCGCCGTCATCATGGACGGCAACGGACGTTGGGCGGAATCCCGTGGACTGCCGCGTATCGCCGGCCACAAGAAGGGCGCCGAGGCGGTGCGCCGGACACTCAAGGCCGCGGCGCGGATGGGTGTCTCCTATCTGACGCTGTTCGGGTTTTCGTCGGAGAACTGGAACCGGCCGGAGGGTGAGGTCGGGGATCTGATGGGGTTGTTGCGGCTGTATCTACAGTCCGAAATCGACGCACTGAACAGCAACGGCGTGCGGTTGCGGGTCATCGGCGACCGCTCGCGGTTCGATCCGGATATCATCAAGCTGATCGACCGTGCCGAATCCGAAACCGCCGGAAACAGCAGAATCACGCTGGTCCTGGCGCTGAGCTACGGCGGACGCCAGGAAATTGTCCGGGCGGCGCGCGATCTGGCTCGCCAGGCCGCCGCCGGCGCGGTCGACCCCGACGCGATCGACGAGACGACGTTCGCCGGCGCACTCGAGACCGCCGGCATACCGGATCCCGACCTGCTGATCCGCACCAGCGGCGAACAGCGCGTCAGCAATTTCCTGCTCTGGCAACTGGCCTACACCGAGCTTGTGTTTACGGACGTGCAGTGGCCGGATTTCTGCGAAACGGAACTGGCCGCCGCGATCGAAACCTACAACCGCCGTGAAAGACGTTATGGCGCTTCCGTCGGCTCAAGGTAAGCCCGGTTCGCTGGCCCTGCGGGTCCTATCCGCCGCCGTCATGCTGCCGGTGGCGGGTGTTGCGATCTGGCTGGGCGGTTGGGTCTTCGCGGCGCTGGTCGCGGTTGCGGCCGGTTTGATGTACTGGGAATGGCAGGGGCTCGGCGGTGAAAAGGGCGGAACGGCGGCAGGGTTTGCCGTGCTCTGTGGGCTGGGGGTATTGCTTTCGGCCGGGTCGCAGCCCGGGACTTCGATTGTTTTCGGCGTGTCGGTCTATTTGCTGGTTAGTCTTCCTTACCGTCGACACAGTGTCTTTCAGGCGGCAGGATATTTGTACGTCCTTTTGGCCTGCATCGCCCTGGTCTGGCTACGGAAACTTCCAGACACCGGTACCCTGACCGTCGTCTGGCTGCTGGCGGTGGTTGTCGTTACCGACACGGCGGCCTATTTCACAGGCAGAACCCTGGGCGGACCGAAGCTCGCGCCGAGGATCAGCCCGAAGAAGACATGGTCGGGGCTGATCGGCGGGATTTGCGGTGCCGCGGTCGCGGGGGGACTGGTCGCCGCCAGTGTCGAGGGCGCGAATATCTTGCTGATTGCATGCGGGGGCGGGGTATTCGCCGTAATTGCGCAACTCGGCGACCTTCTTATTTCGAAAGCGAAACGATCATTTAATGTCAAGGATTCCAGTAATCTCATTCCCGGACATGGTGGCGTTCTGGATCGGCTCGACGGCTTCCTGTCGGCCTCGCTGGCCATGGCGGCCCTGGTCTTGTTGGGCGGAGGGAGCCCGCTGACATGGCCATAGTTCTTCCTGACACAGCGGTCGCGCCGCGGCGCGTGACGATCCTCGGTTCGACGGGCTCGGTCGGCTGCAACACGATCGATCTGATCGACAGAAACCGGGACCGGTTCGAGGTCGCGGCGGTGACCGCGGGAAGCAATGCCTCGCTTCTTGCCGAGCAGGCCCTGCGCCTGCGACCACGATTTGCGGCACTTGCTGATCCGGCCGGTTATGGCGACCTCAAGCGTGCGTTGTCCGGCAGCGGGATCGCGATCGGGGCAGGCCCCGACGCTGTCGTCGAAGCCGCGGAACACCCGTCCGACTGGATCATGGCGGCGATCGTCGGGGCGGCCGGCCTGGCCCCGACTCTGGCGGCGATCCGCCGCGGCGGCATCATCGCTTTCGCCAACAAGGAGTGCCTCGTGTGCGCCGGACCGCTGATGATGCGCGAAGTGGCGAAGAGCGGCGCGACCCTGCTGCCGGTCGATTCGGAACATAACGCGATTTTCCAGGTCTTCGACTTCGAGCGCCGGGACGCGATCGAGGAACTGATACTGACCGCGTCCGGCGGTCCGTTCCTAAAACTGTCCCGCGACGCGATGCAGCATATGACGCCGGCCGAGGCGACGAACCACCCGAACTGGGACATGGGCGACAAGATCTCGATCGACTCTGCGACCATGATGAACAAGGGGCTGGAGATCATCGAAGCCCATCATCTGTTCGGCCTTCCCGAGGATCGGATTTCGGTGCTGGTGCACCCGCAGTCTGTGGTTCACAGCATGGTTCGCTACGTCGACGGTTCGGTGCTGGCGCAGCTCGGACAGCCGGACATGCGGACGCCGATCGCCTACACGCTGGCATGGCCGGAACGCATGGCGGCGCCGGTTGAGCGGCTCGATCTCGCAGCATTGTCGACGCTGGATTTCGAGGCACCCGATCCGTTGCGGTTCCCGGCGCTGGGGTTGGCGCGCGAAGCGTTGCGCGCGGGCGGGACGATGCCAACGGCGCTCAACGCCGCCAATGAAGAGGCCGTCGCCGGTTTCCTGGAAAACCGGATCGGATTCCTCGACATTGCCCGGCTCGTTGAGCATATATTGTCGGCAATGCCACCCTGCGAGACGGATTCGCTGGATACCGTCCTTGCGACGGATGCCGAGGCAAGACGCCGTGTGCGGCAGGAAATAGTGGCCATGGCGGGATAACGGGCCGGCTTCGGCGTTAACGTACCCCTAAAGGTTACGGCGGATACTCGTGATCCCCCGAACGGATTGGTGATATGGAATTATTTGCGAATTTCTGGGACGGATTATTCTGGTTCCTCGTCCTTCTGACCCCGCTGGTCTTTGTGCATGAACTGGGCCACTACCTGGTGGCCCGCTGGTGCGGCGTGCGTGTCGACGTGTTTTCGATCGGCTTCGGGCCTGAACTGTTCGGCTGGAATGCAAAGAGCGGGACCCGCTGGAAGGTCTGCGCGATCCCGCTTGGCGGCTACATCAAAATGTTTGGTGAAAACACGCTGGAGCCCGGCGAAACCGGCGAAGTCCGGGAATTGACCCCCGAAGAGAAATCGGTTTCCTTCGAGCACAAGCGCCTGTCCCAACGCGCCGCCGTGGTATTCGCCGGCCCGGCCGCGAATTATGTGTTCGCGATCCTCGTTCTGGCGTTCTTGTACATGACCTTCGGCCAGAGTTACACGCCCGCCGTGATCGCAGCGGTCGCCCCGGATTCCGCGGCGGCGCGTGCCGGCATCGAACCGGGCGACCGCGTCGTCAGTATCGACGGCAGCCCGCTTGAGCGATACGAGGATCTGGCGGGGCGTGTCGCGCTTCACCCGGGTGATCCAATGTCGATCGAGATCGAGCGGAGCGGCCGGACAATGCAACTGACCGTTACCCCCGACCCGGTCGAAATGAAGATGATCGACGATACGATTCAGACAATCGGATCGCTGGGGGTCGGTCTCGTAACGCCGGTAGTCGCGGAGGTCATCGCGGACAGCGCCGCAGAGGAAGCCGGTTTCCGGGTGGGAGACCGAATTCTTCAGATCGGCGATACGCCGATCGGCCGATTCGAGGATCTCCGCACGATCGTGCTGGCGTCGCCGGGCAGCGCTCTGCAATTCGTAATCCTTCGGGATGGCGTCGAGCTGATCCTGCCGGTGACGCCGAAACCAGTCGTGGTTGAGACGGAGAGCGGCGAAACGCAGACTGTCGGACAACTCGGGGTTGCCGCCGAGGCCCCGCCGACGGCCATCGTCCGCCATGGACCGACCATGGCGCTGTGGCAGGCAACGAAACGCTCGGCAGAGATTACCGAGGGGACGTTAACGGGGCTTGCGCAGATCGCCATCGGCGCGCGCGACAGTAAGGAGATGGGCGGCCCCATCATGATCGCGCAGGTCTCGCGCAAGATCGCCAAGCGCGGTGTCGTTGAATTCATCGGCATGATGGTCCTGTTCTCGATTACACTGGGGTTGATCAATCTCTTCCCGATTCCGGTGCTCGATGGCGGGCACTTGGCGTTCTATGCTCTTGAGGCAATCCGGGGGCGTCCACTCGGCGAACGTGCCCAGGAATACGGCTTCAAGATCGGGCTGGCGCTGGTAGTCAGCCTCATGATATTCGTAATGGTGAACGATCTGCTGCACCGCGTCTTGTGACACCCGCCATAGGATAATAATCTGAACAAGGCCCCGCACGGGGAGGCGTAATCATTGCGTATATCGGTTGGCGTACTGGGCGTCCTGCTCTGTGCCGTTTTCTTCGTATCCGGTCCAAGTCGCGCTCAGGAGGGCACCGGCGTGCCCCTGATCGTGACGCCGTCTCCCGGCGCCACCCAACCATCAGCCACGCAGCCGCCATCTGCCGGCGCAGCCGGCGTGCGCGCCGCCGACCAATCTGTGCTGGCCCGCATCATCATCGAAGGAAACCAGCGAATTGAAGCCGAAACCGTTGCGTCTTACATGACGGTCCGGCCCGGGGCCCTGTTCGGTCCCGGCGAGATCAACGAATCCCTCAAGAAACTGTTCGCCACCGGGCTGTTTGCCGACGTTGCGATTCGCATCGAAGGCCAGGTCATTATCGTGCGCGTTGTCGAGAATCCCATCATCAACCGAATCGCTTTTGAAGGGAACCTGAGGATCAAGGACGACGTTTTGCGCCAGGAAGTGCAGTTGCGTCCGCGCGTTGTCTTTACACGCACGAAAGCGCAGAACGACGTGAAACGCATACTCCAGGTCTACCGCCGGAGCGGACGGTTTGGCGCCACGGTGGAGCCGAAGGTCATCATGCTCGAGCAGAACCGTGTCGACCTGGTATTCGAAATCAACGAGGGGCCGCTGACGAAGATCGCGCGCATCAGCTTCGTCGGCAACGAGCGCTTTTCCGACCGGACCCTGCGGGGCGAGATCTTCACGCGAGAATCCCGGTGGTACAGGTTCTTCAGTTCCGCCGATACCTACGATCCCGATCAGGTGGCGTTCGATCAGGATACGCTGCGGCGTTTTTACCTGAACAAGGGCTATGCGGACTTCCGCGCGTTATCGTCGATCGCCGAGCTGTCGCCCGACAAGGATGCATTCTTCATTACCTTCACGATCGAGGAGGGCGAGCGCTACAAGTTCGGCAAGGTCGATATCGATACGGCGATTCGGGAACTGGATCCGGAGCCGCTCAGGAAGCTGATTACCGTAAAGGAAGGCGACTGGTACAGCGCCGAGGAGGTCGAGGATTCCGTCCTTGCGCTGACGACCGAAGTCGGAAACTTCGGCTACGCATTCGTCGATATTCGCCCCGGGGTCAAGCGCAATCGCGAGGACCGGACCATCGACATTATCTTCGATGTCAAGGAAGGTCCGCGGGTCTTCGTCGAGCGCATCGATATCGGCGGTAACGTGCGGACGCTGGACCGTGTGATTCGCCGCGAGTTCCGTATTGTCGAGGGAGATGCCTTCAACGCCGCAAAGCTTGAGCGATCGAGGGCCCGGGTCAATAACCTTGGATACTTTTCCCGAGTCGAGGTCAAGACCGAGGAGGGGTCGTCGCCCGACCGTACGGTGGTCACGATGGACGTCGCCGAGAAATCAACGGGCGAGCTGGGTATCGGTGCGGGCTATTCAACGACGGATGGGGTCCTCGCAAACATCGCGCTGCGCGAGCGGAACCTGCTCGGCAAGGGCCAGGATATACGGTTGGCACTTACTGCCGGTCAACGTCGCCAGGAATTCGATGTCAGCTTTACGGAGCGTTATTTCCTCGATCGCAACCTGTCGGCCGGTGTCGATCTGTTCCATATCAGCGAGGATAATACCGATTACAGCTCGTTCACCAGTACCAGGACCGGCGGCGGCCTGCGACTTGGTTATGAAATCAATGAGCGGTGGGCGCAGAGGCTGCGCTACACATTGCGCGAGGATGAAGTCGAGATTACCGATCCGACCCTGGCGTCGCCCGCAATATTGCAGCAGGAAGGCACAACTCTGACCTCGCTCATCGGCCAGGATCTTACCTACGACCGCCGCGACAGCAGGATCAGCCCGACTGAAGGGTATTTTGTGCGGCTGTCCGCCGATTACGCGGGAATCGGCGGCGACCTGAATTACGTGCGGGGCCGCCTGAGTACCGGGTTCTACCTTCCGATCAGCGAAGATATCATTGCCAGCCTGATCGCGACGGGCGGAATTATCGAGGGCATCGACCAGCCAATCCGGATCACCGACAGTTTCTTCCTCGGCGGCGACAACCTGCGCGGGTTTGCAACGGCGGGAGTCGGACCGCGCGACCTCACCACCGGGGATGCGCTGGGCGGCAAGAAGGTCGCATTCGGCTCTCTGCAGTTGCGATTTCCGATCGGGCTGCCCGACGAGTATGGGATTACCGGCACGCTGTTCAGCGATTTCGGGACGCTGACGGATATTGATTTTGATGAATCCACGACTCTGAATGACATCCGCGACATCCCCTCGGTTCGCGTATCCTGGGGGACCGGATTGTCGTGGAATTCGCCGGTCGGACCGCTTAGTCTGGATTTCGCTTGGCCGCTGCAACAGGAAAGTTTCGACGAGACGGAGGTCTTCCGTCTGCGCTTTGGCACACGCTTCTGAACAGGTATGATTGATGATGACAATTTCTTCTCGGTTCGTTTTTGCTCTGTGTCTCTTGCTGGTGGCGGCGGTTCCATGGCCGCCGGGTCATGGCGCGCTTGCGCAGGGGACGGGTAAGACGCCGGTCATCGTCGTTATCAATTACGCGCAGGCAATTCATGAATCGAAGGCCGGGCAAAGCTTGCGCAAGCAGTTCGACAAGCAGCGCGCGGTCTACGAAAAGGAGATCAAGAAGGCGGAGACGCAGCTGGAGGAGGCACAGCAGGAGCTCAAGCAGCAGCAGGCGGTGCTTTCGCCGGAAGCGTTTGCGCGAAAACGGCAGGAATTTCAGCAACAGGCCGGCGAATTGCAGCGCAGGGCGCAGGACCGGAGACGTTCGCTGGACCAGATGCGGGATGACGGGCTTCGCCAGATCGAAACGGTGTTGCGCGAGATCCTTGGCGAGATGGTCAAGGAGCGCGGATACGATATCGTTATGAATGCCGGTCCCGGGACGGGTACGATCGTTATTGCCAACAAGGATCTGTTTATTACCGGTGAAGTCATGGAACGGCTAGACAAGAAGCTTCCCAGCGTGACCGCAAAGCCCGCAGAGTGAGTGCATGGCCGATTCCCGTTTCTTCAAACGCGCCGGCCCGTTTCGGCTCGGCGAACTGGCCTCTTTATGTGGCGCCGAACTTGGCAAGGGGTGTGACCCCGATGCAAAAATCGTGGACGTCGCACCGCTGGCCTCGGCCGGCCCCGGCGACATCAGCTTCTTCGACAATCCGCGCTATATCGACCAGATGAAGACCAGTGCGGCCGGCGCTTGCATCATGCAGCCCGATTCGGTGGAGCACGCGCCGCGGGGTATGGTGCCGCTGGTGTCGCGGAACCCATACAAGGCATACGCCCTCATTGCCCGGGCCTTCTATGCGCCGCCGGAGATCGATCCCGGAGTCGCGGAATCGGCGATCGTCAGCGATAGCGCGGTGCTGGGTGAGGGGACGAGAGTGGAGGCCGGCGCCGTCATTGGCGCACAGGCGGAAATTGGCGCGCGTTGCCGGATCAGCGCGAACGCGGTGATCGGCGATAAAGTGATGATCGGCGACGATACCATCATCGGCGCCAATGCCACCCTGTCACACTGCATCGTCGGCTCGCGGGTTGTGATTTTCCCGGGCGTCTGTGTCGGACAGCCTGGGTTCGGGTATGCGATCGATCCGGGCGGGCACGTCACGGTGCCGCAACTGGGCCGGGTCCTCATCGAGGACGATGTTCATATCGGGGCGAACAGCACGGTCGACCGCGGCGCAGGACCGGACACCGTGATCGGTGCCGGTACGGTGATCGATAACCTCGTGCATATCGCACATAATGTATTGATCGGGCGTAGTTGCGTGATTGCCGGCCAGTCGGGTATATCGGGCAGTACCGAACTGGGCGACCTTGTGGTCATGGGCGGGCAGAGCGGACTTGCGGGCCACGTTAAGATCGGTGCCGGCGTCCAGATCGGCGGGCAAAGCGGTGTGCTGAAGGACCTGCCGCCGGGAGCGCGGGTCATGGGCAAGCCGGCGAGGCCGGTGCGGCAGTTCCTGAAGGAGCTCGCAACGCTTTCGCGGCTGGCAAGAAAAGAGAAGAGAACCAGGTAGCATGGTGAACGAGTCTCGCACGATCGACGAAATCGACATCAACGGAATCATGCAGATGATTCCGCATCGCTATCCATTCCTTCTGGTGGACAAGGTCATCCAACTGGTGCCGAACGAAAGCGCGGTGGGCGTGAAGTGCGTGTCGGTGGCCGAGCCGCATTTTCAGGGGCATTTCCCGGTACGGCCGATCATGCCCGGCGTCCTGATCATTGAAGCGATGGCGCAGACGTCGGC
>Ga0224512_10002871_pt1 | contig 15466 bp, 15 predicted proteins | sample SF_May12_sed_USG_4_FD_169103 | JGI IMG/M metagenome (GOLD analysis project Ga0224512, IMG submission 169103) | Sediment microbial communities from San Francisco Bay, California, United States - SF_May12_sed_USGS_13 | ecosystem: Environmental > Aquatic > Marine > Sediment | place: USA...
GGGGTGTCGAGTTCGTCAAAGGCAAGGGCGAGAGAACCGTCGCATACGGCCAGGCGAGCGACCGGCCGGAAAAGGGTCCCGGCCACCCACACCTCCTGGAGGCCATCCGGTCGGTAAATCCCCAAATGAGCGCTCCTCCCTAGCGCATCCGCCCATTGCCGGTCCGGGTACTGGCTATTGACCTCGTTCTCGTGATAGGGGTGGCGATGAGAGATCACCACATCCACACGGCCCACTCCGGTCGCGTCACCAGCGGCCACAGCCACGACGTCACCACCCCCGAAACCATCGTCGAGCGATGTAGGCACGGTCGGTGCCAGCGGTGCGATCCTCGCCAGGTTCCACCACTCGAGCCCTAGCAGCACAGCATCGCCTTCCGGAAGCGTCCATGAATCAAAACTCACACGACGGTCATGATGTCCCGCCGTTCCGACCCGATATGCCAACACTCCCTGCCGATCGGCCAGCACTTCGAGCAGGGCTCCGTCCCGCGTCCCAACCGCGGACTGGTCAAACAGGAAGTTCCCGAGACTGGTAGCGATCACCGTTTTTCGGTTTCCAGGCCCCTCCTTCGAATAGACGGGTTGCGCAACATGGGGCCCGTGTCCCCAGACAATGTCGGCACCCCAACCGGCCAGCTTGTCGGCCAGTACCGCCATACCCGGGTCGGTATCCCGGTAATACTCGACACCGCCGTGTACCCCGACGACAAGGAGATCGACCCCGGCCCGCGCCGACCCAATGGCAGACTCAACCCTTTTCTCATTCCAAGGCGCTACGCCGGGGTGGTCCATGGTGGCCGGCGTCCCGGCCAACGTTGCGTCGAACGCCAGGAACCCGACCCTGAGACCGTCACGTTCGAACACCCGCACTGCGTAAGCGTCTTCGAGCTGGGCACCTCCGCCGACCGTTGCCAGACCTGCCGATTCAACCGCTTCGATGGTGTCGAGAATCGACAGACGCCCCGCGTCGCCGGCGTGATTGTTGGCGACAGACAGCAGGTCAAAACCGGCCGTCGCCAGAGATCCGGCGGCAGCCGGATCGGCCTCGAGCGCAAAAGGGTTGGTGGCAATGTGCGGGCGGAGGGTCAGCGGAGACTCGAGGTTGGCCGCTGCAATATCGGCACTCGCCACTATGTGGCGAACATCCTCGAAGATCCCCGCCGGATCGCTTCGAACTATCGAAGCGACGCCCCGGCCGAGCATTATGTCGCCGACCAGCAGCACCGACACAACAGGACCCTCGGCTACTTGGGCGAGAGTGTTTGTGGTGACGGCAGTAGCCGTGGTGGTCACGGGGAGGGTCGTGGTCGGGGGCGGAACTGGATCAGTGCTGGTAGACATCGCTGGACCAGAAGAAGCAGTGGCGACGGCCGAGGACCCGGCCCCGGTGCCGGCGCAGCCGGCCAGCGCCACAGCCAGAACCACCAAGAGCATGCGGCGAATCAGCACTTGCCTCACCGATCATCTTCTCAAAAGCAATTGTCTCGTTGGCGGATCGACCAACCTGAAAACTAACAGTGGCGTGGTTCCAGTTAGCGACAAGCGGAAGGCCTATTCGCCGGAAACGCGAATACTGCCGGATCCCGTTCTGATCCGAATAGTCCGAGCGGACGAAGCGTCGTCGCTGATACCAGGAGAATCGGTGCTGCCCGCACTCGTGTCCAGATCGAGACGATACGACCCGGCCGGCACCGTGATGGTGACACTCCCGGAGCCGGTCTCCAGATCGAGATCATCGGGGCTGGAAGCAAAAGCGAGGATTATCGACCCCGACCCAGTCGCCGCCACCAGACGGCGAGAGGTCAGGCCACTCCCACGAATGCCTCCCGAACCCGTTACAACGTCGGTTGTACCGGATAAACGTTCCAATACCACTCCCCCAGAACCGGACTCGGCCCTGACCCGACCCGAGAGATCGGCCAGTTCGACGACGCCCGATCCGGTATCGACCCGCACATCACCTTCGAGCCCGGCGACCCGCGCGGAACCGGACCCGGCATCGATTTCGACCTCGACCGACACCGGTACCCGCAACAAATGGTCCACGGAGCAGGACGACCCGAAGGAGAGGAATCCGCCCGGACAGTCGGCCTCGACCTCGAGGACACCCTCGTCCACTGTGAAGCCGACTTGCGGCCGCTCGTCGTTGAAGTTGAGTTGACGTTCGACCTCGACGATGTCGCCACTGCCTGGCCGGACTTCGACCATTCCGGCATCAGCACGGACAATGATGCGATCCACCCGCTCGTTGACAACGAAGTCCGCCGATTCGATGTTGTCCGCCGAGCCCCCTGCGAACGGTTGGCCGCCTAGTGAGGAGACCAGCAGGACGACGGTCATGATCACACCTACGGTGACCCATCCGCCGGACGATCCGGAACGCGGATTGAGGAGCAGCAACAGACCGACGAGAAGGACGGCGGAGGGAAGCAGGATCCCCCAGGGAACATCTACAGCGAGCGTGTCGAGCAGAAACGCCACACCGGCCGCCACTATGGCCAACCCGACCACCATGCGACCGGAACCCTCCCGGCGGGATGTCGGCTTGTGCGGTTCCACACTCCAAACCTATCAAGTGTGCGAAACCGGCGCATACCGCACCGAGCCGACGCATGAACGGATCTCTCCAGGGGCCTTTTCGACCCTGGCGGCTCGATGAGATAGTTAACAGAACACCCACCACAGAAAGGTCCGCTGCGGGGGCAGCGGCCTTCGCTCGAAAGAGACCTTCCGGGCCATCCGCACAGATTCGGGATGTGGTGCGGGGCCAGGAACGGTGAGAGGGAAGCCGGCCTTCCACCATTCCCGTGCTGACGCGACCACAATGTCCTCATGGACGCGTTGATCCTCTTGGTGGAAGACGACTCTTCGATTCGCGAATTGACTGAAATGGGCTTGCGATCGGCCGGATTCCAGGTGACCACTGCAACCAACGGCCGATCGGCTTTAGATAGATTCCGCAAGGACCACCCCGAAGCGGTCATCCTGGACATCATGCTCCCCGAGCTCGACGGTCTGGATGTGTGCCGGGCGATCCGGGCCGAATCGTCCGTTCCGGTCGTGATGCTGACCGCACGGACCGACACCGTCGATATCGTGGTCGGGCTCGAAGCGGGAGCCGATGACTACGTGACGAAACCATTTGAGATGCCGGAATTGATAGCCCGACTGCGGGCTGCTTTGCGTCGAGCCAGACAGCTGGAACCAACTGAACGACTCACCCTCGGACCACTCCACATCGACATTGCCGCCCACGCGGTGTACCGGGACGCCGACGATCTAGGCCTCACCCCCACCGAGTTCCGATTGCTGGTCGAGCTGGCCAGAAGACCCACCCAGGTGTTCACCCGGGAAATGCTGCTCGAGCGGGTATGGGGATACGGGTACCTGGGCGATTCCCGGTTGGTCGACGTGGCTGTTCAGCGACTCCGCTCCAAAGTCGAGCAGGACCCGGCGCATCCTTCGTTGATTCACACCGTCCGGGGCGTCGGATACCGGGCCGGGTCGTGAGGACGGCGGGCGGGTTCCGAACCCGGCTGGTGGCAACCTTCATCGGGCTCATTGCCGGCACGGTGATCATCCTCGGCGTCGGCGCGTATCTCTTTGTAAGCAGTTCACTGCGCGGACAACTGGTGGAAGACGCGGTTGAGCGGACCAACTTCAACCTGGCAGTATTGGCCACGGAGTGGCTGGACGGCGACCCTACCGCCGCCGAATACGAGGCCAGCCCCCTGGCCGATGCCCTCAGCTTGCGCGGGGACGTCGACGTTTACGTCGACTTCGGGGACGGAGACCCTTTCCTCTCAAAACCGGTGTTCCTGACGACTCTCGATCTCGTCTCCGATGAGCTCACCGGCATAGTGGCGAACGGCAATATCGGACGGGAGTGGGTTGAGGTCGACGGCGCCCCGTACCTGGTTACGGCGGGCCGCCGCCCCTTGTCGGGCCCGGACTTCTATTTCTTCCATTCGGCCGCCGATATCGAGAGTGGTCTCGAGCGCCTCCAACAGGCGCTGCTGGCCGGCGGACTCGTCCTCCTGGTGATTGGAGCCGCGACGGGGAACTGGTTTGCCAGGCAAGTCCTTCGTCCGGTCCGTCAGGCCAGCGAAGCCGCTCTCGAAATGGCCGACGGCGACCTCACTGTCCGTCTCGACGCAGCCTCCAGTGACGAGTTCGGCGCCTGGGCCGACGCCTTCAACCGTATGGCTGGATCGCTCGAGGACAACATCGGTCGACTCGAGGCTGCCCGGGCCCGTGAGCGGCGGTTCGTCGCTGACGTCTCCCACGAGTTGCGCACGCCTCTGACCGGCCTCGTCAATGAAGCTGCGTTGGTCAAGGCGCACCTCGAGAAGGTACCGGGAGACGGAGGCCGGATCGCAGAGTTGCTGGTCAACGACGTCGACCGAATCCGACGCTTGGTGGACGATCTGCTGGAGATCTCACGTCTGGACGCCGGAGCGCAGGAGACCCATGTCGACCACATCGACCTCAGGGAGTTCTTGGCAGCGGTGATCGCCGACCGACTCCCCACAGCCAGGTTGCTGGGTGGCATCAACTCAATGCCGGTCGACGTGGACCGCCGGCGCCTCGAACGCATCGTCGGCAACCTCCTCGACAATGCTCGCGTCCACGCCGAAGGCCATGAAGTGGAAGTCTCGGCCGAGCAGAAGCCCGACGGCATCGTCGTGGTAATCGCCGACCGGGGGCCCGGCGTCGACCCCGCCGATCTCGAGAGCCTGTTCGAGCGTTTTGCAGTCGGAGACCATTCCCGCAGCGGCAGCGGTTCCGGCCTGGGGCTCGCCATCGCACGCCAGCACGCAGTGCAGATGGGCGGAACTCTGCACGCCGCCAACCGGCCGGGCGGTGGACTGACCTTCGAGCTGCGGCTTCCCGCGTAGTCACCCGGTCGTGATGATCCGGTGACGCTGAAGAGCCAAGCTGCAGGCCAGATTCTTCTAGTTGCTCTACAGCCGGCCGGCTTCGATATCTGACACGCGATCGAGGCCGGCTTGGCCACACAGCCAGCTCAACGAAACTCCCCCGAACGCCAGCCGCTGTTCGACCATCGATTGCACGGTTCGGTCGGCAATCAGGCCCGCTAACTGCGAGCCGGGACAGGTCGTCGCCGCATAGTCCCGATGACCGGCGATGGTCGAGGGACCGACCCCGAACTGCACGGACGCCCACGCCAGCAGGTCGGCCAGGGAAGCCAATTGAGCAGCCGGAACGCCCTGCTGGTCGAAATGGCCGTCACAGCAGACTAGGAAGTGCCCGGTGGGATCGTACTCGGTGAATGTGTCACCCCGGGCAGACACCGGCCGGCCTTCATAGATATGGCCGTTGGCGTCGATCAGGTAGTGGTAGGCGACGTCCGGCCACCCGTTCCCCTGGTGGTAGTTCTGATACGAGCGCATCCGTCGGGGTGCCTCGGTATTGCCCCCCATCACTACGGCGGTGTGGTGGACGGTGAGCCGTTCGATCCGATGCTCGACCAGCTGCCCCTGGATCGGAACCGCGCCCCAGGCGTCCTTGCAGATTACCTCGAGTCCGTCCGTCGCGGCTGGCGGGACGCCGGTCGTGGCCGTCGGAGCGGTAGAAGTGGTCACTGCCTCGGTCGTGGCCGTCGGAGCAGTAGTGGTGGTCACTGCCTCGGTGGTAGTCGTCGAGGCTTCCGCAGTCGGAGCCGTGGTGGTCGTTGTTTCAGAGGTGGTAGTCGAGGCGGCCGTCGTCGTTGTCATATCGGGAGACGTTCCGGCGGTAATGATCGTCCCCGAGGCCGCGGTCGTGGCTGCGGATGTGGAGGTAGCCGTACCAGCGGAGGCGGCGGTCCCGGCGGCCGGAGCGGGCGGCAGGGCGTCGCCAGGCCGCAACCAAGCCCATCCTCCAGCTGCTCCCGCACCAATCAGCACACCAACCATCGCCAGGAAACTCCGGCGATTGGGTCTTGCGTCGCTCACCAGTTGACGGTAGCACCCAGCCTCACGATTGGCTCGATTCCCTTCCTGCGCCTGGTCGCTTTGGGACTTTTGCCCCTGTCCAAGAGCATGATCAGCAGCCCAAACTCGGCACAGAGCACCTGGGAAAGACCGTGTTCATCTATTACTTCGCACAACTGCACCAACCGTTTGAGAAGGTCGAAGACCGCGTGGGCCGGTTGCTCAAGGACCTCACCGGCTGGGCAGACGCGGCCTACCGCGACGGAGAGGAGCTACAGGCCCGGGTAGGCGTTGGTGGAAAACGCCCCTTCATAGCGAAAACGGTCACGCTCCAGGTGGGACGCCCGGTTCGAAGCCCCAATCAGACAACCATTCCGCTTTCCTGGAAAGCGACCGGAGCGGCCGGGCTTTTCCCCCAAATGAACGCCGATCTGACCGTTGCCCGGCTGGGACCGGAAATGGCCCAACTCGGCTTCAGCGGCTCTTATGAGGCCCCCGGCGGACCAATTGGGCAAGCGATCGACGAGGCGCTTCTGCACCGTATCGCCGAATCGAGTGTCAAGGGCTTTGTGGATCGCATCGCCGAGGCAATCGATGAGGGCCCCGAAGAGCGATCGGGCGAGGATTAGGCGGCCACGACCCCGGCAACCGACTGCGCCACCCGGTCAACGAAACCCTTCACGCTTGCCTCCGCTACACGATGCAGCACGGCCCGGTCGAGAGCTCGACCAAGCGGTCCCAGCGGAGGAGCGTACATGCCCCGGATCGCGATCTGACACAGGTCGGGGCCGACGGTGGCCACAATCAGGTCTGCATCCAGTCTGGGGAAGAGGCCCGGCGTCCCGGTCGCTTCCCATGCGAACGGAATGGTCGTTTGTTGACCACCTCGCAGCGGGACTCCCGCCACCAGCTGCACGGTCTTGGCCATCATCGGATGGTCGCGACTCACACCGATCTTATCCCGGAGATCCTCACCCTCCCGGTACGCGGCTACGGCGAACGAGCCAAAGCTGTTGAGCTGCGACACCAGCAGGGGCTCGATATCGCTGAAGGGACGGTTCACGTGCACGAAGTAGTAGACAAACATCAGCTTCGCTCCGAGTCCACTCCGATCGTCACCAGGTGCTTTTCCGATATCACCGTACGCTCGATGTTGAGCCGTCACTACGGCCGTTAGTCCCTAACTCGTTTGGACCTACTGCTGTGTCCCCAATACACGGTCTTTGTGAAGCGGGACCGTTCGGTGTTCCCTGACGTCTGTCCGCTCAGCAGGTCGAAAGCGCACTGTGCAACCCACGCCTCTACCTCGAAGTAGGCAGACGAAGCCGGGACCCTCGAGGGCGGCATGACCCGATCACGAGGGCGGAGCTTGCGAGTGCTGGGGCACGGCCATTTGGCCCTAGACCGGATGTGGTCGGAAGTGCGACTATCTCTTGGTGACCGACAAGACGATCGATCGGGATTTGCTGGCCCTGGCTCAAGCTCGGTACAAGCGAGCGGTGCCGTTCACCCGCGACCTCCGGGGCTGGAGAGGCATGGCGGAGTGGCTCTACAAGGCCGATCGCGTGATCAAGCTGAATCTCCCGGTCATCATGGACGACGGGTATGTCCACAATTTCACCGGCTATCGCGTGTTGCATTCGGCTGTCCGCGGTCCCGGCATCGGAGGAATCCGCTACCACGCCGACGTGCAAGAATCCGAGGTCACGGCCCTGGCGATGCTCACCACCTGGAAATGCGCTCTGGTCGATGTACCGTTCGGTGGCGCGGCAGGGGGTGTCCAGTGTCATCCCCATTCGCTGTCCGAGACCGAACTAGAGCGCATCACCCGCCGCTACATCACTTCCCTCGGCGACAACATCGGCCCGCACGCCGACATACCGATGCCGGATCTCTACACCCATGCACGGACCATGGCATGGGTATACGACACATACGACATGTTCCATCCGGGTGAGAACAACCTCCCGGTGGTGGTGGGGAAACCAGCCGACATCGGTGGGTCCCCGTTAAGCGCGGCAGCAACCGCCCTCGGTACCTTCTTCGTGACCGAACACCTCATCGAGCTCGGCGTCTTTCCGGACATCCCCAAACTCGAAGGCGCAACGGTTTCCATCCAGGGTTTCGGCGACGTGGGGCGCAACGCCGCCCGCTACTTCCAAAATGCGGGAGCCCGGGTGGTGGCGCTGGCCGATACGGCCGGAGGAATCCACCATCCCGACGGTCTCGACATCAGCCGGGTGGAGGAATACAAAACCGAGACCGGTTCGGTCACCGGTTATCCGGACGTCGGACAATGCGGCAGCGCCGAGGTGTTCGAAGTGCCTGCCGACATCATCATTCCGGCTGCCATCGAAACGCAGATCACCTCCCGGAACGCCACCCGAATTGAGGCCCGCCTCATCGTGGAAGCAGCCAACGGGCCGGTCACCCCTGCCGCCGATCTCCTGCTGGCGGAGCGAAACATCAAGGTCATCCCCGACATTCTGGCCAATGCCGGGAGCGTAGTGGCCGGCTACTTCGAGTGGATCCAGAACCTAGATCACCAGACGTGGGAAGAGCACGTGATCGAATCGAAACTTCGCCATCGGCTACAGCAGGCGGCCGAACGGGTCGTGACCGAACGCGCTTCTCTGTTGGGCAGCCTCGACAACTACCGGCAGAAATGGGCCGACGTGCAACCGATGACTCCCGAGCTGCCCACTCCCGACCTCCGTACGGCCGCCCAGGTGGTAGCACTCGATCGATGCCGGCGAGCAACCGACTATCGGGGGATCTGGCCGTAGGTGATTGCGCCGCTACGGGCCGTCCTGGCTAGACGCCGCGCCTCCCGGAGAGGTTCAGGAGTCCGACTGCTCGCCACCGTCGCCAACGCCAACATGTGGGCGGTCTCGGGCGAGGTTCCCCAGCCGGCATGAACAGCCAGGGGACGGCAACCGTCCTGGGTCCGAACCCAATACCCGACTACTTCCCGACCCAGGAAGAGCGGGGCCCTCGCTCCCGGGCTTCCCGACTGCGGCCAGTCGCCGGTGGCCAGTAGTGGACGGTGCGTCGCTCCGACCGTCGGTATACCCAGCACCGCCCCGAGATGCAGAGCTAATCCAGCCCGGCGGGGGTGATCGCGTCCGGTAGCGTTGACGAGTAACACTTCGGGGAGCTCACCCAGAGCCCGGACCGCCCCCTCCAGCAGCGGACCTTCGCGAAGCGCCAGGTAGCCGGGGCGATACGGCCCGCCGGCTGCGCCCGCAAGTGCAACCCCCTCGATGACGTGGCCGTCCCGCACTACGGCGGCACCCGCCCACCCGGGGTCCCCCTGCACTCCGGGCCCGCTCCCTCCCCGGCCGAAACACACGAACACGCCACCGACCGCCACCCCGTCCGTCGAGAGAGGCCAGGGGTCCGGGGAGGCGGCGGCCAGGGTCTCCTGGAGAGCGGTGAGCCCACTAGTGGACGTCGGCCACATCATGTAGCAAGCGTATTCCGCCAAAGCGAAGCTTTTGGACTCAGTGGACTAGCAGGCACCCGTGCGAGGGCCACAGTGCTCGCGGCTGCCAAAACTGCTTTGTGCAACTCGTTACGGTCGGTCACGTTCTCGGGAGCCGGACTCAGCGCTGAATCGGCTAGATCGTGCCCGAACTCCTCAAGCGAGACCTCCGCACGTCCGATGATTGAGGTGAGCAATAGCGGGGCCGGAGGACGGTGCACACACAACTCCCCAAGCCCGAGTTGTCGAGCGACAGCGACTTGTGGATTGAGAAACAGCCGGTGCTGGCCCGCCTCTATCTCGACGACGGCACGGTGCTGCCCGTCACGCTCTTCCTGGCGCCACATGCTTCGGTCCACCCCGGCCCGCAGAGCGTCACAGACCTCTTTGATGAGAAGGACCCGCTGCTCAGGTGCCGAACAACCAGCGGTGAGTTTCTCATTGTCGGGAAAAAGGCAATTGCCGCGATCGGGGTGAGTCCCAACCGCCACGATGAGCTCGGGTTTCGGCGCCCAATCCCCGCGCAGATCATCATGTCGGGCGGACATCAGATCGGCGGTGAACTTCTAGTCAACGGACCGGTGGGACGCCGCGTCTCGGACCTGCTCAACGATCCCGACCCCTGGTTGTGCGCTAGGAACGGCGAAACGCGCCTGTGGCTGAGGAAGAGCCGCATTTTGACGGTGTATCCCAGCGACTGAGGCTACTTCTTGGCAGACTCGTAGTAGGGATTCGATCCGGAAGCGTGGTCCGTTACGTCGATGACCTGCCCGATCTCGGGTATGGCGTCCCGGAGGATCCGCTCAATACCCTGCCCAAGGGTGACCGCAGCCAATCCACAGCCCTGGCATCCACCCAGCAGCCGCAGGTAGACATCGGCTCCTTCGACACCAACCAGCTCAGCAGCACCGCCGTGGCCGGCGATGGCGGGGTTCACATGGCTGACCAGCACTTGTGACACTTGATCGGCCAGCGGTCCCGTCAGCTCACCGACGGGACCGCCACCAATGTCCGGGCTGGGGCTGTTGGGATTGTTCATCGCTAGGCCCTGATCGGTGAGGTCCAGCGATGCTCCCCGCAGCTTGTCGATATCCTGCTCGGGAATCGCGATGAGGAGATCGCCATGCCGATCGAGATGATCGCTCGTTTCGCGATCGCCTAGCGGCGCAAAACTCAGTTCGTAAGCAAACTGGGCTCCCCGGATTCCGGTGACCTCGACCAGAAGCGCATACTCTTCATCCCCCGGCTCTTGATCGCGAATCTCGATGATCTTGTCTATCGCCGTTGATGATAGGGACAGGATGTTTTGGTCTGTCATGCAGCCTCCGTTGAGATGGCATGGTAACCGGAGCAGCCGACTTACGACTAGGTATCAGTCGTCAGTGTCTAGCACCAGTGATAGCTACCAGGGCCGCCGGAGGCCGACCGGCTGACAAATGAAAGGACCACCGGAGGCGGCCCGACTGACGACTGAAGGCGTAAGCCCCGCCGTGCGCCATCATGAGGTCATGGCGCGCGCCTTGCTCATTCTGCCCACGGGCACCTACCGGGCGGCCGACTTCATGGAAGCCGCCGCGGCGCTCGACGCCCATGTCATCGTTGCTTCCGAAGAGGACATGGTGCTGGCCGACCAGTTGGGGGACGACTTCCTACTCATCGACTGTTCCCGGCCGGAGGAATCCGCTCGCCGCATCGTGCAGCTGGGCGACCGACAACCCCTCGACGCCATTGTACCGGTCGATGATCAAGGTGTCCTTATCGCCGCCCTGGCGGCCGAGATGCTGGGCCTGACCCACAACCCCCCGGCGGCCGTAGCTGCGACCCGCAACAAGGTCATGCTGCGGAGAGCTCTGGCGGGAGGCGAGATTCCACAGCCGGCGTTCGAGCTGGCCGGACCACCCGACGACGTTGGGGGCCTCGCCGAGGTGGTCGGATATCCCGTCGTCCTGAAGCCCCTGTCGATGTCGGCCAGCCGGGGAGTTATCCGGGCCGACAACGCCGACGAAGCGCGTGTCGCAGCTGAACGAATCAGGAGAATCCTGGCCGTAGCCGGAGACAACCCCGGCGAACCGATTCTGATCGAGCAGTATGTCCCGGGCATCGAACTGGCCGTCGAAGGCGTGATGCGTGGCGGCAGTCTCGAGGTGCTGGCCTTCTTCGACAAACCTGACCCTCTGGAGGGTCCGTTCTTCGAGGAGAGCCTCTTCGTCACGCCGTCGAGACTCCACCCTGAGATGCTCGACGAAGTGGAACGGGTGACCGCCCGGGCGGTGCGAACGATCGGATTGCGGGAGGGGCCGGTTCATGCCGAGCTACGAGTCGACGGGAGCCGGGTGGTGTTTCTGGAGGCCGCCGCCCGCTCGATCGGAGGCCTCTGCGGGCGATCCCTGCGCTTCGGGTTACTCGGCACGCCCCTCGAGGTGGTTCTGTTGCGCCACGCTTTGGGGCACCCGCTCCGCAAGATACGGCGCGAAGACCCCGCCTCCGGAGTGATGATGCTCCCCATCCCCCGCGCCGGCATCTTCCGCGGGGTCCACGGCAGCGAGCGGGCTCTTGAGGTTCCCGGCATCACCGAACTGGAAATCACGATCCCCTTGGAACGCCGGGTGTGGCCCCTTCCCGAGGCAGACCGGTATCTCGGATTCCTGTTCGCGCGCGGTCAAACCCCGGAAGATGTCGAGCGGGCCCTCCGCCAGGGATTCAGCTGCCTCGACGTTGTGATCGACACCGACTGAACGCCGGCTCACGAACCTCACGCTTGGCGGCGCCCCGCATACCCCACCGCCGAATCCGCGGGCGGCTGTGATCCGGCGCCGAACGATCTGAGGTCCACGGTGCGTAGGGCGCCGTGATTAGGTCGGCCATGGACAGCAAGACCGTGTCGTAGTTCACCCGCCAACCGGCGTAAGCGCGCCACGCCTGATCCCGTCGTTGCGCATGGGGACGCCTGCATCTGCCAACCGATCGCAGGCATCTTCGAACTCCTCACGGCGGATCGAGATCGGATCGTCCGGTTTCGGGTCAGGGTCGTAGGAGATCCCGAAGAAGTCGGCGATGCGGCGCAGAGCCACATAACCGGCCCGAATACAGATTGCCGCGTGGGGTTGGGGGGGAAGATCGACCGCCGCCAGGGTGAGGGCCGCCGCATCGAGCACCGTGCCGGCGGCAACAATCCACGACTGATCGGCTTGCGGGGAACGGAAGAAGTTGAGCGCCGCGTAGGACGTGTGGGTTTCCTGGACACCTGCGAACCAGGTCTCCCATCGTTCCCAGAACTCCGGCATCCGGTCGAGCCAATCGAGCCGTTGAAACCGCAAGAGGAACTCGACGGCAGAGGGAGGCGAACCGGCTCCGGTTTCGAGCAGTGCCACCTCGGTCTCTCGCTGGGCAAAGGCGGCGTAGATCGAGGGAAGGAAGGTGATGAGCAGCGCTACGATTCCGAGCCCGAGGGTCGCCTCCGAGAAGGCAAGAATCCGCTCGGTCACCGTGTCGACCGGGCAAACCCCAATGTCAACAGCGATGAGCCACTCACGAAGAATGCATCGCTCACCGTCCGGCCCAGTGCCCAGAACATGACGAGATAGCCGAACAAGACGGTGGTCACCCAGACTGCCGGAAGTAGAAGGAGGCTGACCCGTGCATAGAGGTCCATGATGCGATCCCGGGTGGCGAAGTCCCGCCGCTCGTTGGCGAGAAACCGAAACACCCTCCCCGTGGAGCGGAAGACCATCCGGGCCAGCGTGTTCTGCGCGCTACGGGGCAGGATGACGGTCTCCACGGCCGAGCGCAGCGCCCAGGCAACGAGGGCGAGGCCTGCTATGAACACCACGGTTCTCACGACAACCACTGCACCGTCTCCGGCTTGGCGACCGTCAACAGCATAGAGAGCGACATTTGCCGACGGTGGGCGGCTGATTCGCCCGGTGCTTCGAGCCGAAGCAATAATGCCGGCCATGAACCTGACTCGCTCGTCCGGGATACTGCTCCACCCCACCAGCCTGCCCGGACCGTACGGCATCGGCGACATCGGCCCGGCCGCCCACCAGTGGCTCGACGATCTCGCCGCTTCCGGATCCAAGCTCTGGCAGCTTCTCCCCCTCTGCCCAACCGGGTACGCCGACTCGCCCTACCAGTGCTTCTCGACCTTTGCCGGCAACCCGTACCTCATCAGCCCGGATCTCCTCTTCGAGGAAGAACTGGTGACTGCCGACGATCTGGCCGCGTGTCCCGACTTCCCCGAAGATGCCATTGACTACGGGCCGGTGATCTTCTGGAAGCTGGGGCTCCTCGACACCGCTTTTGACCGTTTCCAACGGACAAGCTCCCAGCAGCTTCGCAGGGATTTCGAGACGTACCGGGACTCCCACCGCGAGTGGTTGGACGACTTCGCCCTCTTCATGGCCCTCAAGGACCTCTACAACCTGAAGCCCTGGACGCAGTGGCCCACCCCGCTCCGGGACCGCGACTCTCTGCAACTACAGAAAGCCCGCGCAGCATACGCTCCGCAGGTCTCCCGCCACGCCTTCCGTCAGTTCCTCTTTTCCCGGCAATGGAAGGCATTACGTGACCACGCTCGTGAGGTTGGAGTGAAGATCATCGGCGACCTTCCCATCTTCGTCGCCCACGACTCGGCCGATGTGTGGGCCCACCGAGAGCTTTTCCAGCTCGACGACACGGGCCACCCGTCGGTGGTGGCGGGCGTCCCACCCGACTACTTCTCCAAAACGGGCCAACTGTGGGGCAACCCGCTCTACCGCTGGGATCTCCACGACGACACGGACTACGCCTGGTGGCTGGCCAGGTTCCGGGCCGTATTCAGGCTGGTCGACGTGGTGCGCGTCGACCATTTCCGCGGGTTCGTCGATTACTGGGAAATACCCGGCGACGCTTCAACGGCGGTTCGGGGACGCTGGTTGCCGGGTCCGGGCGCCCGGTTCCTGCAGAAGGTGATCAACGAACTGGGCGCCTTGCCCATCATCGCCGAGGATCTCGGCGAGATAAACCCGGCCGTGTTCGTGCTGCGCGACCAGTTCGACTTGCCGGGGATGAAGATCCTCCAATTCGCCTTCGACGATGACATCGAGAACGAGTTCCTACCCCATCACTACCCCACCAACTCCGTCGCGTACACAGGCACGCACGACAACGACACCAGTCTCGGATGGTGGGAAGGTGCAAGTAAAAACGAACAGGAATTCGCTCGCGCCTATCTAGGTGTTACCGGGGAGGACATTTCCTGGGACTTGATTCGGGCGGCCTGGAAATCGAAAGCTCGCATGGCCATAACTCCGCTCCAGGACGTGTTGAGCCTCCCCTCCACGGCCCGCATGAACTTCCCGGGAACTCTGAGAGGCAACTGGCGCTGGCGAATGCGCTCAGGCGCTTTCTCCTCCAGCCTCCAGGCAAAGTTGGCTGCCCTCAACCAGGAGACCCACCGCTGAGGAGGAGTGGCGCCGCCCGCCAACATTTCCCGACCCGGCTGCAACTCGGGTGCCGGTACGATCCGTCTATGCACATGCGGTCGATGACCATTCTGGTTTTGGCACTAGCGACGGCGCTGGCGGCTTGCGGGATAACCTCCTCTGAGTCGACAACGACGCCCGGAGCGGAAGCCGATCCCCCCGGCCTCCTGGTGGTTTCCCGGGCAGACGCCTCGATCTTCACTATCAATCCGGACGGTTCCGGCCACACCGACCTGGTCGAGGAGAAATCTGGTTTGGTGGCGATACAGCCAACGTGGTCACCCGACGGATCACGCTTGGTCTGGACCGAGGTTGGTCACATGGGTGAGATTCCGCAAGCTTCCATCGTCACTTCGGGGCCCGGTGGGGAGAGACTCGAACGGATACCTGCCCCGGTCGCTCCCTTCTACTACTACTGGAGCCCGGGGGGCGATCAAGTCGCGTTTTTGGCCGGCGGCCCGGGCGGGAAGGTCGACCTGGGCATTCTGGACGGCGACCTGCGTTTCCTGGGCGGCGCCCAGCCTTACTACTTTGCATGGGCCCCCGACGGTCGGTCGTTGCTCACCCACACAGACCTGGATG
>Ga0224512_10002872_pt1 | contig 15466 bp, 16 predicted proteins | sample SF_May12_sed_USG_4_FD_169103 | JGI IMG/M metagenome (GOLD analysis project Ga0224512, IMG submission 169103) | Sediment microbial communities from San Francisco Bay, California, United States - SF_May12_sed_USGS_13 | ecosystem: Environmental > Aquatic > Marine > Sediment | place: USA...
TGCCGTATTCGGGCATATCGTTGGGGTGGGGCCACAACAACTTCCCCGACTCCACCGTCAATCGCCGCAACACGATCGCAGACAACTGGTTCGAAGACGTGATGAACACGGTGTATGACGGGGCGGCAATCTATCTGTTGGGCCCGGCTGCGGAGGTCGGGGCGGCCGCCAGCGAGGGAACGACCGTCTCGGGGAACTTCATTGACTACTCGAACGCGGCGATTCCGTTGAAGCTACCGGGCGATATGGTGGATCCCGCTTACGCCAAACGCCCTGGTCTGCAACTCGACGAGGGGACGATCAACGCCGCGCTCAACAAGAACGTGGTCGTGGACGCCTCAACGGTCTGGTTCCAGTTGACAGCGTGGCTGTCACAGTCCGGGAACCCCGGGTTTGTTGAGTCTCTCGGACTATCGGGAGCCAACAACTGGTCCAACGTCGAGGCTTCGGTACCGCTCGATCTCACCATGGTCAACCTCTCCGCCGTGAAGCTCTTCAACGCGGTCGGAAACTGGCCCAAGCCGCTGACGAAGATCACGGACAAAGCCGGGATCGAGTCTGGCGTGGTGTTGCCCACGGTGCCCTGAGGATTCGAGCGGCCCGGGAGCGGACCGACCGGCGGACGTGAACTACGCTTGCCGCCTATGAGCGACGAAGTGGCGGCGGGCGAGCCCGCGGACAAGAGCCTGCTGCTGGATGAACTCGACGAGAAATTCGCCGCTTTTCAGGTGTTCCGCAAAAGCGATATCGCCGCGGCCGACAAGCTGCTGGGGAGCCTCGGCGCTCAAGACGACGTCGACAAGGACATAGTTCTCGAACTGTCCTCAGCTCGACCGCTGGGACATCCGGATCGGTTCGAACACGCCCATTCGCTCGCCGTGCGGGCGCTCGAGGTGCTGGACCGCAACGGCGCCCGTCCCGTCAAGGTCTCCGGATTCGGCCCATTGAGCCCAGTGATTGCGTTCCTGGTCCAGCAGGTGGCGCACTTCATCGTGCGCACCTATCAGGCCAACGTCGCCGACCAGATGTACCACCTGTACGCCCGTCGGGAAGCCAACGCGGAGCGCTCTGATCCATCTCGTCGCATGCTCATGCGGGCTCGTATGGAAATGGAGAGACTGCTCCCCGGTTTCAAGCGCAATGCCCTTGGAGTTTCGGCATTCGTCCTGGGCGGGGCGGTTCTCTCGACGTTGGTGCGATGGCTCCAGGTGGCGATCACGGCGGCTTTGACGACACTGTGGAGCAAGATCGTGGCGACCGTTCTGCTCGGTCTCCTCATCGTCGGGCTCGCTTGGATCATCCTCCGGGGTGCGGCCGTCGCCAGGCGCCGCATCCAGCTGACCTGGAGGCGCCGGTCCATGCGCTGTGGCAGACAATTGGCCGTTGCGGGACTCCACCGATCGATCCGTCCCGCACCTTTGCCTTGATCGCGGTGATTCTGGCTCTGCTGCCCTGGCTGCTGATTCCAATCGGCATCGGACTGAGCTGGCTCAGCGAACGACTCAGCTCTACTGAGCCCTCCACCGAGCAAGGTTGGCGGCTATCTCGTCTCGCGCTCTCGCCACTAGCTCTACCGGGTCTTCGCCTTCTTGGCGGGCGATCGGGTCACCGAAGCTGACCCGGATCTTGGTTCCAAACGGCACCGGGAACATCTTGTTACGCAGCAATTCCCAGGACCCGTCGATCGTGGTTGGAACAATCGCGAGATCACCTGCCGCCTTCAGCAGCGTCACCGTGCCGCTCGGCCGGAACTCGCCGAGCTGTCCGTCCCGGGACCGGGTTCCCTCCGGAAAGATGACGACTGCGGTGGCGCGCTGCTGACATTCTGCGCCGAGGTCCTTGATGGCGCGGAGCGCCTGGCGCGGATCGTCACGGTCGATCAGGGCGTTGCCGCCATGAGTGAGGTTGAAAGACACGGCCGGCAGCCAGCGTCCAAGTTCGCGTTTGGCCACATACTTCGGGAAGTTGCTGAACAAGAGTCCACCGAAGATCGGCACGTCGAACAGGCTCTGGTGGTTGGAGACGAGGATGTAGCCGGTTCGCCCTCTGAGTTGCGACGATCGTTCCACGGTGAGTCTGGCGCCGGTTATCCGGAGCAGCCAGAGCAGAATCCGCTGCATTACCCCCATCGTCAACTCCATGGGGCGTAGGCCGAACAGACGGGCAATGCGGGCAATTATCTCGAACACACCCAACGTGAGCCCGAAGGCGACTACGAAGGGAATCGTGAAGATCCAGTCGATGATGCGCTTCATGCGGGCCGCAGATTAGGCCTCCGCCGACTACGTGGCATTCTCAGGAAAGAGCACCAGCTCGTCAACCCCCACGTCCACACGATCGCCCACTGCCAGGCCGGGGGCATGGCCGACGCGAGAGCGCAGTTTGGCGCCGCTCTTCAGCTCGAGAACAAGCAGCTGATCGTGACCGAAGAACTCTTGTTCCACTACGGTGGCGGCCCCGTCGATGGCAGGGGAGGGGTGGACCCATTCCGGCCGCACCATCACCAGAACCTCGCCGCGGAGCCGCGAGGCGTGTGGAAAGGTGCCAAGGGCCGTTTCCACCGAGCCCATCGTCGCGGTGCCGGCGAAGACATCGCTTTCGCCGACGAAGCCGGCCACCCACGGAGACACTGGATTGCGATACAGCTCGAGCGGCGTCGCGACCTGGAGCACTGTCCCGTCTCGCATCACGGCCACCACGTCTGCCATGGCCAACGCATCTTCTTGGTCGTGAGTGACGAAGATCGTCGTCGTGCCCGCATCCTTGAGAATCGACCTGACTTCACGTCGCATCCGGTCACGGAGCGAGGCGTCCAGATTCGAGAAAGGCTCATCGAGGAGCACCGCAGTCGGCCCGGGGGCCAGTGCTCGCGCCAGCGCCACACGCTGTTGCTCGCCGCCGGACAGCTCGTGAGGCATCCGGCTTCCGTAGCTTTCGAGGCCCACCAGGTTGAGGGCCTTGGCGACGGCGGCGTCATCGGCGCCGTATCTGACGTTCTGGGCCACGGTCATGTGCGGGAAGAGTGCGTAGTCCTGGAACACCATCCCGATGCGGCGGCTTTCCGGCGGCACGAACACCCCCTCATCGACCACGGTTTCGCTTCCGATGGTCACAGCCCCTGAATCGGGCCGTTCAAAGCCGGCGATGATCCTCAGCGCGGTTGTCTTGCCGCAGCCGGAGGGACCCAAGAGACTGAGCACCATCGACCCGGATGTCTCCAGCTCGAATCCGACCAACGCCGTGGCATCGCCGAAGGACTTCGAGAGCTTGTGGCAATGGATACCCCGTGCCGGGGCCGCTGCAACGTGGGGAAGTGGGGCCGTCATATTCTTTGTCGTGGTCGAATCACAAGGAAGTACATTGGCACCGCGGATGCAATGAGTAGCAAGAGAGCCGGTGCTGCCGCCCGAGCGTAGAACACTTCGCTGGCGCTTGACCACACTCGCACTGCCAGTGTGTCGAACCCGGTCGGACGCAGCAGCAGCGTGGCGGGCAGTTCCTTCATGGTCGTCAAGAACACCAGGGCCCCTCCTGCCAACAGACCGCGCCAGATCAGGGGAAGGGTTATTCGTCGGAACACTTCTGTCCGGCGGTCCCCAAGGCCTCGCGCCGCTTCCTCGAGGTTGGGGTTGACTTGGGTCAACGCGGCCTCTGTCGCTCCCGACGCTTGAGCCAGGAAGAGCGTTGCGTACACCAGCGTCAGCAGCACGAATGACTGGTAGAGGCCACCCAGATACCGCGACGCAAAGAAGACGACCGCCAAAGCCACGGCAATGTGGGGCAGCGAGAACATGGCGTAGACCATGGCGCGCAGCGCCGCGCTGGCACGTCCGCGATGTCTGACCGTGAGGAGCGCGACCGGAATTGCCGCCAGCATGGCGATAAGGCCGGCGACGATCGATCCGGCGAGCGATCCGATGACTGCACCCCATCTCATGTCGATGATCGAGCCGCCCGCCAGCCCTCGTACCAGCCAGGCGACGAGGACCAGAACTGGGAGCGCTAGCCCGAGGCCTACCGTCACCGCTAAGAATGTGCGGGCCCCGCGGCGCTGGCGCGTTGTCAAGGCCAATCTTCCGGGCGGTCGCGCCGTCTGCGCCGAGAAGTAGACCGAGCGGCCTCTCGAGCGGTGTTCGGCCCACAGGATGGTGACGGCGATCATCATCAGCGCCAGCGACAGTACGGCGGCGGGAGTCCGGTCGAGGCGGCCCTGGTATTGGGCGTAGATCACCCTGGTGAACACGTCGAGCCGCATGAGGGAGACGGCTCCGAAGTCCGAGAGCGTGTACAGCGCGACCAACAGCGAGCTCGCTGCTATTGACGGGCGTAACTGCGGCAGCGTTATCCGGCGGAACGCATCCCAGGCGGTAGAGCCCAAGCCGCGTGCCGCCTCCTCGAGCGCCGGATTGATGCGCACGATGGTGGATCGCACCACGAGATACACGTAGGGGTACGTTGCCAGGGTCAATACAAGGGCGGCACCCCAGAATCCGCTGACACTGGGAAGGCTCAAGCCGACGGTGTCGGCGAACAAGCCGCGCGGTCCTGCGAACGAGATGAACGAAAGGGCCAGGACATAGCTGGGAACCACCAGGGGCAACGCCAGCAGGGTCGACCAGATTCGGGCGTACGCGATATCGGTGCGCGTCGTGACCCAAGCGGCGGCGACGCCGACGGTGGTGGCGGCGACGGTAACCACCCCGGCAAACAGAACTGACCGCAGCAGAAGCTCGGCGGTTCGGGCCGACGCCAAGGTCTCCCAGGCCGCGTCGGAGGCTCCCAACACACGCCAGACCAGAGCCATCACGGGGATCAGCGCCGGCAGGACGACCAAGCCTCCGGCCACCCAGAGCCAAGGAGGTGCCGGCCGCGTGTCGGGCGGCCGCCGGCTCGGCTCAGCTGTCGGTGGAGCAAGTTGCTCGACCGCGGCCGAGGTCATAGGAGGCCGGCCTCGGCCACCAGGTCGGTGGCCCGATCCAGGACTTCGGCGAGTTGGGATAGGCGAATCTGCGGGGGATTGAGGCTGCTGAGCGCGGGCAGCGCATCGTTGGCCTGCACCGTGCCCGCCAAGGGATACTCGAACGTCTCGTTGGCGAAATAGGTTTGGGCTTGCTCTCCGAGCAAGAACTCGACGAACGCAGATGCATCCGTTGAGCTGTCACTGCTCGCCAGGATGCCGGCGCCGGAAGGCATCACTAGTGACCCGGCTCCGCCGCCCGTCAGGAAGTGATTCTCCGCAACGGTTTCGCCCACCTCGTCGCGCCGCCGAAACAGGTAGTAGTGGTTGACCAGCCCGGCGTCGACCTCGCCGTCGTCAACAGCAGCGACGATCACAGAGTTACTCGGGTAGGTCGGGGCTCCGTTGGCTTTCATGCCCTGTAGCCAAGCGAGGGTTGGCTCTTCACCATCGATGAGAATCTTGGCCGCGACAAAAGCCAGGAAGGAGCCGTTGGTCGGGGCCACGGCAACCCGCCCCTGCCACTCGCTGAGGGCAAAGGCGTCCTCGGTTGATGGCAGACTCGCCGGGTCGATGAGCTCTGAGTCGTACACAACGACCCGGGCACGGCCACTGATACCGACCCACTTTCCTTGATCATCGGAGAAGGCTGCGTCGACGGCGCCGAGTAGATCGCTATCGAGCTGCTGGAAGTAGCCACCAAGAGCGACCGCACCAAGCGACGCCGGGTCCTGGGCAAAGAAGACGTCCGCGGGGGAGTTGGTGCCCTCTTCGAGGATGGTCGCGGCGAGCTCGGCGCTGTCGCCGTAGCGCACCTCGGCCTTGATGCCGGTCGCCGCCTCGAACTGCTCAATCAGCGGCGCCACGAGTGCTTCAGACCGCCCGGAGTAGATCGTGATCGAACCGGGGTCAGCGTCACCACAGGAAGTTGCGAGCGCGGCCAGCGCGATGACGACGAATACGAGCCGACGGACCATCGACCTTCCCTTTCCAGTCGGTCTGCCACAGAGTCGGCGGCAAGCTACAGAACAGCTTGGGCCAAGGCAAAAATAACACTACGGCCGTAGTGTTATTTAGGGGACTTCGGCCCTAGTTATCCGGCTACTGATCCGTAGCAAGATTTCGCATGAGTTGCCCCGTCGCGGGTGAACTTTGGCGGGCTACCCCCACTACCTATACTCGCTGCGGACCGGGCCGAGAGGCCAATACGCCGTTACTCCGAGGGGTTTGACCGAGTGCTCGATCAGTACTTTGGCGACTACATCACGGTGTTCGTGTTTATGGCTGTCGGGGCTCTTCTCGTCGGCGGCGGGCTGCTCGCGTCCACACTTCTGCGACCCAACAAGCCGAACAAGACCAAGTCGGAGGTGTACGAGTGCGGCATCGATCCGGTTGGCGGCGGCTGGAGCCAGACCCACATCCGGTACTACATCTTTGCTCTGCTTTTCCTGATCTTCGACGTCGAAGCGATCTTCATCTTCCCGTGGGCGATCAATGTCGAGAACTTCGCCGCCCCGGGAGTCGGGCTCGGCGGCTTCATCTTCGTAGAGATGCTCATCTTCATTGCGATCCTCGTGCTCGGCCTGGTCTATGCCATTCGTAAGGGCGTTTTGCGATGGGAGTGATCGAGAAGTTCGGCGCTCCGAAGCCGATCTCGTGGCTGCTCAACTGGTCGCGCAAGTACTCGCTGTGGTTCTTCCAGTTTGGCCTGGCGTGTTGCGCTATTGAGCTGATGGCAGCGTCGGCCCCCCGCTACGACTTCATGCGTTTCGGGATCATCCCGCTGCCGGCGTCGCCGCGCCAGGCTGATTTGATGGTTGTCGCCGGCACCGTCACCGACAAGATGGCTCCCGCGGTCAAACGTCTCTTTGACCAGATGCCAGAGCCGAAATACGTCATCTCGATGGGGTCCTGCTCCAACTGCGGCGGCCCCTACTGGGACTCGTACTCGGTGACGAAGGGCGTCGACCAGATCGTGCCCGTTGACGTTTATGTACCCGGCTGCCCGCCGCGGCCCGAGGCGCTCATGGAGGGCATCGTTCTGCTGCAGGAGCAGATCATGAACGAGAACGTGAAAGAGAAGTGGAGCCGGCGTGACCGACAGCCCGTCTGAATCAGATGTCGCTGTGGCCGCCAACGGCGCCGCCGACGGCACGCCGACCACCGACGTAGCCACGTTCGCCCAGGAGATGGCCGAGCTAGTTGGCGCCACTGCCTGGAGTGCCGACCATGGCGTCGCCCGGCTGGCGGTCGAGCGTGACGGCTGGGTGGCGGCCGCGGTCAAAGTGAGAGATCACGGCCTCCCGTTCTTCTCATGGCTATCGGCGGTCGACTGGGCGCGCGAAGTCGCGGTGGGAGACCCCGTCGAGGCCCCGGAAGACCTCGAAGAGCGCTTTGAAGTGATTTGTCGGCTCTCGTCGGTTCACAACGCGGACGCGGTTCACTTGGTGGTCGACGTTCCCAAGGATGACCCTGTGATGCCGAGCCTTACAGGTGAGTTTGGGGGAGCCGAGTGGCATGAGCGCGAAGCGGCCGAGATGTTCGGAATCGACTTCTCAGGCAATCCCAATGCGGGCCGCCACCTGTATCTTCCGGATTCCTTCGAGGGCCATCCGCTGTTGAAGTCCTACCCGTTGCTCAGCCGCGAAGTGAAGCCGTGGCCCGGCACCGTTGACGTGGAGAACATGCCGTCCACAGAGAACGCCGAGGCCGCAGCGCAGGAAGCCGCCCAGGCCGATGAGGCGGTCGAGGGAGAAGACGAGTGACTCAGCTCGATCCGCGCGCTGCCATGCACCTGTCCGACGCGGCCGTCTCGGTCGAGCTCGAGACGCCCGAAATGACCCTGAATATCGGTCCGCAGCATCCTTCCACCCACGGAGTGCTGCGGCTGGTCGCTCAGGTCGACGGGGAACGGGTGAGCTCCGTAGATCCGGTCATCGGTTACATGCACCGGGGTTACGAGAAACTGGCTGAGGTGCGCACGTACGCCCAAACGACGGCACTGGTCAATCGGATCGACTGGGTGTCCGGATTCGCCAACGAGATTCCGTTTGTTGGGGCCGTGGAGAAGCTGATGGGGCTAGAGGTCCCGGAGCGAGCGCAGTACATCCGCATGATCCTCACCGAGATGGCCCGGATTTCCTCACACCTGGTGTTCATGTCGTCCTATCCGCTGGAACTGGGGGCGGCTACTCCGCTGATGCATGCGTTGCGCGAGCGTGAGCACGTGCTCGAGCTGTTGGAGAGCGTCACCGGGGGTCGATTCCATCCGAACTTCAATCGAGTCGGCGGGGTCAAGCCGGTGGCCGGTGGTGGCTCCAACATGAAGAAGCAGTCGCAGGATCTGCCGGCCGGCTTCCTGGCCGCCACCGACAAGGCGATGACGAACGTCCTTGACGTTTGCGACGACCTCGACAAGCTCGTCACCGGCAACGAGCTGTTCCAGGCCCGCACGGTCGGCGTGGGGGTGATCCCGGCCGAAAAGGCACTCGAGTACGGCATGTCCGGGCCCAACGCCAGAGCCTCCGGAGTCAAGTTCGACCTGCGCAAAGCCGAGGCCCTCCTGCCATATGATGGGATCGACTTCGAGGTGCCTGTCGGCCACAACGGCGACTGTTTTGACCGCTACGTCGTGCGCAACGACGAGATCCGCCAGGCTGCTTCCATCATCAGGCAGGCCATTGCCAAGCTGCCATCCGGACCGCTCCAGGCCAAGGTGCCGCGGATCCTCAAGGTACCCAAAGGCGAGGTATACGTTCGGGCGGAAAACCCCAAGGGAGAGATGGGCTACTACATCATCTCGGAGGGTGGACGCCTCCCGTATCGGGTCAAGATCCGCTCCGCCTCCTTCTCTAACCTTTCGATCCTGCCGTGGGTCCTCGAAGGGGAACTCGTCCCAGACCTGGTGGCGATCATGGGCTCTCTGGACTTTGTCCTTGGAGACGTGGATCGCTGATGGGTAGCCGTTCCACGCTGCCGGGCAGGAGTTTTGGCGAAGCCAAAACTCCCAACCTCACCGCCGAAGGCTGTGCGCCATGAGGATGGGTGAATTCGCTTGGGACCTGGGCAGGAGTTTTGGCGAAGCCAAAACTCCCAACCTCACCGCCGAAGGCGGTGAGGCGTGAATTTCTGGCTATTGCTCCTGATCAAGGTCGGGCTCATCCTCGGAGTGATGTTGCCCGGTGCTCTGGTGATCATCTTTGGTGAACTCAAGATTTCTGCCCACATGCAGAGCCGGATGGGCCCTTACTTCGCCGGCGGTCGGTGGGGTTGGGCCCAACCGCTGGCTGATGGCCTGAAGTTCATGCAGAAGGAGGACTTGGTCCCGGCGGACGCCGATGCCACCGTATACAAGCTTGCCCCCTACGTCGTTCTGATGGGGACCCTGGCCACGTTCGTGATCATCCCGTTCGGCCCCGACTTGGTCGCCCGCGATCTCGATCTCGGCATCTTCTACCTGCTGGCGGTCTCGTCGCTGTCGACACTCGGCGTCCTGATGGCCGGGTGGTCGTCCGCCAATAAGTACTCACTCATTGGCGGTCTGCGGGCTGCGGCTCAGCTCATTGCATATGAGCTGCCGCTGGTACTGGCGGTAATCGGGGTTGCGATCCAGGCCGGGTCACTGTCGCTGAGCGAGATGGTCACGGCCCAAGCTTCATGGCAGTGGTTCGACGGTCTGCCAACGTGGATCAACGGTTTCGTCTCGCCCTACATGATCCTGCAGATCGTCGGTTTGACGATCTTCCTTGTCGCCAGCCTCGCTGAGCTGAGCAGGATTCCGTTCGATATGCCGATCGCCGAGTCCGAGCTCACGATGGGCTACCTAACCGAGTACTCCGGACTCCGCTTCACGATGTTCTTCCTGGGTGAGTACGCCGGAATGGTGTCAATGGCCGCGATCGCGGCGACGCTGTTCATGGGTGGATACTGGTTCCCGTTTGTCAGCGACGACGTCCTCAACGTTCTCGGCCCTGTGATCTTGGTGAGCAAGGTCATGTTGATTGCCTTCCTGTTCATCTGGATCAGATGGACATTCCCTCGGCTCCGTGAGGATCAGCTGCAGACCATTGCCTGGAAGTGGCTCGTTCCGGCCGGCCTCGCCAACATCGTCGTCACCGCGTTCTTCAAGGTGGTGTTCTGATGGCCGACCGCAAGCTGCCGACGGTGCCGTTCAAAGGTCTCCGTACCGGGATGTGGCTGACGCTCAAGACGCTCTTCAAGAAGCCGGTCACGGTCAACTATCCACTCGAGAAGGAGACGCCGGTACCGCGGGCGCGCGGGGTCATCGCTCTCGACCCGGAGGCTTGCACCGTGTGCATGCTGTGTGCCCGCGAATGTCCCGACTGGTGCATCTACATCGAGGGTCACAAGGAAGAGCAGCCACCCGCCAAAGAGGGCGGCCGAGTCCGCACCAGGGCAACGCTTGATCGGTTCGACATCGACTACGCCCTCTGCATGTACTGCGGCATTTGTGTCGAGGTGTGCCCATTCGATGCCCTCTTCTGGAGCCCGGATTACGAGTACAGCGAGTTCGGCATCTCCGAGATGATGCACGATAAGCAGCGGCTCACCTACTGGCTGTCGCGGGTGCCCGACCCTCCCGCATTGGAGACATCGTGAGCGACTGGTTCAGCGAAACCGAGAACTGGGCCTTCCTCGTGATTGCCGTGCCCATGGTGTTGGCCGCTTTCCGGGCCGTGACGTCGCGCAACGTGGTCCATTCGGTTCTTTTCCTCGTCGTGGCGCTTGCCGCCAGTGCCGCGCTGTTTCTGCTGCTCGGCGCCGAGTTTGTCGCCTGGACGGTCGTGCTGGTGTATATCGGTGCCGTGGTCGTCCTGTTCCTCTTCGGGATCATGATCACTCGAGCTCCGCTGGGTACGGAGACCCAGCTGAGCCACAACTACCAGACGAAGATCGGGGCCGCCCTCGTGTCGGGCGCGTTGTTCGCGCTCATCACCGTCACGACGGTCCGTGGCTTCGGAGACGCCAACCTGACCGCCCGGCCGACCCGAGCCGATGAGATCGGCCAATCCATGTTCGAGAGATTCGTCATTCCGTTCGAGGTCGTGTCGGTTGTGCTGCTGGCGGCGTTGATCGGCGGGATCGTGCTGGCACGGCGCGACCCGGTCGATGGGGACGAGGCCGTCCGATGATGATCAGCCAGTTCATCATCGTCGGCGCCGCCCTGTTCTCGCTTGGCGTCTACGGGGTGTTGACCCGCCGCAACGCTGTGCTGGTTCTACTGAGCGTCGAGTTGATGCTGGCAGCCGTGAACATCAACTTCGTGGCGTTCGATGTGTACGTCAACGACCAGATTGCCGGGGGTCAGATCTTCTCGCTGTTCATCATTGCCGTGGCGGCGGCCGAAGTTGGCATCGGCTTGGCCATCGTGCTGCTCATCTTCCGTAATCGGCATTCGGCCAATGTCGACGAGCTCGATCTGATGAAGCTGTAACGGCATGCTGGCACTACTCACCAACGTCAACACGCTGATCCTCGCCACCGAGGAGGGAGGCCAGGCGGCCGAGGCACTGTCCGACGGCGGCACGCTGGCATCACTGGCCTGGCTCATCCCGGTCGTGCCGATGGTGGCCGCCTTTGCGATCGTCTTCTTCGGCAAGCGCATGCCCTACAAGGGCTGGGACATTGCGATCGCGGTGATGGGCTTCGAAGCGCTTTATGGCACGTTGCTGTTGCTGTCGCACATCTCGAGCCCGATCGCCAAGGACTTCAGCGTCGAGATCGCCAAGATTGGCAACATGCCCATCGAGTGGGGCTGGAGCGTCGACGGCTTGTCGATCATGATGTACTTCGTCGTCGGGGTCGTCGGCTTTCTCGTCTTCGTGTACGCCAAGGGGTATATGGAGGGTGACGTCCGCTTCACCTGGTTCTTCGCCTCCTTCACGCTGTTCGCCGGCGGCATGTTGGTGCTGGTATCTGCGCCCAACTTCATTCAGCTCATCGTCGGCTGGGAGCTCGTCGGTGTCGCCTCGTGGCTGCTGATCGGCCACTACTGGGAGGAACACGAAAACTCCTCTGCCGCGATCAAGGCCTTCATCACGAACAAGGTGGCCGACGTTGGGCTATTCGTCGGGGCCATCATGATCTCGATGTCTGTCGGGTCCTTCCGTTTCAGCGACGTTATGCACGCGATTGAAGGGGGAGCGGCGGAGGCGCCGGTGCTCGCCCAGTTCGCTTTCTGGGGGGGCCTGGCGCTGTTCATCGGAGCCATGGGCAAGAGCGCTCAATTCCCGCTGCACGTCTGGCTGCCGGACGCGATGGCCGGGCCAACTCCCGTTTCGGCGCTGATGCACGCGGCGACGATGGTCACAGCCGGGATCTATCTGATCGGGCGAATGTTCCCGTTGTACGCCGTTGAAGGTTTTGCCGACGAGGTGCGCTGGGTGATCATCATCGTGGGGGCTCTCACCCTCTTCCTGACCGGGTTGATCGCTCTCGTCCAGGACGACATCAAGAAGGTGCTGGCGTATTCGACGTTGTCCCAGCTTGGCTACATGATGGCGGCGATGGGTGCCGGGGCATATACCGCCGGCCTCTTCCATTTGTTCACCCATGCCTTCTTCAAGGCATTGCTGTTCCTCGGGGCCGGATCGGTGATCCACTCCGTCCATTCGAACAACATGTCGGACATGGGCGGTCTGCGCAAAAAGATGCCGCAAACGTTCTGGACGTTCGTCATCGGGTCGGCGGCGCTCGCCGGGATCTTCCCCCTTGCCGGATTCTGGTCCAAGGATGAGATTCTCGCCTCGTTCGAGTATGCCGGTGGCCACTACACAACGGCCCAGGGCGGCGCCGCCCTTGGTACGGCGGTGCTCTGGATTGCCATCGCGGGAGCGTTCGTGACGGCGTTCTATATGACACGGACAGTCTGGCTGACGTTCTTCGGGACGTACAAGGGTGAGGCACACCCGCATGAGTCTCCAAAGATCATGACCTATCCGCTTGTCGGCCTTGCCATCGGCGCCGCCTTCTTTGGGCTGATCAACATGCCGGGAATCACCGAGGTCTTCACGGACCTGGTCGGCGGCCGTGCCTTTGCGGGGTTCCACGATCTGGAGCACCACGCAGATGGGCTCAACCTCGTCCTGGCCTTCGTTGGCACGCTGGCGGCGGGTCTTGGCATTTATCTCGGATGGCGGATCTGGGGCCCGGACCGGGCTACCCAGGCCGAGCGAGATACCTTCCGGGTCAACGGCCTGTACCCGGTCCTCGAAAACAAGTACTACATCGACGACTTCTACATGGATGGTGTCATCCGACCGATTCGCGGTCCGATGGCTCGGGCGGTCAACTGGTTCAACGGCCACGTGCTCGACTTCATCGTCAATGGGGCTGGGTTGCTCGCCAAGGCCGTGGGGCGGCTTGTCTACTGGTTCGATCAGCGCGGCCTGGACGCTGCCATCAACGCCTCAGGGGCGGCGACCGGCGCCGGCGGCGGTGCCTTGCGGCTGCTGCAGACTGGCAAAGTCCAGCAGTACGCCATCTTGATTTTTGCTGCGACCGTGATTTTGGTCGCCGGCCTAGTGATCTGGTTCTAGAGGAGGAACACGTATGGATTGGTTTGAGAGCGGATGGGGCCTGAGCCTCGTCGTCTTCTTGCCGCTCATCGGGGCCGGCGTGCTGCTCGCCATTCCCAAAAAGGATGAGGCGCTGCAGAAAATGACGGCGCTGGGATTCACGGTTGCATCGTTTGTGCTGTCTCTAGTCCTGATCGTCGCGTTCGATTTCGATACGTCCGGTATCCAACTTGGCACCAAGCTCGACTGGATTCCCTCCATCAGCTCGAGCTATCACATCGGTATCGACGGCATCAGCCTTCCTCTGCTTGTGCTGTCGACGTTCATCACTGTTCTGGCGATCATCTATTCATGGGAGCACTGGCCGGAGCCGCATAACCCCAAGGCCTTTCTGATCCTGATGCTGCTATTGGCTACCGGCATGAACGGCACATTCGTCGCCCTGGATCTGATCCTGTTCTTCGTGTTCTTCGAGGTCGTGCTGTTGCCGATGTACTTCATGATCGGTATCTGGGGTGATCGGGCCGAGGTCACGATCCCGGTCTTCAAGATCACGACGCAGATGCGGCTATACGCCTCGATCAAGTTCTTTTTGTTCACTCTGTTCGGGTCCGCGTTCATGCTGCTCGGATTCCTGACGCTGTACTTCAAGGGCGGCCAGACATTCGATATGCTCGAGCTGGCAGCAAATGGAGCCGAAGGTCTGATGGGCAGCGGCCTGGCCTTCTGGGTGTTTGCCGCCCTGTTCCTCGGCTTCGCCGTCAAGGTGCCGATGTTCCCATTCCACACGTGGCTGCCGGACGCCCATACGGCGGCGCCGACGGTTGGTTCGGTGCTCTTGGCTGCCATCTTGCTGAAGCTGGGAACGTACGCATTTGTGCGGATCGCCATTCCGATCCTGCCCGAACAATCATTGAACTGGGCTCCTGCGATCGGCATCCTGGCGGTGATCGGGATCATCTATGCCTCGCTGGCGTGTTTGGCACAGACCGACATGAAACGCCTCATCGCCTTCTCGTCTGTGGGACACATGGGTTTTGTGATGCTCGGCATCGCCACCATGACACCCATCGGCATCAACGCCGCCATCATCGGCATGGTGGCGCACGGCATCATCACCGGACTGCTCTTCTTCCTGGCCGGTTCGATGTCTCATCGATACCACACCCGCGAGATGGCACGGCTCGGCGGCAACCAGAAGCTGATGCCGATCATGGGGGCCATACTCGGCTTCACCGCGTTGGCCTCGCTGGGGCTACCCGGTCTCGCCGGGTTCTGGGGCGAGTTCATGGCCCTGCTGTCATCGTTCAGCCCGGCCGCCGGCCTCAGCACAACGCTGTTCCGCACCTTGATGGTCATCGGCGCCGTCGGAACGGTGCTCACCGCCGGGTACATGCTGTGGATGCTGCAGAAGGTCAACTTCGGAGAGCCGAAGGACGAGTGGGCCGGACACGAGTTCCACGACGTCGACAAGTGGGAGATGGCGGCGTGGGCGCCGCTGGTGTTGGCCACGATTGCCATCGGCATATTGCCGGGCATCGTGTTCGGCGCCACCAACGACTCCGTGGTCGATTTGGTGAGCAAGGCGTTCGGGGGATGACTTGCCGGTAGCTAGCGAGCACAGCGGAGGAGGCGGCACTTGATCGACTATCACGCGCTCGCGCCCGAGATCATCCTCGCCATCACGGTGATGGCGGTGCTCGTTGTGGATCTGCTTCCGGTCCGCAAGTTCTGGACGGCAGTGGTCGCCATGGTGGGCCTTTTCGCCACGTTCGTACCGGTCCTTACGCTCGGTTTCTGCGAAAGCCTCGACTTCTGCGAATCCAGCGGTGTCCGCGAGATGTTCAGCGGTTCCTATGTGATCGATACCTTCTCGTTAGTGCTGAAGGGCCTGTTCATCGGCTCGGCGTTTGTGGCGCTGTTGTTGTCTGTCGGCTACCTCGAGAGCGACCGCTTCTGGCAGGGCGAGTTC
>Ga0224512_10002873_pt1 | contig 15458 bp, 13 predicted proteins | sample SF_May12_sed_USG_4_FD_169103 | JGI IMG/M metagenome (GOLD analysis project Ga0224512, IMG submission 169103) | Sediment microbial communities from San Francisco Bay, California, United States - SF_May12_sed_USGS_13 | ecosystem: Environmental > Aquatic > Marine > Sediment | place: USA...
CTGCTCAGCGTCTTCTTCCGCGATCTGGCACCGAGCGGACGCCTCACCCATCCCGACATCGAAGCCGCCCTGGACAGCGACCCGGAATCCATCGAGACGCTCGGCGTCGAACGGATCGAGCAACTCCCGTGGAAGAGCCTGCTGGACCTCGACGCCTGCACGAACTGCGGCCGTTGCGAGGACGTCTGCCCCGCCCACATGAGCGGCGTGGCACTGAGCCCACGGAAGCTGATTCGGGACATGAAGCGCCATCTCGACGAGGTCGCTCCGGCCCTCGTCGCCGCCGGGGCGGATGGGGAGGCGCCCGCTCGCGCCCCCCTCTTCGGTGAGCCGAGCGAGCCGGCGGCGGAGGGGCTCCTGCCCGCGGTCACCGAGGAGGAGCTGTGGGGCTGCCGCACCTGCGGCGCCTGCCAGCAGGAGTGCCCCGTGCACATCGAGCACGTCCCGAAGATCGTCGACATGCGCCGTCATCTGGTGATGACGCAGTCGAAGATGAGCGACGAGGCGCAGCAGTTCCTCAAGAACATGGATGATCGGATGCATCCCTGGGTGGGAGCGGCGCAGGATCGCGAGGCGTGGTTCGCCGACCTCGACGTGAAGGTGCTGGGCCGGGGGGACACGGCCGAATACCTGTTCTGGGTCGGGTGCACCGGCGCCATGATGGATCGCAACATCCGCGTCACCCGAGCCGTGGTCGCGGTCCTGAAGGCCGCGGCTGTGGACTTTGCAGTTCTCGGATCCGAAGAGGTCTGCACCGGGGATCCCGCGCGCCGGATCGGCGGCGAGCTCACGTTCCAGACCTGCGCCAAGACCAACATCGATACCCTCGAGCGCTACGGCGTGCGGAAGATCATCTCGACCTGCCCGCACTGCTTCAACAGCCTCAAGAACGAATACCCCGACTTCGGCGGACGCTACGAGGTGCTGCACCACACCCAGCTCATCGCGGAGCTGATCCGGGGCGGCCGTCTGAAGCTCGAGCGGGAGCTCGACTCCCTGACCTACCACGACCCCTGCTACCTCGGACGTCACAACGACGTGTATGACGCCCCGAGGGAGATCCTCGCGGGGCTCTCGACCACAGGGGGGATCGCGGAGCTCGAGCGCAGCCGCTCGCGGTCGCTCTGCTGCGGCGCGGGCGGTGGCTACGCGTGGATGGACGACGACCCGCAGCAGCGGATCAACCACACGCGTCTGGAGCAGGTCAAGTCCTGCGGCGCCGCAACGGTGGCGGTCTCGTGCCCGTTCTGCATGCAGATGTTCGACGACGCCCTGGCCGCGCGGGATCCGCAGAAGAGCGTGCGGGCCGCGGACATCGCGGAGCTCGTCGCCGAGGCGCTGGCGAAGTGACCGCGCCGCTCGCTTGACCCCAGCGACGGCGCTGGCCTAATCTCGACCGCTCGAATGACTGGGAGTCACTCATGGCGTCCGCGAGCATCGAGGCGGGCCTCCGCGAGCTGACCGACCGGGAGGCGATCCGCGATCTCGCGCGTCGCTACGCCCATCACGTCTGGCGGAAGGAGGTGCCCGAGGCCATCGGGCTCTTCACCGACGACGGCGAGATGGACACGGGCGATGCCCCGGTGATCCGGGGACGGGAGGCCCTGCTCGCGGCCTACGAGCGCATGCTCGGCGACGCCGAGTTCCACCCCTTCGTGCACAACCACGTCGTCGAAGTGCGCGGCGATACGGCGACCGGCACCTGCTATCTCGACCTGCGCGCCAGCCTGGCAGGCCGGAGCATGATCGGCTCCGGTTACTACGACGACCGCTACGTCCGGGTCGACGGCACGTGGAAGTTCCGCTCCCGCAAGCTGACGCTGTGCTACCTCGTGCCTCTCAGCGAGGGATGGGCGGAGAGCCGGGACGATCGCTAGCTTCCGTGGGGTTCGCACCGGGAGGCGTTGAACGGCGATGGCTCTGTTGAAGGTCGGCACCCGACTGCGCAGCGCGGTCTGCAACACCGAGGTAATGGTGGTGGCGGCGCCGCAGCACGACGTGGAGGTCAGCTGCGGCGGCGCACCGATGATCGACGTGGCCCAGGAGCGCCCGCCGGGGGGCTCCGCGTCTCCCGACGCCGCCCAGGGAACGGCCATGGGAAAGCGCTACGTCAGCGAGGCCGGAGATCTCGAGCTCCTGTGCACCAAGCCGGGCGAGGGCTCGCTCGGCGTCGGCGAGATCCTCCTCCGACCAAAGGACGCGAAACCGCTTCCGTCGTCGGACTGATCCATGAACGTGATGATGCTGCTCGAGATGGCCGCGTCGGGCTTCGGCGACCGCGTGGCCGTCCAGAACGGCTCGGACGCCCTCACCTACTCCGAACTCTTCGGCGCCGCCGGCGCCGCCGCGTCGGAGCTCTCGGCGTCCGGGTGCGAGCGGATGGCCGCGCTCGACGTGAACAGCCTGGCGATCCCCGTCGGACTCTTCGCGAGCGCGTGGGCCGGCATGCCCTTCGCGCCGCTCAACTACCGGCTCACCGGCGGCGAGCTCGACGCGCTGGCGGCGCGCATCGCGCCCTCCTACCTGGTGACGGAAGCGGAGCGTGTGAAGGGGCTCGCCCACCTGCCCGACACCACCGTCGTCGCCCGCGAGGACTTCCTGGCGCGAGCCACGACCGGCAAGGAGGGCGACCCCAGCTGGTCGATGGACCCCGACGAGATCGCGGTGCTGCTCTTCACCAGCGGCACCACCGGCGCTCCCAAGGCCGCGGTGCTGCGGCACAAGCACATCGTTTCCTACATCCTCGGCTCGGTGGAGTTCGGGGCGTCGTCGGAGGAGGACGCGGCGCTGGTCAGCGTGCCCCCCTACCACATCGCCGGCATCGCCGCGATCGCGAGCTCCGTGTACGCCGGTCGCCGGATCGTTCAGCTGCCCGGTTTCTCCGCCGAGGCCTGGATCGAGCTGGCCCGCTCCGAGCGCGTCACCAACGCCTTCGTGGTGCCCACCATGCTGGTGCGGATCATCGACGCTCTCGAGAACTCCGGCGACGCCTCCCTCCCCCACCTCCGGGCCCTCTCGTACGGCGGCGGCAAGATGCCGCTGCCGGTCATCGAGAAGGCGATGAAGATGCTGCCCGGCACCGACTTCACCAACGCCTACGGGCTCACGGAGACGAGCTCTACCCTCGCGGTCCTGGGCCCGGACGATCACCGGACCGCGGCCGCCAGCGACGATCCGCCGATCCGGCAGCGCCTGACCTCGGTGGGGCGTCCGCTGCCGAGTGTCGAGGTCGAGATCCGCGACCCGGAAGGCCGCGTCCTCGCTCCGGGCGAACGGGGCGAGATCTGCGTCCGGGGCGAGCAGGTCTCCGGCGAGTACCTGGGCCGGGGGAGCAGCGTCGACGCCGACGGCTGGTTTCCCACGCGCGACGGCGGCTGGCTGGACGCGGAGGGTTACCTGTTCGTCGAGGGGCGCGTCGACGACGTCATCGTGCGCGGGGGCGAGAACATGTCGCCGGGTGAGATCGAGGACGTGCTCCTCGAGCACGAGTCCGTGGCGGACTGCGCGGTCGTGGGGATTCCCGACGAGCAGTGGGGCGAAGCCGTCGCCGCCGTCGTGGTGACGCGGGCGGACCACCCCGTGAGCGAAGTCGAGCTCCAGCTCTGGGTCAAGGAGCGCCTGCGCTCCTCCCGGACTCCGTCGCGGATCGAGTTCCGGAACGAGCTGCCGTACAACGAAACCGGAAAGCTCCTGCGCCGAAGGGTGCGCGCCGAGCTGCTGGGAGAATCATGACCGACACCAACACGGGATCCTGGGATCACGAGGTCGACGTCCTGGTCGTCGGCTCCGGAGCCGGCGCCATGACGGCCGCGCTGCGGGCACACGATCGGGGCGGCCACGCGCTCCTGATCGAGAAGACCGACCGCTACGGGGGCGCGTCGGCGATGGGGTCCTGCCTCCTGTGGGTCCCCAACAACCACCTGATGGCGGGCGTCGGGGTGTCCGACACGCCCGAAGAAGCCTGGGAGTACCTACGGGGTACGACCGGCGGGGCCGTGTCCGAGGACCGCTCGCGGGCCTACCTCGAGAACGCGCCCGTGGCGCTCCAGTGGCTCAGCGAGCGGACGCACGCGAAGTTCATGGCCCAGCCCGCGTATCCGGACTACTACCCGCGCGTCCCCGGCAGCAAGCCGGGCGGCCGCTCGGTCGAGCCGGCGCACTTCGACGCTCGGCGCCTGGGCGACGACTTCCTCGCCATGCGCGAACAGAACCTCCAGATGCAGGTGATGGGGCGCCTCGCCATGACCGCCATCGAGGCACAGGCGGTGCTGACCGGCCAGCCGGGCGCGATGTGGCTCTTCTTCAAGCTGATGCTCCAGTACGCGTTCGACATCCCCTTCCGTTTCCGGTCGAAGCGCGACCGGAACCTGGCCATGGGCAACGCGCTGATCGGCATGCTGCGGCTCACGCTCATGGAGCGTGAGATCCCGCTTTGGCTCAACACGCCCGCCCGCGAGCTGATCGCCGAGGACGGCCGCGTCGTGGGTGTCGTGGCCGAGAAGGACGGCCAGCCGCTCCGCATCCGGGCCGAGCGGGGGGTGATTTTGGCCGCGGGCGGCTTCGAGGGCAACCAGGCGATGCGCGAGAAGTATCTCCCCCATCCGACCCGTAGCGAGTGGACCTGCGGCAACGTGCACAACACCGGCGACGTGATCGAGATGGGCCTGAAGCTCGGGGCCGGGCTCGACCTCATGGACGACGCCTGGTGGGGACCCGTGACCGTCGCGCCCGGCGAGGACATCGCCCGCATGCTCGTGATCGAGAAGTCGCTACCGGGCGGCATCCTCGTGAACCAGCGCGGCGAGCGCTTCGTGAACGAGGCGGCGCCCTACATCGACATCGTGAACGCGATGTACGCGAAGCACAGCGCCGAATCGCCCTGCGTCCCCGCCTACCTCGTGTTCGACGCCACCTTCCGGAAGAAATACATCTGCGGGCCCGTGCTCCAGTCCTCGGCGCAGCCCGACTGGATGGTGCGCAAGCTGCTGAAGGTGGGTTACCTCAAGCGATCGAACACCCTCGAGAGCCTCGCAACGCAGCTCGGCGTGGACGCCGCGGGGCTGAAGGCGACCGTCGCGAAGACGAACGAATACGCCGCCACCGGCGTGGACGTCGATTTCCAGAAAGGCGACACGATCTACGATCGCTACTACGGCGACGCCAAGGTCGAGCCCAATCCCTGCCTGGCGCCGATCGAAAAGCCCCCCTTCTACGCGATCGACGCCCTCCCGGGCGAGCTCGGCACGAAGGGCGGGCTCACGACCGACGCCGGCGCGCGGGTGCTGAAGGAGTCGGGCGAGGTGATAGCGGGGCTCTACGCCATCGGGAACTGCGCCGCCTCCGTGATGGGCCGGAGCTATCCCGGTGCGGGCGCCACGATCGGGCCTGCGACGACCTTCGGCTACCTCGCTGCAACCGACGCGATGGCCGGCTGAGCGCGGACGCGGCGCCCGGCATGGCATTCCGAGTCGAGACGGTGATCCTGGGCCCCGACACGGACCAGTACGCCGGCGACGGGCAGGGAAGGACCGACATCGCGAGCATCGCCGCGGCGGCCCGACGGACCGAGGAGCTGGGCTTCGACGGGTTGACCGCGCCGGAAGCCGGCCACGACCCCTTCCTGCCCCTCGTCGTCGCGGCGGAGCACACGCAGCGCATCCGGCTGGGCACCAACGTGGCCATCGCCTTTCCCCGCAGCCCGATGGTGACCGCCCAGGTCGCGTGGGACCTGCAGCAGCTCTCGGGGGGGCGGTTCCAGCTGGGCCTGGGTACGCAGGTGAAGGGCCACGTCGAGCGGCGCTACGCGTCGTCCTGGACGGGGCCGCCGGGTCCGCGCCTGCGCGAGTACGTGCTGTGCCTCAAGGCGATCTTCGAGACCTTCCAGAAGGGCGAGAAGCCCGGCTTCGACGGGGAGCACTACCGGTTCACGCTGATGAACCCGTTCTTCAACCCGGGGCCCATCGAGCACCCGCACGTCCCGATCCACCTGGCCGCCGTCAACACCTACATGGCGCGCCTGGCGGGCGAGCTGTGCGACGGCTTGCGCCTCCACCCCATCGCGACCTTCCGCTACACCCGGGAGGTGGTGCTGCCCGCCGTGCGGGCGGGCGCCGAGGCGGCCGGCCGGAAGCTCGCGGACGTGGACGTGATCGGCGCGCCGTTCCTCGCCATCGCGAAGGACGAGCCCGGTGTCGAGGCGGCCAGGCAGGCGCTGAAGCAGCACATCGCCTTCTACGCCTCCACCCGCACCTACCACGCGGTGCTGAAGTTTCACGGCTGGCTCGACGTGGGCAACGAGCTCCACCGCATGTCGCGAGAGGGCCGGTGGCGGGAGATGCCGGGCCAGATCAGCGACGAGATGCTCGAGGAGTGGGCCATCGTCGGCACCCGCGACGAGCTGGTCGCCCGGCTGAAGGAGCGCTGCTCCGACCTCTTCTCGACGCTTCTCCTCGACCTCGCACCCGCGCTGCGACGCGACGAAGACTGGATCGCAGAGACGGTCGAGGCCCTGCACCAGGCATAGCTCTCGGGACAACGGAGGCGATCATCATGGCAGCCGAGGAGCACTTCCTCTTCGACGTCGACGAGGGAGTCGGCATCGTGACGCTCAACCGTCCGGACCGCCTGAACGCGATCCACTGGGAAATGGCCCGGGGTCTCGTCGAGCTGTTCCGCGACCTCCGCCATCGCGACGAAGTGCGCGTGATCGTGCTGACCGGCGCCGGCAAGGCCTTCTGCGCGGGCGGCGACGCCGAGTGGATCAGCGGTTCGGGCGAACGCGGCCTGCCGGGGCTCTCCGACGTGCCTCTGGAGCGGTATCAGCGCAAGACGCCCGCCGGGCCCATCGGGGAGTTCACCCGCATGATCGTCGAGGTGGAGAAACCGGTGATCGCGGCGATCTCCGGCGCCGTGATGGGCGCCGGTCTGGCGTTCGCACTCGCCTGCGACCGCCGCATCGCCGACACCACGACCCGGATGTGCGCCGCCATGGTGCGGCTCGGCTTCGCCCCGGACTGCGGCATCACCTGGTTTCTGCCGCGGGTCACCCGGCTGTCCACGGCGCTCATGATGGTCGAGACGGGGCGGATCCTGGAAGCCGAGGAGTGCCAGCGCGAGGGGCTGATCGACGAGCTCGTCGAGACGGGACAGGCGCTTCCGAAGGCTCTGGAGTACGCCAAGCGCCTCGCCACCGGGCCCAGCGTGGCCATCGACCTCGCGCGCCGCTTCATCCACAAGTCGCTCACCTCGACGCTCGATGAGATGATCGACTACGAGGCCGTGGCCGCGACCATGTCCTCCCACACGAAAGACGCGCGCGAGGGCACGCGGGCCTTCCTGGAGAAGCGCAAGCCCAAGTTCGAAGGTCACTAGGCGCGGCGCGGGGGTCGATCGCGCGGAACGCGACGCCGGATTCGAGGACTCCCGGTAGCATGGACATCGGCTATCCGGACACGAGCGCCCAGCCGCTGCTGGGGCGCAAGAATCTGTTCAACCTTCTGCTGCTCCTGCTCGTGCCTCTCCCCGGTGTGGCGGCAGCGCATGGGCTGTTTCGGAGATTCGATCCGGGAGCCATTCCGCTCGATCCGGGCTGGGGCGGCCTGGGGTCGCTGGACGGCACGGCCGCGCTGCTTCTGCATCACCCGATCGTGGCCGTCAACGTCCTGTTCTTTCTCAACGTGTGCGTGCTGTTCTGGCTGATCTCGCTGGTGCAGCGCAGCACTTGGCTGATCGACCCGTACTGGACCCTGATTCCGCTGTTCATCGCCCATTTCTACGCGGCCCACCCGCTGGCCGACCCCGATCCGATGCGGTCCGCGCTCAGCCTGCTGGTGCTCTGGGTCTGGAGCCTTCGTCTCACCCACAACTACTTCCGGCGCGAGCGGTGGCGCTTCGGGTTCCGCGAGGACTGGCGCTTCGCCGAGAAGCGCAGGCAGAGCCGCCACTTCGGGTGGGTTCAGTTCTTCTACGTCTACGCGGCCCAGCAGATCATGCTGGTGGGGCTGACGCTGCCCTACTGGGCGGTGCAGTTCCGCAGCCCGCAGCTGGGCCTCTGGGATTTGGTGCTGATGCTGCTGGCCCTGTTGGGGATCGGCATCGCCCACGCGTCCGACAGCCAGCTCGACGCGTTCATGCGCCAGAACGAGCTGCGCGCGGCGCGCGGAGAGCCCAGGCTACCGCTGCTGGAAGCGGGCATCTGGCGCTACTCGCGGCACCCCAATTACTTCGGCGAGCAGCTCTTCTGGTGGGCGGTGGCGGGCTGGGGCCTGGTGGTGGGCGAGCCGTGGGTGGCGGCGGGAGCCGCCATCAACTCCGCAGTGCTCGCCGTGGTCACCGTGAAGCTGGAGCAGCGAATGCTCGCGGTTCCCGAGCGCCGTGCGCTGTACGAGGACTATCGGCGCCGGACGTCCGTCTGGATCCCCTGGTTTCCCCGCCGTTCCTAGCGCCACGAAGCTTCACGCGAAAGGGCGGATCACCTCGTCGCGGAACTTCTCGAGGGCCGGGCGCAGGGCCTTCAGGTCGCCCGTCGGGGCCGAGACGAGCATGCGGCCCACGCTCCGCTCGGCGCAGGCGCGGGCGGATGCGGCGTCGAGGCCGCCGAGACAGGTGATCTCGATGTCGCTCGGATCCCGGCCGTGGGCCCGGGCGGTCTCCGCCATCAGGTCGCGCAGCGAGGCCAGCTCGTCGCCCGCCACGCCGAGCGGGTAGAAGCCGTCGCCCAGGCGTCCCGCACGCCGCGCCGCGGCCCGGCTGTGCCCCCCGACGATGATGGGCGGTCCGCCCTCCCGGGCGGGCTTCGGTCGGCTCACGACGCCGTCGAAGCTCACGAACTCGCCGTGGTAGCTCGAGAGCGGCTCGCGCCACAGCGCGCGCATGGCTTCGATGGACTCGTCGCTGCGGCGGCCCCGGTCCGTGAAGCTCGTGCCCACGGCCTCGGCCTCCTCACGCACCCAGCCGACGCCGATCCCCAGCAGCACGCGCCCGCCCGACAGGCGGTCGAGGCTCGCGAGCGTCTTGGCCAGCACCACCGGGTTTCGCTGGGGGAGAATCAGGATTCCCGTCGCCAGGTGGATGCGCCGCGTGGCCGCCGCCACGTAGGAGAGCCAGACCAGGGGGTCCGGCTGGATCACGTCGGCGTCGAAGGGCGAGCGCCCGCTCGGATCGTAGGGATAACGGGACCGGTACTCCGGGCACATCACCACGTGGTCCACCACCCAGACGGACTCGAACTCGAGCTCTTCGGCGAGCCGGGCGAAGGCGACGGCGTACTCGCCCTCCTCGAGCGGCGCCATCCGATACGGCGCCATGATCCCGAACTTCACCCCTCGCTCCCCGGAGCCGGCATGCCCTGGAGCAGGACGTCCATGGCGTGCTGGGTGTCCATGTACTCCTTCAGCATCACGATCTTCCCGTCTCGGATCTTCACGAGGAAGTGGTACTCGTTGTGGTAGTCCCGACCGCTGGCGTGTGTGCCCTCCGAGTGGGCCTCCACCGCCACGCGCTCGCCCTCCACCGTCATGGCATCGATGGTGAAGCGGAGCCCCTCCGGGAAAGCCGATGTGATCATCTTCATGAGCTCGAGCGCCCCGACCTTCCCGTGGATGCCGGAGAAGGGGAGCGTGCCCGGACTCCACAGGACGAAGTCCTCGCTGTAGAGCGCATCGACCGCCGCGACGTCGGAGCGGCTCAGGGCATCGAAGAGACTCCGCGTGATGGCGCGCTGCGCCTCGCTCGCGGCGTCGAACGTCATGCCTTCCTCCTCGCGGGCGAATCGAGCCGCAGGCTAACAGGATTCCGGGATTTTCGTCGAAAGCTTTGTGCGACGTTCCGTTCGCGGTATCCTCCTCGCCGATCGGAGGTCCCATGGAAGATCCGTCGCCCGGTTCCGATGCAAGCGGGTCCCAGGTCGAGACAGTCGGCCGCGCCTCGAGCTCGCGTCTGGCTCGCAGCGGGAGATTCGTCGCCGCGCACCCCGTCGGCATCGCGCAGGGAGCGATCCTCGCGCTCGTCGTCGTGGTCGTTCTCCAGAACCTCGAGCCCACTACCCTCGACTTCCTCTTCTGGTCGATCGCCGAGGTGCCGAAGCTCGTGATCCTGATCGTGGCGATGCTCCTCGGCGGCGCGCTGTGGGAGATCGCACGGCGCCTGTTCTTCCGCTAGGCGGATCCTCCGCTCTACGGAATGAAGCCGCCGGTGCGGGCCGCCGTCACGAACTCGGGCTCGGTCCACCACTTCTCGATCCCGAAGTCCTCGGCGATGGCGTTGGAGCAGTTGTAGCCGGGCCCGAAGATCACCATGCCTCCCGGCGCGACGCTGGCTCCGCCGAGGTAGAGCCCGGGGATCGGCGTCCGGTACTGGGAGCAATCCGGGTTGGGCCGGAGGTATCCCATCTGGAGCGACTGGTACGCGCCCTGCTTGTAGCTGCCGCGCACCATGTTGGCGAACTTGTTCTGGATGTCCGCCGGGGTCGTGAGGTAGGTCCAGAGCACCCTGTCCCGGGAGAGATTGGGCGCGTACTTCCGGAGCAGCGCCAGCTGCCGCTCGGCGATCGCTTCCCGCTCCCGGTAATCCAACCATCGCTCGCTGCCGCCCTCGGAGAGGTCGAAGGGCGCCATCTGCGACAGGAGCCCGGTGGCCCGGCCCGCCGGCGCCTGGAAGGGATCGTGAACGCTCGGGAAGCAGGCATTGCAGCCGGCGCCAGCGGGGACCTGGCCGCCGCGCATGGCCTCCCAGTGTCCGGTGAGCTCGTCGAGGCTTTCGTAGCCGAGGACGTAGACGAAGGCCCGATCGATCTCGGCCGCGCGCTCGGCTGCCGCGAATCTCGGGGGCTCGGCCAGAGCCAGGTGGAGATTGCACAGGCTCCACTCCTCCCACTCCCACTGCCGGATCTCGTCCGCGAACGCCGGCGCGAGGTGGTCGTCACCCACGTACTGGAGAAAGGTCTGGTGGAGGTCGATGGTGCTGACGACCGCCTTGTCGGCGAGCAGACGCGTGCCGTCTTCCATCTCGACGCCCCGGGCCTCTCCGTCCTCGATCAGGATTCGCTCGATCTGGGCCCCCGTCCGGATCTGGCCCCCGTGCTCGAAGATGGACTTGAGCAGGCCGTTGGAGACGCGATGGGAGCCGCCCGCCGTGAGCCGGCATTTCGTCATCCGGTCCAGGTAGATCGGAACCATGTAGCTGACCCCGGGCTGGTCGTACTCGAGCCCCCAGTGGCAGGCCATGTAGAGCATCAGGGTTCGGACGTGATCGTCCTCGAAGAGCTCACAGACGATCTCTTGCGGGGTCTTCTCCGTGTAGACCGAGAGCTCTCGCCCCAATTCCGTCTGCTCCGCCAGGGCCGCCATCTCCACAGCCCCCTCCATGGGGACGTAGGTCTGGGGAGCGAGGATGCACTCCATCATCTCCTCGAAGCGGCGCTGCATCGCGCGATAGCTCTCGGCGTCCTTCGCCGAGAACTGGGCGATCGACCGGCACGACTTCTCGACGTCTCGATGGATGCAGAGACAGCGACCGTCCGCCAGGGGCATGGCGACCTGGAGGTCGGGTCGGATGTGCTCGACGGCGTACCGCCGCTCGAGCTCGAAGTCCCGGTAGACGGGCGCGTAGTCGACCATCATCTGGTAGATGGCGTGGGTGTTGTGATAGAAGTCGGGGAGCGTCACCTGCTCGGTGGCCAGCCCCCCACCCGCCTCGAAACGTTTTTCGAGGAGCAGCACCCGCTGACCGGCCCGGCTGAGGTAGGCGCCGATCGCGAGTCCGTTCGGACCGCTTCCGATGATGATCACGTCGTAGCGTCGGGTCATTCGGAACCCCCGGGCTCCGGATCGCGCACCCGCCGGCGCACGATCCGTTGCTGCTCGACGAGCGAGTCCGGCTCCTCCTTGCCCGGCTCCTCCCACGGCTTGTCGAGACCCAGGTCCTTCGCGATGACCTTGTAGCAGTTGTAGGACTCGGTGGATCCCGCGTTGGATCCGACGTGCCACGAGCCACCCGTCGCGTAGAGCCTCTCGATCGGCGTCCGGTGATTGGCCAGCTCCGGCGTGGGCCGGTTCTCGAAGACCTGATGGGCCGGTCGGTCGATTCCCGCCATGGTCCCGTTCGGTCCGAGGTTCTTCATGCGCGCGTGATCGAGCGGGCTGTTGGTGTCGACGCCGATGACGTTGTCCCAGGTCATGTTGGGCGCGTAGGCCTCCCAGAGGGTCAGCAGCTCGTCCGCATAGCGCTTCTTGATCTCCAGCCACTCCTTCTCGGCGTAGGTGCTCAGAGGCGGACCGAGCTGCTCGTTCTGCACCACGTGCTTGCCCGGCGGCGCGAAGCTGGGGTCGACCAGGCTGTGACAGCCGACGGTGGGAGCGTAGTCCTCCAGAGGCGGGAACTTGCGGAGCTTCTGGTACAGGCACTCGCGAGCGATGTGCGCGGGGTCGGGATCCGGCTGCATGCCCAGCCACTGGCACTCGTGGATGTCCGGGTTGAAGGCCTCCGCCCGATATTGCGGGGCCTCGTGGACGGCGAAGCTGTACCACATGAGGCAGCCGAAGCTGTCCTCCAGCAGCCGCACCCGCCGCTTCAACAAATCGCCGACGTGCTCCTCGCCGATCAGGTCGAAGACGAGCTGGTGCGGCGAGAGGGTGCTCACCACCAGCTTTCGCGCCGCGATCTCGCTGCCGTCGCGGAGGCGGATCCCGGTCGCGGCCCCGTTCTCGATGATCGCCGCGTCGACCTCGGTGTTGGTGAAGAACTCGCACCCCATCTGCACCAGCAGCTGGTGCGCGGCGTGCGCGATCTGGTGGGTCCCGCCCCGGTTGAAGCCGATCGTCGGAAGCACCGCCGCCATGCCCATCACGCTCATGCCCGATCCGGCGTCGTTGATGTCGACGACCGACGAGACGGCGAAGCGCAGGATGCACGACTGGAGTTCGGGGCTCTCGAACCACTCGCGCGCCGCGCGCAGGGTACTGGCCTTCAGCGTGAGGGAGTCCGGGGTGAAACCCGCCTGTACGAGCTTCGGGAAGACGGCGGCCTGCCGGCTTGCGACCTCGGGGGCGGCTTGTTCCTCCACCGGCCGAAACAGCGTGTCCGTGGTCACTCGCATGAACTCGTCACTCTGCGAGAGCGCCCAGAGCCGGCCCCAGGTATCGGCGTCCCTCTGGGAGAAGCGCGCGATCTCGCGAGCGGTGCGCTCCTGGGTCGGATCGTGTTTCTCGCTGTAGATGGCGAGGCAGTTCTCCTTGTCCCGGAAGACGAACCCGTCACTGCACTTGTGCTGCTCCCAGCGGGCGCCGTAGTCCCAGAAATCGGGAAAGTCGCGCCAGATCGGCGCGTAGTACCAGGGCAGGATGATGTTGGCGTGCGTGTTCCCGCGAAACCCGGGCGCCGAGAGCTCTTCGGTGGCGAGACAGCCGCCGATCTCGTGTCTTCGCTCGAATACGCCGACGCTCATGCCTCCGTACTTGGCGAGATAGAGGGAGAGCAGGAGCGCCTTGTTTCCCCCGCCCACGATCACGGCGTCGAAGGTCTTGTCAGCCATCGGACTCCCCTGCCCGCCGACGTCGTCGTCGGAGCCCGCCGGCCCGCCTCTCCCAGGCGCAGCGCCGCATTCAGCGCAGCGCGGCGCCCGCGAACGCGGGGTCTTTCAGGCAGGCATTGCGAAAGGACGTCTCCCGCGACGGGTCGGCATCGAGACAGCGGCGGTAGCGCTCCTCGGTCCTTCCCGCGCCCCGCAGCAGCTGGCCGACCAGCGCGGCCGTCAGCGGCAACGCCACGCTGGGCTTCAGGAAGGTCGTCTTGGGCGCAACGCCCGTCATCGCGGCGCCGAATTCCTCCATGAACGCATCGCCCCTGCGCTGGGCGACGACGCTGGCGGCGTCGAGCATGGCGGGCACGCGATACGTGAGGCGTGCGGCCATCGCCGAGGCGGGGAACTCGCGTCCGAACGCGCGACGACACCGCTCGTGGTAGCGCGCGCAGGCCCGCTCGGAGAGATCGCCGCTCCTCAGCATCTCCCGCAAGGTCTCGGCCGCGATGCGCCCCGCCATCATGGCGGTGTGGATCCCCTCGCCGGTGAGGGGGTCGGTCTGCCCCGCGGCATCTCCCACCACCAGCAGCTGGCGCGCGTAGCTCCGCTCGACGCCACCCAGGCGAAGCGGCGCCATGCGCAGCGGCTCGAGGTACTCCACGCGGGGGCCGAGCACGGCGCGGATCAGGGGATCGCGCCGGATGCGCTCCTCGTAGATACGCGGCAGATCCTTGCCGATCGCCGCGCCGCCGGGGATGACATAGCTCCCCAGGTCGATGTCGTCGTTGTAGTGGCGGAAGAGCGCGACGTAGCCGGGGAGGATGTAGGTCGGATAGAAGAGCACACCGTCGGCTCGGAAATTGTGCGTGCCCCCCTTGATGTACTGCCGAGCCGCAAAACCGGTGGGCGCCTCGTTGACGACCCCGAGCCGCCGGGCCAACTTGCTCGGAGCCCCGTCCGCCGCCACGAGGGCTCGGCTGCGAAACAGCGCACCGTCGCCGGTGCGCACGCGCCAGAAGCCGTCCTCGCCCAGCTCGGCGGCCGTGACGTTGGCGCCTTCGATGAGCTCGGCGCCCGCTTTCTGGGCGGCGCGTGCGATGCGCTCGTCGCAGATCATGCGCTTGATGGCGTAGACGCGCGTGCCGGGTGCGCCCGTCGCCTGACCGGAGCTCACGCAGCACTCGCCCGCAGGCGAAATGAAGCCACCCGCTCTCGTGTCGCGGACCAGCCCCTCGGCTTCGAGCTCCTGGAGCACGCCCATGTCCTCGAGGATGTCGAGGGCGGGCGCACACCAGGCGTCGCCACAGAACTTGTCTCGCGGGAAATGCTCCTTTTCGAGGAGCGCCACGCGCGGCGTCCCGTCGGCGGCGCCTTTCGCCAGGTAGTAGGCCGTCGTCGCCCCGCCGGGCCCCGCTCCCACGACGATGACGTCGAACTCCGCTCCGGGCCGCGCGCGGTCCTGCATGGCTCCTGTTCTACTCCTTCCTCGGGCCCGGCGCGACCCGGCGTCGGATGGCCGACTCGCCGCGCGCGTGCCTGCGCCGCAGGGGCGTCGGGGCCCCTACTCCTCTCCCGCGGCTCGGGCTCGGAAGTCGCCCGTCGCGTCCCCCCAGCCCTCGTCGTAGGGGGCCACGAAGTACCAGCGCGTCTCGATCGAGGCGAACTTCCATGCTCCGTCTTCGCGAACGTATTCCTCCAGGTATCTGCCAGCCATCCACTGCGCCTTCCCGGTGACGGCGTTCGTGGTGGGCGCTTCGAAATACCAGCTCCCGGTCGCTCGATCGCCGTCCACGTCGATCGCCGGGTTGTGGACCATGTGCATGCAGAAGCTCACCGACCCCGGGACGAGCTGGCCGAAGAAGATCCGGATCCCGTCTCGGCCCTGGAAGACGGACGCGTCTCCCATGCCGAAGTCGACCTTCGCATCCTCGGTGAAATGCGC
>Ga0224512_10002874_pt1 | contig 15458 bp, 12 predicted proteins | sample SF_May12_sed_USG_4_FD_169103 | JGI IMG/M metagenome (GOLD analysis project Ga0224512, IMG submission 169103) | Sediment microbial communities from San Francisco Bay, California, United States - SF_May12_sed_USGS_13 | ecosystem: Environmental > Aquatic > Marine > Sediment | place: USA...
CAACGCGCTGGCCCCGGCGGAGGTGACCAAGGTCGTGCTCGACGAGGATGCGGGCGCCTTGGAGGTGATCGTGCCCGACGACCAGCTCAGCCTGGCGATCGGCCGGCGCGGCCAAAATGTGCGCCTGGCCTCCCAGCTCACCGGTTGGCATATCGACATTCTGACCGAGGCGGAGGAATCCGAACGCCGCCAGGCGGAGTTCAACCAGCGCTCTCAGCTCTTCATCGAGGCGCTCGATATCGACGACATGATCGCGCATATCCTGGTAACGGAAGGCTTCTCAACGGTCGAGGAAGTCGCGTTCCTGCCCAAGGAGGATCTCCTCACCATCGAAGGGTTCGACGATGAGCTGGTCGATGCGCTGCGTGAGCGCGCGCGCAACTATCTATCCGAGCGCGACGCCAAATTCACCAACGCCCGCAAGGAGTTGGGTGTCGAGGACGCGGTCGGCGAGGTCGACGGCATCACACCGGAAATGCTGGTCAAGCTGGGCGAGCACGGCGTGAAGACGCTCGATGACCTGGCCGACCTGGTCGGCGACGAGTTGCGCTTCATCATGCTGGAGATCAAACCCGAGCCGGATGAAGAGACCGGCAAGGCGGTAACGCTGGAAAATCTCGACGAGCTGCGGTCGCGCGAGCTCTACGCGCTGCTCAACCCGAGCCCGCTCTCCGCCGAGGAGGCCGACGCCATCATCATGGCGGCGCGCGCCCACTGGTTTCCCGAGGAAGAAGCGGCGCCGGACGAGGCTGCCGGCGAAACGGACGAGGGCACTGGTGCGGCCGACGCGCCGGCTGCGGATGCCAAAGCTGGAGCGGAATAAGGCAGACACGAATGACGGCCGCGACGACAATGACAAAACGCCCGACGGGTGGGCCGACGACGCGCGGCGGCACGGCCGCGCCGGACGATGGCTCGTCGCTGCGCCGCTGCATCGTTAGCCGCGAGCCGCAGACCAAGGACGGGCTCATCCGCTTCGTCGTCGCCCCCGACGGCGTGCTGACCCCCGATCTGGCCGAAGTCCTGCCCGGTCGCGGGCTTTGGGTCACGGCATCGCGCGAAGCGATCGAGACCGCCTGTGCCAAAAAGCTGTTCGGCCGTGCGGCACGCCGCGCGGTGAAGGTTCCCGACGACTTGCTCGAGCGGCTCGAGCATATGCTTGCCGAGCGCTGCATTGCGCTTCTTGGTCTGCTCAACCGGGCCGGCGAACTTTCGGCCGGCATGATGCGCGTTCGTGAGTGGCTGCGTGCGGACAAAGCGGCTATACTGATGACCGCCGCCGAAAGCGACGGACGCGATGCTGCGGAACTGCGGCGTCTGGCGCGCGGCGTGCAAACGGTAGACGTGCTCAAGGGAGTGGAGCTTGGGCGCGCAGTTGGTCGTGACCTTATTGTCCACATGGCGGCGGCGCCGGGACGCTTGGCGCAGTCGCTGATTCGAGAGACCGGGCGGCTTGCGGGCTTGCGCGACGGCGGTGTGCGGTGAGGGGGTCGGCCAAAATGCCGGCCGCGCGACACGATAGTGCGAAGTCGGCTGGGGTAAGCGACGTCGATCGAAGCGAGCGTCGTTGGTTGGTGACTGAACGCAGAAAGTTTGAGACGGCATGAGCGATACCAAGGAAGAGAGCGGGAAAAAGCCGCTTACCCTCAATCGGCCGGGCAAGCTCGAGCTGAAGAAGACGGTCGCGACCGGTCAGGTGAAGCAGAGCTTCAGCCATGGGCGCTCCAAGACCGTTGCGGTGGAGGTCAAGAAAAAGCGGACATTCGCGCGTGGCGCCGGCGGCCGCATGGCCGAGGTTACCGACGCGCCCGCGCCCTCCGAGACGTCGGACGCCGGGACGGTTGAGACCGGACCCGATGCGCCGCGCCTGACCGATGCCGAGCGCGCCAAGCGCCTGGGAGCGCTTCAGGACGCGTTGCATACCGAGGACGGTGAGCCGATTGCGCCGGAGGAGCTAGAAGAAGCTGTCGCCGCGGCCGAAGAGGCGGATGAGGTTGCCGCCGAGCCCGCCGGCGATGGCGACGTCGCGCCCGGCGTTAGCGCCGCGCCTGATGACGGTGCCGCCGTTCCTGACGTCGTCAGCGAGGGAGACGATGCGGCGCGGCGCCTGGCCGAGGAAGAGGTTCGTAAGACCAGCCCACGGCCACTGTCCTTCAAGCCAGTGACACAGCCGCGCAAGGAGACGCCGGAGGTCACCGAAGAGGAAGATGCCGGACCGGCGCGTGCCAAGCGCGGCCGACCTGATACCAAACGACCGGCGCGGCCGACGCCGCGCGGCGAGCCGCGCCGACGCGCCGGCAAGCTGACCATCAATCAGGCGCTTGAGGAGGGCGAGGGCAACGAGCGCGTCCGCAGCCTTGCCTCGGTGCGCCGTGCCCGCGAGCGCGAGAAGGCGCGCGCGCGCGAGCTGCAACAGGAGCGTAAAAAGGTAGTGCGTGAGGTCGTCGTCCCCGAAACGATCACCGTCCAGGAATTCGCCAACCGAATGGCCGAACGCGGCGCCGAAGTCGTGAAGGCGCTGATGAAGGAAGGCATCATGGCGACGGTGACCCAGTCCATCGACGCCGACACCGCCGAGCTGATCGCCGCGGAGTTCGGCCACAAGGTCAAACGCGTCTCCGAGGCCGATGTCGAAATCGGTCTCGAGCGCGGCCCCGACGATGAAGCGTCGATGGTGCCGCGCGCGCCGGTGGTCACGGTGATGGGCCATGTCGATCACGGCAAGACCTCGCTGCTCGACGCGCTGCGCGAAACCGATGTGGCGGGCCGCGAGGCCGGCGGCATCACCCAGCATATCGGCGCCTATCAGGTCGTCCTCAGCTCCGGCGACAAGATCACCTTCCTCGACACGCCGGGCCACGAGGCCTTCACGACGATGCGCGCCCGCGGCGCCAAGGTCACCGATATCGTGATCCTGGTCGTTGCCGCCGATGACAGCGTGCAACCGCAAACGATCGAGGCGATCAACCACGCCAAGGCGGCCGAGGTGCCGATCATCGTGGCGATCAACAAGATCGACATGCCGGGCGCCAATCCTAACAAGGTCTCGCAGGATCTTCTCAACCACGAGATCGTGGTCGAAAGCATGGGCGGCGAAGTGCTCGCCGTGGAGGTCTCGGCCAAGGAAAAGACCGGGCTCGACAAGCTCGAGGAGGCGATCGTGCTGCAGGCCGAGCTGCTTGAGCTCAAGGCCAATCCCGATCGCCCTGCATCCGGCGTTGTCGTCGAGGCCAAGCTCGAGCAGGGCCGCGGCGCCGTTGCCACGGTGCTGATCGACCGCGGCACGCTAGCGGTCGGCGACACGCTGATCGCCGGCAGCGAGTGGGGCCGGGTGCGCGCACTGATCGACGACCGCGGCAAAAACACCGACAAGGCCGGACCGTCCGAGCCGGTGGAGATCCTGGGTCTCAACGGCGTGCCCTCGGCGGGCGATGACTTCGCCGTGGTCGAGAACGAGGCCCGGGCGCGTGAGATCGCCGAGTACCGCCAGCGCCAGATCCGCGACCAGCAGGCTGCAAGCGGCAGCCGCAGTACTGTGGAAGAGATGTTTCTGGATATGGGCGAGGGCGAGGCCAAGCAGCTCGCCGTCGTCATCAAGGGTGACGTCCAGGGCTCGATCGAGGCGGTGATCGGCTCGCTCGACAAGCTCGCCACCGATGAGGTCAAGGTCGGCGTTTTGCACTCCGGCGTCGGCGGCATCAACGAATCCGATGTGGCGCTCGCCGGCGCCTCGAGCGGCATGGTGGTGGGCTTCAACGTGCGCGCCAACGCGCAGGCCCGTGATCTGGCCAAACGCGACGGCGTCGATATTCGCTACTATTCGATCATCTACGATCTGATCGACGATCTGAAAGCACTGCTCTCGGGCATGCTGGCGCCGGAGTTGCGCGAGACCATGCTCGGCACCGCGGAGGTCCGCCAGGTCTTCTCGATCACCAAGGTCGGCAATGTCGCCGGCTGCATGATCAAGGACGGCACCGTCAAACGCGGCGCCCGCGTGCGGCTGCTGCGCGACGATGTCGTGATCCATACGGGCAAGCTTTCCACCCTCAAGCGCTTCAAGGACGAAGTGCGGGAGGTCAAGGAAGGCTATGAGTGCGGCATGGGCTTTGAGAACTACAACGACATCAAGGAAGGCGATCTCATCGAGTGCTACGAGATCGAGGAGATCGAGCGGTCGCTGTAGGCAGCTTGCCAATCGACGGCCACGCGAATTTACGCGGCACCGCCGGCCTTCGTCCTTCGAAACGCGCCCGTGCCGGCCGCTCCTCGGGATGAAGGCCTTGGTTCAATTGGCACAAAAGGTTGCTTCATCCTGAGGAGCCGCCACTTAATGGCGTCTCGAAGGACGAAGCAACCCGCGGTCCCGTATCTCAGCCACCGAACCCGCGATGATCCGTGGCAACAGAAGCCGAGTGGGAAAAAGGCACCATGAGCCGTGATCGCGCCAAGGCGCCCAGCCAGCGTCAGCTTCGCGTCGGCGAAGAGCTTCGCCACGCATTGGCTCAGCTCCTGGCACGCGGCGAGCTGCGCGATCCCGACCTCGCCGGCGTGCCCATCACTGTCACCGAGGTGCGGGCGAGCCCCGACCTCAAGAACGCCACCGCCTTCGTGATGCCGCTGGGCGGCGGCGAGGAGGCCCCGATAGTGGAGGCGCTGACGCGCGCGGCGCCCTTCCTGCGTGGCCGCCTCGCCCGCGAGGTCACGCTCAAATTCACCCCGGCGCTGACCTTCGAGATCGACCGCTCCTTCGCCGAAGCCGAGCGCATCGAGGCGATCCTGCGCGACACCGGACCCGACAAAGGCTCAAGCGACGATGGCGCGTAGACGCCGCGGCGAGGCGATCGACGGCTGGGTCGTCATCGACAAACCCGCCGGGATCAGCGCCGCCGGCGTGGTGAACACCGTGCGCCGGACCCTTAATGCCGCCAAGGCCGGTCATGCCGGCACGCTCGACCCCTTGGCGACCGGGGTGCTACCGATTGCGCTCGGCGAGGCGACCAAGACGATCACCTATTTGGTGGATACGGAAAAAGGCTATCGCTTCACGGTACGCTGGGGCCAAGCGACGGCGACCGACGACGCCGAAGGCGCGATCGTCGAGGAAAGCGCCGTGCGTCCGGACAAGGCGGCGATCGAGGCGGTGCTGCCTGGCTTTACCGGAACGATAACCCAGGTTCCGCCGGCCTTCTCGGCGATCAAGGTCGAGGGCCGGCGCGCCTACGCGATCGCGCGCGGCGGCGGCGAGACCCCGGTGCTCGAGCCCCGTCCGGTCCGCATCGATGCGATATCGCTGAGCCGCCTCATCGACGCCGATCACGCGGAATTTCTTGTGACCTGCGGCAAGGGCACCTATATGCGGGCCTTGGCGCGCGATATTGCGCGCGCGCTCGGGACGGTCGGGCATGTCGCATCATTGCGGCGGACCCGCGTCGGGCCCTTCACCGAGGAGCAGGCGATTTCGCTGGAAGACTTTGCCGCCCTCGGGCATAGTGCCGCCGCCTCCGGGCACCTGCTTGAGGTCGAGACCGTGCTGGACGACATCCCGGCACTGGCCCTGACCAATAGCGAGGCCGACCGCTTGCGGCACGGCCAGCCCGTTCCGGTGATCCGCACCGCCAACCGGGAACGCATCAGGGATCTTGCCGACGGCACGATCCTGTGCGCCGTCCAAGACGGCAAGCTGATTGCGTATACCCGGCTCGACGGACGGATGGTTCATCCGGTGCGGGTCCTCAACCACTAGAAGAATTGGAGTAGGACGATGTCGATCACCGCGGAACGCAAGGCGGAAGTCATCAAGGAATATGCCACCGGCAAGGACGACACCGGCTCGCCGGAGGTCCAGGTCGCGATTCTCACCGAGCGCATCTCCAACCTGACCGAGCACCTGAAGGAGCATAAGAAGGATTTCCACTCCGAACGGGGCTTGATGATCATGGTTGGCCAGCGGCGACGTCTGCTGGACTATCTGAAGCGCAAGGACACGAGCCGCTACGAGGCGCTGATCAAGAGCCTGAAGCTGCGGCGCTAGTGGGCTAGTAGGCGCAAGATCCGTTTGATTTCTAGAAATGTTCGAATGCGACCGCCGGCCGCCGGTTCCATGGGGGAACGGGAGGCATACATTGCGCGCGCATTCTTGCTGCCGGGAGGTTCAGCCCGGCGGATCCCAATCGCACAAGCAATCCGGCGGGCATGGGGCCCGGCGAACGGGATACGAAGCCGGTCGGGCGCCCTCCCGCGCAAATGAACGAAAGACGCGCCGGGCGCGGAAAGAAGGATACGGTAAATGTTCGACGTGAAGAAACGTGAACTTGAGTGGGGTGGGCGCAAGCTGACCCTGGAAACCGGGCGTGTGGCCCGGCAGGCCGACGGGGCCGTCATCGTCAATTACGGTGAGTCGACAGTGTTGGCGACAGCGGTCGCCGAGCGGCAGCCGAGGGCTGGCCTCGATTTCTTCCCGCTCACTGTCCACTACCAGGAAAAGGCATTCGCCGCCGGCAAGATCCCGGGCGGCTTTTTCAAACGCGAAGGCCGGCCGGCGGAAAAGGAAACGCTGACCTCGCGCCTGATCGACCGGCCGATCCGGCCGCTCTTCGAGAAGGGTTTCAAGAACGAAACCCAGATCATCTGCACCGTGCTGAGCCACGATCTGGAGAACGACCCCGATATCGTCGCCCTGGTGGGAACCTCGGCGGCGTTGTCCATTTCGGGCGCCCCGTTCCTGGGTCCGATCGGCGCCGCGCGGGTCGGCTATATCGACGGCGAGTACGTGCTCAATCCACAGCTCGACGAGATGCCGAACTCCGATCTCGACCTCATCGTCGCCGGCACCAAGGAAGGCGTGCTGATGGTCGAATCCGAGGCGAGCGAGCTGTCAGAGGAAGTCATGCTCGGCGCCGTCATGTTCGGCCATGAGGGCTACCAGCCCGTCATCGACATGATCGCAGACCTGGCCAAGGAGGCGGGCAAGCCGCAATGGTACGAGTACACCCCCGACCCGGCGGCCGAGGCTGTCGCCAAGAAGGTCGAGGAGATGGCCGAGAAGGACCTGCGGGAGGCCTATAAGGAAACGGTCAAGCTGGAGCGCCAGGAGAAGGTCGGCGCGGTTCGAACGTCGGTGAAGGAAGCCTTCGCCGATGACGAGGAAGCCAGCGCGCATGTCGGCGGCGCCTTCAAGAACCTGGAAAAGGACATCGTCCGCCGGGATATTCTGAAGACCGGCAAGCGTATCGACGGGCGCGACACAAAGACCGTCCGTCCGATCGTCTGCGAGGTAGGCGTGTTGCCGCGTGCCCATGGCTCGGCGCTGTTCACGCGCGGTGAAACCCAGGCCCTGGCGGTGACCACGCTCGGCACCGGCCAGGACGAGCAGATCATGGACGCGCTCGCGGGCGAGTACCGCCAGCACTTCATGCTGCACTACAACTTCCCGCCTTATTCGGTCGGCGAAGCCGGCCGCTTCATGGGCGCCGGCCGGCGCGAGATCGGCCACGGGAAGCTGGCCTGGCGGGCGATAAACCCGCTGATGCCGTCCAAGGAGGACTTCCCTTACACCATCCGCATCGTCTCCGAGATCACAGAGTCGAACGGCTCGTCCTCGATGGCGACCGTGTGCGGCTCCTCGCTCTCGATGATGGATGCGGGCGTGCCGCTGAAGCGGCCGGTCGCAGGCATCGCCATGGGGCTGATCAAGGAGGATGACGGCGTCGCCGTGCTTTCCGACATCCTCGGCGACGAGGACCATCTGGGCGACATGGACTTCAAGGTGGCAGGCTCCGAGGAGGGTATCACCTCGCTGCAGATGGACATCAAGATCACGTCCATCACCAAGGAGATCATGCAGACCGCGCTGGACCAGGCCAAGGACGGCCGGCTCCATATCCTGGGCGAGATGGCCAAGGCCCTTGAAGGCGCCCGCGAGGGGGTCTCCCAGCACGCGCCGCGCATCGTCACGATCCAGATCAACAAGGAGAAGATCCGGGACGTGATCGGCACGGGCGGCAAGGTGATCCGCGAGATCACCGAGTCAACCGGTACCAAGATCGACATCGAGGACGACGGCACGATCAAGGTCGCCGCGGTGGACGACGAAGCGTCGAAGGCCGCGATCGATTGGATCCAGTCGATCGTCGCCGAGCCGGAGGTCGGTAAGGTCTACACCGGCAAGGTCGTGAAGGTTGTCGACTTCGGCGCCTTCGTGAACTTCATGGGCGCACGCGACGGTCTCGTCCATATCTCCGAAATGGCGCAGGAACGCGTCGGCAAGGTGACGGACGTCGTCAACGAGGGCGACAGCGTCAAGGTCAAGGTGCTCGGCATCGACGACCGCGGCAAGGTCAAGCTCTCGATGCGGGTGGTCAATCAGGAGACGGGCGAAGAGCTCGATCTCCCGCCCCGTGAACGCGGCGACCGAGGTGACCGGGGCGGCGATCGCGGCGGCCAGCGCCGCGCCCGGGGGTAAGCGACGCCTCTTTTCCGAATGCTCCGAGCCCTCTCCCGCTTGCGGGAGAGGGAGGGGGCCATTGCCGACCAGCATTGGGAGGATGACGGCTTGCGGATCCCTTGCAACGCGGCCGTTTCCTCACCTTGCACAAACGCCGCGGCCCTCACCCGGCAGCTGCGCGGCCACCCTCTCCCGCAAGCGGGAGAGGGTTAGCGCCCGTTATGCCCAACTCAGACGAACTCTCCCTGCCCCGGGTGATCGGCCATCGGGGGGCGATGGCCTATGCGCCGGAGAACACCGAAGCGAGCTTGCGGGAAGCAAAGGCGCGGGGCTGCAGCTGGGTTGAGTTCGATGTACGGCTGACGCGCGACGGCGTGCCGGTGCTGATCCACGACGCCGCGCTCAATCGCACGACGGACGGCACGGGCCGCGTCGCCGCGCGCGACTATGCGAGCCTCGCTGAACGTGATGCCGGAAGCTGGTTCGCGCCGGACTTCGCCGGCGAGCGCATCCTAACCCTGGCCCGCGCGGTAGCCCTGCTGGGCGAGCTTGGTCTCGGCGCCAATATCGAGCTCAAACCGACACGCCGCCATCAGGCAGCGCTGGCAGATGCCGTCGCCGCAGTGCTACGCGCGCGCTGGCCGGATACACTGCCGCCGCCGTTGCTCTCAAGCTTCGACCGCAAGATTCTGGCGGCGCTGGCCGAGCTGAACGTGCCGTGGCCGCGCGGCTATCTCGCCAAGGCGCTGCCCCGGAGCTGGCGCGCGCAAGCGAGCCGGCTCGGCTGCGCCAGCATCCATTGCGCCCAGCAACGCCTCAAGAAGCGCCAGGCGCGTGCGGTCAAGGCCGCAGGTTTCGCCCTCGCCGCCTACACGGTCAACGATCCAGCGCGCATGGCCACGCTCTTCGATTGGGGCGTCGATGCAGTCTTCGCCGATGCGCCGGACCGGCTGATCGCTGCGCTCTAGCGGTTCCGGTGGTGACCGGCTCCGGGCCCCCACGAGGGGCCGCAAATCGGCGAAACCCATCCAAAAAGGCGCGGTAGGCCGGCCAAAAATGCCCGGCGGGCTGGCTTTTGCCGTATCGCGTTCATATATGCGTGCCCATGAGATTGAAGCGATGGATCGCATTCGCTCGCCCGGCCGGGATATTTGTTTATAAAGGCGTCTGGGCGGCGGACAGGCATGAGAATCCTGCGTCATGGACGAGTTCGCGCCCCGAAACGAGCACCCCGCCGAAGGGGAAACAGGGAGCGCCCGTGTGGCCAGCCTGACCGACACGCATGAATTCGGCTATGAGGACTTGCTGCGCTGCGGGCATGGCGAGCTGTTCGGGCCGGGCAATGCGCGGCTGCCGCTGCCGCCGATGCTTATGTTCGACCGCATCACGCGGATCACCGAGGATGGCGGCGCGAACGGCAAGGGCGAGGTCGTCGCCGAGCTCGACGTCAAGCCCGACCTCTGGTTCTTCAAATGTCATTTCGAAGGCGATCCGGTGATGCCGGGCTGCCTCGGGCTCGACGCGCTGTGGCAGCTTTGCGGCTTTCATCTCGGCTGGCTCGGTGAGCCGGGCCGCGGCCGCGCGCTCGGCGTCGGCGAGGTCAAGTTCGCCGAGATGATCCTGCCGACCACCAAGCTTGTCAGCTACCACATCGACTTCACGCGCGTGATCCGCCGCAAGCTCGTGCTCGGCATCGCCGACGGCGTCGTGAAGGCCGACGGCAAGCCGATCTACGAGGCAACTCGGCTGCGGGTGGGGCTGTTCACCGACGAGAGCGAGGCGTAGAGCCGCTATGCGCCGCGTCGTCGTCACCGGTATCGGCATCGTTTCCTCGATCGGCAACAACAAGGCCGAGGTAACCGATGCGCTGAAGAGCGGCACATCGGGCGTCACGCACGCGCCCGACTACGCCGAGATGGGCTTCCGCAGCCATGTCCACGGCAGTCTGAAGCTCGATCCGGACGAGGCCGTCGACCGGCGCTTGCGCCGCTTTATGGGCGATGGCGCGGCCTACAACTACGTTGCCATGCAGGAGGCGATCGCCGATTCGGGGCTCAGCGATGACGAGGTGCAGAGCGAGCGCAGCGGGCTCATCATGGGTTCGGGCGGTCCCTCGACCAAGAACCAGGTCCTTGCCGCCGATCTCCTGCGCGAGAAGGGCAGCTCCAGGAAGGTTGGCCCGTTCATGGTGCCGCGCACCATGTCGAGCACCAACTCCGCAACGCTGTCGACGGCCTTCAAGACCAAAGGGCTCAGCTACTCGATCTCGTCGGCCTGCTCGACCAGCGCCCATTGCATCGGCAACGGTGCGGAGCTGATCCAGCTCGGCAAGCAGGACATCGTCTTTGCCGGCGGCGGCGAAGAATTACACTGGACGCTCTCGGTCCTGTTCGACGCCATGCCCGCCATGTCGTCGAAATACAACGACACGCCGGAGAAAGCCTCGCGGCCCTTCGATGCCGAACGCGACGGCTTTGTGATTTCGGGCGGCGGCGGTGTGGTGGTGCTCGAGGAGCTTGAGCGCGCCCAGGCCCGCGGCGCCAAGATTTACGGTGAGCTGGTTGGATATGGTGCCACCTCCGACGGCGCCGATATGGTCCAGCCTTCGGGCGAGGGCGCCGTGCGCTGCATGAAGCTCGCCATGGCCAATCTCGGCGCGCCGGTCGACTACATAAACGCCCACGCCACCGCCACGCCGGTCGGCGATCTGAAGGAGCTGGAGGCGTTGCGCGAGGTCTTCCGCGAGGCCAACCGGATCCCGCCGTTCACGTCGACCAAGTCGCAGACCGGCCACGCCCTGGGCGCGGCCGGTGTGCACGAGGCGATCTACAGCCTCATCATGATGGAGAACAACTTCATCGCCGCCTCGGTCAACGTGGATGAACCCGATGAGGCCGTCGGGGATATGCCGCTGGTCACCGAGCGCATCGACGACGCGGAAATCAACTGCGTGATGTCGAATTCCTTCGGCTTCGGCGGCACCAACGCCGCGCTCGCCTTCCGCAAGTTCGACGGATAAACCGGCCGACGGGGCTGGGCCGGCCGGTTAACCATATCGGCCCGTCTTCTTTCGGCGAAAAACGCCCCGATTCCGGCGGGTATCGAGCAGTTCTCTACAATTCAATCAATCATTCACGTTCTGCAGGTAGCGTCAGCCTGCCGAAATGTATGGACTGCTGCGCTCAGACCGCCATTCGATGCCCAAAAAGCTTGCCCCAAAGTCCATCCGCGCCAAAGCGCGCACGCGACCGGGCCCAGAGGCCGCCGAAAAGTCACGGATTTCCTTGCTTGAGAGGAAGTGCCGCGGCATGGAGGCAGCGCTCGCCGCGAGCGAGGAGCGTTATAACCTGGTCATGGAGGCGATGAACGAGGGCATCTACGACCTCAACATCGCCAGCGGCGAGGTCTTCTTCTCCCCACATATTCTCGCTCTGCTGGACCTGAAGCCGACCGACACCATGGCCGCAGAGGACGGGCTGAAGCTCCTCCATCCCGACGACTTGCCGCGCTTCCGCCAGACGCTGGTCGAACATTTCAAGGGCACGAGCGCCCGCTTCGAGTGCGAGTTCCGCTTTCGCACATCCGATGGTCCGTGGCGTTGGGCGCGCCAGCACGGCATCGCCCAGTGGGATGCCAAGGGGCGGGCCTACCGCATGACCGGCTCGATCGGAGAGATCACCGAAGCCAAGCGTGTCCAGGAGGCACTTGGAAAGAGCGAGGAGCGGTTCCGCGTGCTCGTGGAAGGCTCGATCCAGGGCATCGTGATCCACCGGGACGGCGAGCTGGTCTTCGCCAACCAGGCTGCTGCCGAGATGCATGGCTACAGTGTCGAGTCGATGATCGGCATGCACATCGCCGATTTCCTTGCGCCGGACTATATCGAGCAGGTGACGATGTTCGCGCGGGCGCGGATGGCGGGCGACGACCTGCCGAACGTCTATGAGTATTACGGCCGCAAGAAGGACGGCGCCGAATTTCCGGTGCAGTTGATGGCCAATTTGATCAACTGGGCCGACGGGCCCGCGGTCCAGTGCACGCTGGTCGACATCACCGAGCAGAAACAGGCCGAGGCCCGGCTGCGCGATGCGATCGAGAATATCCCCGACGCGTTCGTTCTGTTCGATCGGCACGACCGGCTGGTCGTCGCCAATCAGCGGTTCCGGGAGTTCTATCCCGAACTGGCTGAGATCAATGTGCCGGGCGTAACGACGGCCGAAGACATGTTCCGCGAGCGCGTGCGGGTCGGGGCCGTGGGGGATTTCGACGTGCCGGTGGACGAATATGTCCGCTGGCGCATGGCGATGCGCGAGAAGGATGGCGGCACACCGTCCGTGCACCGTCACACCGACGGCCGCTGGCTGCGCACGACCGAGCGCCGTACATCGGAAGGCGGCGTGGTGGCGATCTCCACCGACGTCACCGAGCTGAAAAGCCGCGAAGCCGATCTCGCGATCTCGATGGCCCAGGCCGAAATGGCCAACCGTGCCAAAAGCGAGTTCCTGGCGAATATGAGCCACGAGCTGCGCACGCCGCTCAACGCCATCATTGGCTTCTCCGAGGCGATGCAGGCCGAATTCCTGGGTCCGCTCGGCAATGAGCGCTATCACGAATATGTCGAGGACATCCGCTCGAGCGGCAATCACCTGCTGCAGATCATCAACGACCTGCTCGATCTCTCCAAGATCGAGGCGGGCAAGCTCGAGCTCGACGAGCAGCGGGTGGATATCAACGCGGTCGTCGAATCGTCGATGAAGATTATCCGCGAGCGCGCCGAGAGCGGCGGCATCAAGACGTCTGTATCGCTCGCATCGCCCGCGCCATGCCTGTGGGCGGACGAGCGGGCCTGCAAGCAGGTCTTGTTCAACCTGCTTTCCAACGCGGTCAAGTTCACCGAGGCGGGCAGCACGATCACCGTCTCAACTGAGCTGGGGCCGGATGGCCATTTGGCTGTCAGAGTTCGCGACACGGGCATCGGCATTCCTGACGAAGACCTGGACATGATCCTGGAGCCCTTCACGCAGGTCGAAGCCTCGCTGGTGCGCAACCACGAGGGCACCGGGCTCGGGTTGCCGCTGACCAAGGCGATCGTCGAGCTGCATGGCGGCGAGCTGACGGTCGAAAGCAAGATCGATGTGGGAACGACGGTCAGTGTCCGCTTCCCGCCCGCGCGCGTGCTCGAGAGCAAACGCAAGCCCAGCGACGCGGCATAGAACCATTATTCGCGGCACCAGCCTGCTCGCCCCTTTCTCGATCGCCCTCGCTCCGTTAAGGTGCCCGGCCTTCCCGCGAACAGCCGACGATGAATGATCATGACCGATGGTGCGGCCGAGCCTGGGCCGTTGATGGCAGGAAAACGCGGCCTTGTGATGGGGGTCGCAAACGACCATTCGATTGCCTGGGGCATTGCGCGAACCCTGGCGGCGCACGGCGCGACGCTGGGCTTTACCTATCAAGGGGAAGCCTTGCAGCGCCGGGTCGAGCCCTTGGCCGCCAGCGTCGGCGGCGCCTTCGTCGTCGCGTGTGACGTCGAGGACGAGGCAAGCCTCGATGCGGCATTCGCCCGGGCCGGCGACGAATGGGGCGGGCTCGACTTCGTCGTCCACTCGATCGCGTTTTCCGACAAGACCGAGTTGCAGGGGCGTTACGTCAATACGACGCGGGACAACTTTGCGCGCACGATGGTGATCTCGTGTTACTCGCTGACCACAATCGCGCGCCGCGCCGCCGAGCTGATGGCCGATGGCGGCAGCCTAGTCACGCTGACATATGACGGATCGCAGCGCGTGATGCCGTCCTACAACGTCATGGGGGTCGCCAAGGCGGCGCTGGAAGCGAGCGTGCGCTACCTCGCCGCCGATCTGGGCGAGCTCGCCATCCGGGTCAACGCGATATCCGCCGGGCCGATGCGCACGCTGGCGGGCGCGGCGGTCAAGGATGCGCGCTACGTCTTCCGATGGACCCAGGACAATGCGCCGCTGCGCCGCAATCCAGGCCTCGACGAGGTTGGCAATGCGGGGCTGTACCTCTTGTCCGACCTGTCCGGCGGGGTCACCGGCGAGGTGCATTATGTCGATGGCGGCTACAACGTCGTCGGCATGTGCGCGCCGCCGAAATGACCGTTAGCCAGGTTGACCAATCGCTGCTGCTAGCTTTTTGAGTTGTTCCAAACTTGGTTAAAGGGTACTGTAAATACGACCTTAATTCGGGATTAGGGTCTTAAAATCGGGGCCGGAAGAGCCCATATGGGGAGGGATGACGAAGCAATCCGCACAGCGCCCCTTCGCGGGGACCATTGATCGTTTGCGCGGGGTCGGGCTGAGGCCCACCCGGCAGCGGTTGGCGCTTGCGCGCCTGTTGCTCGATGGCAGCGACCGACACGTCACCGCCGAGGCGCTCCACCTGGAGGCCCAGGAAGCCGGCTTCAAGATCTCGCTGGCCACGATCTACAACACGCTGCACCAGTTTACCCAGGCCGGGCTGCTGCGCGAGGTCGTCGTTGAACCGGGCCGGTCCTATTTCGACACCAATGTGCGCGATCACCATCACTTCTTTTTTGCCGACAGCGGCTCGCTGCAGGACATCCCCGGCGACCAGGTCTCGATGAGCGTGATCCCCGACGCGCCCGACGGTACCGAGATCGATCGGGTGGACGTGATCGTTCGCCTACGTACGCCAAAATAGCTTCCAAATATCCTTGCGCTACAAAATAGATTAGAATTATTCTAATCTATTGACACACGCGTCCGCATTGCTCATATTGAGCCTGAACGACGGCGGCAGGCTGCGGGAATATCGGCAGTTTCAACACCGACCAAGACTGGAGGGAGAACATGTCACTCAAGGGCACGAAGACCGAAGACAACCTCAAGGAAGCCTTCGCGGGCGAGAGCCAGGCGAACCGGCGCTATCTCTATTTCGCCGCCAAGGCCGATATCGAAGGCTACAACGACGTCGCGGCGGTGTTCCGCTCGACCGCCGAAGGCGAAACCGGCCAAGCGCACGGCCATCTCGA
>Ga0224512_10002875_pt1 | contig 15457 bp, 12 predicted proteins | sample SF_May12_sed_USG_4_FD_169103 | JGI IMG/M metagenome (GOLD analysis project Ga0224512, IMG submission 169103) | Sediment microbial communities from San Francisco Bay, California, United States - SF_May12_sed_USGS_13 | ecosystem: Environmental > Aquatic > Marine > Sediment | place: USA...
GGAAACCGCCAACTCATCGCCCGGGCGTTCATCGCACCGCGATAAGGCATCCGGCGATGCGGAATCCGGCGATGCGGAATCCGGCGATGCGGAATCCGGCGATGCAGCATCCGGCGATGCGGAATCAGGCAAATCTTCGCGGGGCCGGTCTTCGCCTGGCAAAGGAAAGGAGCAGGGCAATCAGAATGGGCAGAAGTGACGGCCGGCATTCGGGGCGGCATGGGGGCCGGTGCGGACTCCTGATCGGCCGGTCGCCTGTCGCGAGAACGGGATGCGGATGAGTTTTTGAAGCCGGGCCGGGAAAGCCGAATTAATACGGGGCTTGCCGGCCGGGAAATTGACAGGCGGAACCGCTGTCCACGGGCGTGTACGGGAGGCTGGACGAAGGGGCCTATGAGCAAAGGATTGAAAATCACCAACGGTTTCGCCCGCATGCGGGCGCGCTGGACGCATCAGGTGGCGGCATTCGTGCTGGCAGCCGCGGTGTATCTGTCGGGTGGGCTCGCGCCCCTCGAGCGGTCAGTCGCGGATTTCCGGTTCAAGCTGATTGGGCGCGACGCCACGGGTGAACTTGTGCTGGTCGGGATCGACCCGTCCAGCCTCAAACAGCTCGACGTGTGGCCCTGGCCGAGGACATACCATGCGGCGGTCGTCGACCGGCTGGTTGAAGCCGGAGCGAACCAGATCGCACTCGACATCGACTTCAGCTCCCGTTCGGACCCGGCCGGCGACGAGGCCCTCGCGGCCGCCCTCTCGCGGGTGCCGGGACAGGTCATCCTGCCTGTGTTCCGGCAGAGGGTCGCACTCGGTGACGGTCAGGCCGGATTCGTCTATTCGGCGCCATTACCGCAGTTGCGTCGCCACGCACGGCTCGCTTCCGTCAACACGGCACCGGACGGGGATGGTCTGATCCGACGGCATTCGCTGAACGACTACTGGCACGACGAACTGGTGCCGACAATGCCGGCGTTGCTGGCGGGATGGAGCGCGGCGCCGTCCAACATTTTCCATATCGACTATGGCATCCGGCCCGGGTCGATTCCTGTCCTGTCCTATGTCGATGTCATGCAGGGCCGCTTTGATCGCGAAGAGGTCAGGGGCAAGAATATCGTTGTCGGCGCGTTGGCCGTTGAGCTCGGCGACATTTACGCTGTTCCCGTGTATACCGCGTTGCCGGGGGCGGTCGTACAGGCGCTGACATACGAGTCGCTTGTGCAGGGCCGGGCCCTCCATCGCAGCGCCATATGGCTGGTGCTCGCCGGCGCCGCGCTCGTCGCCTTCGCGCTTGGCCGGCGGTTTCAGTTGTGGTCCTGGCGCCGCGGCCTCGTCGCCGTGATGGCGGTCGTTGTGGCCTCGTTCGCGCTGTCCGTCGGTGTACAGGCGGTGACGTCCCTCATGCTCGAGATTACGCCATGGATCGTTGTGGCCCTAATTCTGTATGGCGTCGCGCTGTTCCGGCGTATCGAACGCCAGCACTTCTTGCTGGCGTTTCGCGGTAACCGGTTGCGCCGCAGCAACGCCCTGATACGCAGCGTCGTGGAGTGCAGTTCCGAGGCTATCCTGACCATTTCGGACGAGCTTGTCGTCGAGCTCGCAAATCCGGCGGCGGAGGCCATGTTCGGCGCCGAACCGGGTGGACTTGCAGGCCGGAAGGTGAAGCGGTTCCTGCCGTCGGTGACGAGCGAGTCCGACCTGGACTCGCTGCTGCGCGGCACGCATCGTGGAATCGAGCTGATGGGCCGCGCGTTGGACGGCGCCGACGTCCAGGTCGAGGCTACCGTCGACAGAATGTCCGTGGACGGTACGGTGCATTACGTCCTGATCGCCCGCGACATCGCCGAACGCAAGGCGCAGCAGGAATTGCTCGAATATCTGGCGTTGCACGACCCCCTGACGAGCCTGCCGAACAGAACCCTTCTGATGGACCGGCTGGATCACGCCATTGCCGCCTCGAGGCGCGGCGGCACACGGCTGGCTCTATTGATTCTCGACCTGGACCGGTTTAAGGAGATCAACGATACGCTCGGCCACGCGGTCGGCGATTCGCTGCTTGTCGCGGTCGGCCAGATGCTGGGTTCTCCGCTGCGCGCATCGGATACGGTGGCGCGTCTGGGCGGCGATGAGTTCGCAATCCTGCTGCCTTCGGTAGCCGGCCTCGAACAGGCCCGCGACGTCGCAGAGCGGATTGCCGCCGCGACGAGCCAGGCCTTCCCGGTCGAGGACTTGATGCTCGACGTGGGCGTTTCCATCGGCGCCGCCCTCTATCCCGACCACGGAGAGACCGCCGCAGACCTGATGCGCAGCGCGGATGTCGCCATGTATATGGCGAAGCGGGACAGTACGACCATCGCGGTCTACGACGAGGACAGGGACCACAACAGCGTGCGCAATCTGTCGATGAGCGGCGAACTGCGCCAGGCGATGGATGATGACGAACTGGTGCTGTTTTTCCAGCCGCAAATCGATATCGCCAGCGGCAGATTGGCCGGCGTCGAAGCCCTGGTCCGCTGGGACCATCCCCGCTATGGCCTCGTGCCCCCGATCGAATTCATTACGCTTGCAGAGCAATCCGGCCTGATCGGCCCGCTGACCCGCTGGATTCTGCGTGCCGCATTGAAACAACTGGGCGAATGGCAGGCCCAGGGCCACGAGGTCGGCATGTCGGTGAACCTGTCGCCGCGAAACCTGCTGGAGGAGGATCTGCCCGATTCGGTCGCGCGGCTCATGCAACAGCGTGGCATCCAACCCGGCACCCTGACGTTGGAAATCACCGAAGACGCGATCATGACCGATCCCGATCGCGCCCTCGCGGCCATGCGGCACCTCAGGGAATGCGGCGTGCGGCTTGCGATCGACGATTTTGGAACCGGACAGTCGTCACTGGCCTATCTGAAGACGCTGCCGGTTAATGAACTGAAAATCGACAAATCGTTCGTTATGCACATGGCCGATGAAAACAGCGATGCGGTCATCGTGCGTGCCATGATCGACCTGGCGCACGATCTCGGGTTGACCGTCGTGGCCGAAGGCATCGAGAGCGAGGCGCTGCTGCAGACGCTGCACGGGCTCGGCTGCGACTTCGGTCAGGGCTATCATGTCGGTCGGCCAATGCGGCGGGATGCGTTCGACGGCTGGATGCGCGAACGGCCTCCCGCGATGTCCGATGAGGCTGCAAGCGTTCATACGCTTCCGGCTTCGCGGCGCCGAACGGTATCCGTTCCGTAGGCTGTCGGGACGGTGCGCGGGCCCGGAGCCGCGTCGCCGCGCCGGTCAGAGAATCTCGATTACCGCGTCGACCTCGACCGATGCGTTCAGCGGCAGCGAGGCGACACCGACCGCAAACCGTGCGTGCTCGCCTTTCTTTTCGAAGATCTCGACCATGAGGTCGGACGCGCCATTGATGACCTGCGGATGTTCGGTGAAGTCGGGTGTGCTGTTCACGAACCCGCCGAGTTTTACGATCCCCACGACCCGATCGAGATTTCCCCCCAGGGCCACCTTGGCCTGGGCCAGGATGTTCAGGGCGCATTGACGCGCCGCCATCTGCGCCTCGGGCACGAACAGATCCGCGCCGACCTTGCCGGCGAACATCAGCTTGCCGTTGTTCATCGGCACCTGGCCCGAAACGTAGAGCAGGCTTCCCGCGATGACGCAGGGTACGTAATTTGCGACCGGCGTTGCCGGCTCGGGCAGTTTTATACCCAGATCCTTGATTGCTCTCTCGACGTCACCGGCCATGGCCGTTCCTCCCTCGTCGGGGCGCCAGCCGATCGCGCCGCACGCGGTCGCAGGCGATTAACGCAACAATGCTGTCGCGAATATAACGAGTTGCGTGATTCGTGCCACCCGGTAATGATGAACGGCCTAAAAAAAGGCTGCCGGCGGATCGGGTCAGAAAAAAAATCGGAGGGTGGGCCCTTACCCTCCGAGTCTACAGGGAGCACCAATTCAAACGGGCCTGGGCCGATCCGTCCGGACTTTGTTGCCCCGCCCGGTTACGAGCAGCCGCTCGTCGCCCCGCATGTTACGCACTTCATACAGGTACCGTTACGTACCAGCGTAAAGTTGCCGCATTCGCCGCAGGCGTCGCCCACATAGCCCTTGGCCCGGGCTTCGCGCCTTCGGTCGAACCTTCCGTCCGTTGCTGTCATGACGGCCTGCTCGACGCCGACCGTTCCGACCTCCGACGTGGCTACCGCCGCGGCCGCGCCGCCGGCCGACGCCACCTGCGCCACCTTCCGGTTGCCGCCGCCGCGATACACAAGCAGGCGCTGCGAGCGCATGAAGCCGCTGCTGGCGACCTTCTGGATCGCGGCGATCGTCGGATCGTCCGTTTCCGGCAGGTCGCCCTCATCGGCGCCTTTGCCGAGCGCGTCCGGCAGCATGTCGGCGGGTTCCGCATGCGCGAGGTCGTTGCGCGCCAGATATGAAATCGCAAGCTCGCGGAAGATATAGTCGAGCACTGATGTCGACATCTTGATCGCATCGTTGCCTTCGACCATGCCGGACGGCTCGAAGCGCGTGAAGGTGAAGGCCTCGACGAACTCGTCCAGCGGCACCCCGTATTGCAGGCCGATCGAAATGGCGATGGCGAAATTGTTCATCAGCGACCGGAAGGCCGCGCCTTCCTTGTGCATGTCGACGAAGATCTCGCCAACCGTGCCGTCCTCGTATTCGCCGGTACGCAGATAGACCTTGTGTCCGCCGACGATCGCCTTCTGGGTATAACCCTTGCGGCGGCCGGGCAGGCGGCGGCGGTCGGCGCGGCGTTCGATAATCCGCTCGACGATCTTTTCGGCGACCATGGGGGCCGCTGCCGCCGGTGCTTCGGCGATATCTGCGGCGAGGTCCGCGGCCTTGGCATCGTCGTCGGACAGCAATGAAGCCGACAGCGGCTGGCTGAGCTTCGATCCGTCGCGATACAGTGCGTTGGCCTTCAGCCCCAGGCTCCAGGACAACATGTAGGCTTGCTTGCAGGCGTCGATGGTGGCGGCGTGCGGCATGTTGACGGTCTTGGATATAGCGCCGGAAATGAAAGGCTGCGCGGCCGCCATCATCCGGATGTGGCTGTCGACCGAAAGGAACCGTTTGCCCACCTTGCCGCACGGGTTGGCGCAGTCGAACACCGGCAGGTGTTCGTCGCGCAGATGCGGCGCGCCTTCCAGGGTCATCGAACCGCAACAATGCGTGTTGGCGGCCTCGATTTCTTCCCGGGTGAAGCCGAGCGATACCAGCATGTTGAATCCCACGGCATCGAGATCCGTATCGTGAAAGCCGAGGACTTCGGTGCAGAATCTCTCGCCCAGCGCCCATTTGTTGAAAGCGAAGGTGATGTCGAAGGCGTTGGCCAGCGACGATTCGAGGGCCGAGAACTGCGCCGCGGTAAAGCCTTTCTCGCCCAGCCGCTGGTAATTCACGCCCGGTGCGTCGCGCAGGGTTCCGTGTCCCACCGCAAATGTCACGATGTCGGCGATCTCGGAGTCCGAGTAGCCAAGGTTGCGCAGCGCCAGAGGCACGGTCCTGTTGATGATGCGGAAATAGCCCCCGCCCGCCAGTTTCTTGAACTTGACGAGTGCGAAATCGGGCTCGATGCCGGTGGTGTCGCAATCCATCACGAGGCCGATCGTCCCGGTGGGCGCGATGACCGTCGCCTGGGCGTTCCGGTAACCGTGCCGCTCGCCGCTTTCGAGCGCCCGCTGCCAGGCTGCCGCGGCGGCGTCCGCGAGGTTGTGCTGTGGGCAGTTCCGGGTGTCCAGCGCCACCGGCTTCACCGAAAGACCTTCGTAGCCGTCGGCCGCCCCTGTGGCCGCCGCGCGGTGGTTGCGGATGACCCGCAGCATGGCGTCCGCGTTCTCTGCATAGCCCGGGAAGGCGCCCAGTTCCTCGGCCATCTCCGCCGACGTCTCATAGGCAACGGCGGTCATCAGCGCGGTGATGGCACCGCACAGCGCGCGGCCCGCGTCGCTGTCGTAGCCGAGGCCGCTGGCCATCAGCAGCGCACCGACATTGGCATAGCCCAGCCCCAGCGTGCGATAGCGGTAGCTGCGCTCGGCGATCTCGCGCGACGGGAACTGCGCCATCAGCACGGCGACTTCCAGCGTGATCGTCCACAGCCGCACCGCATGCTCGAAGGCGGCGATATCGAAGGTGCCGTCCTTGCCCCGGAAGGTCATGAGGTTGAGCGAGGCGAGGTTGCACGCCGTATCGTCGAGGAACATGTACTCCGAACACGGGTTGGATGCGTTGATCCGGCCCGAAGCGGGGCAGGTGTGCCATTCGTTGATCGTGGTGTCGAACTGGATACCGGGATCGGCGCAGGCCCAGGCGGCGTTGGCGATATCGTCCCACAGTTCATGCGCCTTCACGGTCTTCGCAACCGCGCCGTCGGTGCGCTGGATCAGGTCCCAGTCGCCATCCGATTTTACGGCTTCGATGAACGCATTGGTCACGCGTACCGAATTGTTCGAGTTCTGGCCCGACACGGTCAGGTAGGCTTCCGAATCCCAGTCCGTGTCGAAGCTCGGAAATTCGATCTCGGTAAAGCCCTGGCGCGCGAATTCGATGACTCGCTGAATATAGGCCTCGGGCACCGCCGAACGCCGCGCCGCGATCACCGCCTGCTTCAACTCGGGATTGCGGCGCGCGTGGTACCGGTCCGCATCGTCCAGCCGCTTCGAGTCCTCGGTGTGGCAGGCGGCGACTACCTGGTTCAGATGCCGGCCGCACAGCTTCGAGCCGGCAACCAGCGCCGCAACCTTCTGTTCCTCGACGGTCTTCCAGTTGATGTACTCGACGATGTCCGGGTGGTCGATATCGACCGTGACCATCTTCGCGGCGCGCCGCGTGGTGCCGCCCGACTTGATGGCGCCGGCGGCGCGGTCGCCGATCTTCAGGAAGCTCATCAGGCCGGACGATTTGCCGCCACCCGACAGCGGCTCGTTCTCGCCGCGCAGGCGCGAGAAGTTGCTGCCGGTACCGGAGCCGTACTTGAACAGGCGGGCTTCGCGGACCCACAGATCCATGATTCCGCCTTCATTGACCAGGTCGTCGCCGACCGACTGGATGAAACAGGCGTGCGGCTGCGGCCGTTCGTAGGCCGAGGTCGACGGCGCGACGTCGCCTGTGCGGTGGTCGACGAAATAGTGCCCCTGGCCCGGCCCGTCGATGCCGTAGGCCCAGTGCAGGCCGGTGTTGAACCATTGCGGCGAATTGGGTGCGCCCATCTGGCTGGCCAGCATGCAGCGCATTTCGTCGTAATAGGCCCGCGCGTCGGCGTCCGCGTCGAAATAGCCGCCCTTCCAGCCCCAGTAGGTCCAGGTGCCGGCCAGCCGGTCGAACACGGCGCGGGCATCGGTTTCGTATGTGGTCCGCTCATACCCGGGCGACGCGGCCAGCGCCTCGTCGTCCGCCTGCTTGCGCCACAGCCATTGCGGCACGTCATCCTCGGGCACCGGTTTCAACTTCGCCGGGATTCCGGCCTTGCGGAAATATTTCTGCGCCAGCACGTCCGCGGCGACCTGGCTCCAGGAGGCCGGTACCTGCATGTTATCGAGCCGGAACACGAGCGATCCGTCGGGATTGCGAATTTCACTCACGGCCTCGCGGAATTCGATGTCCGCGTAGGGCGATTTTCCGTTCTTGGTGAACCGGCGCTTGATACGCATGCCGTCAAACTCTCTTTCCTGAATCACGAGCACGGACGCTCGCGACTGTCTGCTTCTGTCGGTGTGGAAAGGCCCTCTGGACCCGAACGAACCCCCGAATGCCTCGAATTTTCCCAATATTTAGGTTTGTTTGGAGAGACTAATACAAAATGTAGTGGTCGACAATATATATTGTGGTCACAAACTAGTTTTTCCCGAAATCTGGTAATTTTCTTGCGAAACAGGGCGGTGCGCCTTCTTGGCGCGCCGTGGCGCGGCGGTTGGTTCAGCCGCGACGGTCAGAGCGCTGAATCAGGAAAATGGCGCCCAGCACCAGGGCGATGCCGGCGAACCGCATCGCGCCGGGTCGCTCGCCAAGGATCGCTATGGCGCCGAGCGTCGCCACCACCGGCTCCAGATTCGACAGCAGCGCCGTGCGCACCGGGCCGAGCAGCGGCAGCGCAACGAAGAACAGGGTGACGCCGAGACCCGCCGCCGCGCCCGCAAAGACCAGGCCGCTCCACGCAAGGGCCGTCGCCGGCAGCGCGAACCCGGGGCCCGCCAGCACCACCGCCGCGGTCAGCGCAGCGGCGACCAGCGCGAAGCCGGCGGTGGCGGCGCGGCGGTCGGGCATGCCGCTCAAGCGGGCGACCAGCACGGTGATCAGCGCGAGGCCGAAGGCCGCGAGCAGGCCCAGCGCAACGCCGCGCGGGTCAGGCGCCGCACCGTTCACGCCGACCGCCAGCGCGACGCCCGCGAACGCTACCGCGAAGGCCAGCAGCCGCAGCGGCGACGCACGTTCCATGCCGAGCAGCGTGGTCATCAGCACGACCTGGGCCGGGAAGGTGTAAAGCAGCAGCACCGCAAGCGACACCGGGATGTACGCGATGGCGGCGATATAGGCCCAGGAATAGACCGCGAGCAATGCCCCGAGGCCCACCGTTGCCGGCAGCAGGCGCCGCGGCAGGGCCAGAGTCCGCAGCCGCCCGCCGCCTTCCGCAGGCAGGAGGCCGATCACGAACACCAGGGTGAACAGATGCCGCGCGACGGCCACGGTCTCGGGCGTGCTGCCGCCTTCATAGGCGAAGCGGGCGCCCGTCGGGAACAGCCCCAGCGCGGTCATGGCAACGACCATCAGCGCCGCCCCCGTACGCAGCCGCCGCCGGTGATCGTCCGCTTGCGCTCCGTCGCAGGGCATGGCGCAGCTCTCCCTTGGGACTGTGTGTCGACGGCCCCGAACCTGCCCGACAAAGACCGCCGCGACAAGCGCCAGCCGACACTGGACGGGCGGGGCGCGGGGTGGCATATTCGCGCCGCATCAGCCCGGCCGGAAAGCAGGAGTTTCAGGGTATGGCCAATTTGTGGACCCGCATGTTCACTGCCGCCTACGGCAAGTTGGTGGCGAGCGACAGTTTCGGAAACCGTTACTACCATGAGCGGCGCAGCCCGAAGGGCCGCCGCCGCCGCCGCTGGGTGGTCTACAGGGGCGAAGTGGAGGCCAGCCGGGTGCCGCCGGAATGGCACGCCTGGCTGCATTACACCCTGGACGAGCCGCCGCTCGGCGGCGGTGTGCCGCACGCCGACTGGCAGAAGCCGCACGCGCCGAACCCGACCGGCAGCGACGCCGCCTACCGCCCGCCCGGCCATCTGCTGGCCGGCGGCCGCCGCGACAAGGCGACCGGCGACTACGAGCCGTGGCAGCCGAACTGACGACACAGCCGCCGCGCCGCCGGCGGCTTCCGGCAGAGACCCGGCACACCCTTGTCGGCGCGGCGGTGATGGCCGTGCTGGCGCTGCTGTTTGTGCTGTCGGCGGGGCGCGACAGCGGTGCCATCGGCAGCTATACGGTGACCGCGCGGTTCCCCAGTGCCGAGGGCGTCTACGTCGATTCCGAGGTGCGGCTGGCCGGCGTGAAAGTCGGCCGGGTGACCGGCATGGCATATGATTCCGCAGGCCAGCGCACCGTCGTGACGCTGGAGATCGGCCCCGGGGTCGAATTGCCGCAGGACAGCATTGCCATCGTCACCAGCGAGGGCATGCTGGGCGGCCGCTTCATCCGCCTCGACCCGGGCGGCAGCGTGGACCTGCTGGCCGACGGCGACGCCATCGAATACACCCAGGGCTCGATCCAGTTCGAGGAACTGCTGGCCAGGATCATCCTTACGGTCGAGCAGAAGCGGCTGGCACGCCGCGCCGAGGAGGGTGCGGCATCCGGGGCGGACGCGCCCCGGGAACCGCAGGGGTCCGGGCCATGACCCGCAACATAATCGAGACCGTGCTCGGCGCGGTGGTGCTGCTCGTCGCCGGGCTGTTCCTCGCCTTCGCCTACAGCACCACCGACATCCGGCCGGTCACCGGCTACAGCGTGACGGCGCGGTTCAATGCGGTGGACGGACTGACGGTCGGCAGCGACGTGCGCGTCGGCGGCGTCAAGGTCGGCAGCGTCGTCGCGCAGAGCGTCGACATGACGGAGTTCCGGGCCGTCGTCCGCATGACCATCCGCCCCGAAATCAGGCTGCCCGACGACAGCATCGCCAGCGTCTCATCCGAAGGCCTGTTCGGCGGCAAGTATATCCGCATCGAGCCGGGCGCCAGCGCGAACACGCTGGCCGACAGCGGCGAGTTCGTCAACACGAAGGACATCATCTCGCTCGAGGAGATGCTCGGCAAGGTGATCTTCCTGGTCACCGACGAGCTGGAGAGCGGCAGGTGAGGGCGGCCCGCCACATCGCGGTCGCCGCCCCGGCAACGCCATATTCCTGATCTATGTCAGTGGCAATGCGGGACCAATTCGAGCGAATGAGGGCGAAACGCGCAGGGTGCGTGCGACGGCGGGCCGCGGCGGCAGGCGCCCTGCTGTTGCTGGTGCTGGCCGGGCCGGCGGCGGCGATCCCCGGCAAGGCGGTGCTGCTGCAGGGGCTCGACAAGGTGACCGCGCGCACCGTGACCTTCGAGGCGGCGGTCGGCCAGACCCTGCGCTTCGGCACGCTGGAGATCGTGGTCCGCGCCTGCGACCGCACGCCGCCGACCGAGCCGCCGGAATCGGCGGTGTTCCTCGAGATATACGAGACGCGGCCGGGCGAGCCCCGGACCGACCTGTTCCATGGCTGGATGTTTGCGTCGTCGCCGGCGCTGAACGCGCTGGAGCACCCCGTCTACGACGTCTGGCCGCTGGAATGCCTGTCCGACCTGCCGGCGACCGAGGGGCCGGACTTCCCGGTGCCGCGGCCCAAGCCGATCGCCCCGAACTGAGCGCCGTTCGCAAGGGTTTACCAGCCGTTAAGGCCCGCCGTGTTCTCATGACACCGTGATATCCGCCGCCCAACCAGGCCGGAGGAGGGCCTGTCGGTCATGAGTCATGCGAACCCGCGCCGCCGGGCGCTGTTGCTGTCGCTTCCCCTTGTGGGGCTGCTGACCCTGCCGGACCCTGCGGCCGCGGCTGCGGCCAACGAGTTCCGCGCCGCCGGCGGCGGCCTGGCCTGCATCACCGAGACGCCGCCGACCGAGGAGGGCCAGATGCCGCCCTATCGCGACTGCCTGCGCATCGGCCCGGTGCGCGTCGGCGAGACCCTGCGCGACGTTGCCATGCGTTTCGGCCGGGCCGGCAAGGAGGTGCGCCAGGGCCCGGTGACGCTGCGCGTGTGGCCGGTGCGCATGGACGTGCCGGCCGGAACCTCTCTGCCCTACTGGGTGATCGGCTTCGACGAGGACCGCCGCGTCGTCTCGATCCAGCTGACCGGCGACAAGCGGGTCGACGAGTTCGCGTTCTCGTCGCTGCGCCTCGGCGATCCGGAATCGCGGGTCCGCCGGATCCTCGGCGAGCCGGTCGAGCGGCAGGCGGTGCCCGCGATCGGCGCCGAGATGTGGAGCTGGCGCCCCTACCCGGTTACGCTGGAGATCAAGGACGGCCGCGTCTACTCGATGCGCGTCTCGCAGGCCATCGGCCAGTAACCCATCGGCACCCCGCAAACGGAAAACCGCCCCCGTGGTCACGGGGGCGGCCTTCGCGTTGTCGTCCCGGGGACGGGGAGCCGGCATCGGCCGCGCCCGTCCCCGGGGTTCCGTGAAGCGTCAGAGCGATCCCTTGAAGGCCGCGGCCGGCTTGAAGCCGACGGACTTGCTGGCCCTGATCTGGATCGTCTGGCCGGTCCGCGGGTTGCGGCCCTTGCGGGCCCCGCGGTGACGGACCTTGAACTTGCCGAAGCCCGGGATCTGAAGCTCTCCGGATTTCTTGCACTGCTTCATGATGGAGTCGAACATCTTGTTGACCGCATCACGGGCGCTCGTCTTGGTGCAACCGGTCGTCTTGGCGACCAATTCAACCATATCGTCCTTGCTGCTCATCTTTGTCCTCTTTCTCTGGTCAGACAATGAGTGTCGATTGGCATGGTCGCCCGCCGAACGGTTCCGCCCGCCTACCAATGCAGTCGCAATCACCGGCAAAGCAACCTCGAATACCTATCAAAGCCACCTAAAAATGAAGAAATCGTAAATCGCGGCGACGCTCCGGCCCCGCCGTGGGGCCGATTCAGGCGCCCCGCGCCATGCTGCGTGGTGCCGCATCGCGGTGTTGCGCATTGTGGGCCTCTCCCGCGTGCAGCCGGCGCCAGCGACCCAGGGTTGTTTCAGAGTGGCATTCGCCCGGCAGTTCCGCACCGCCATTCGTTGTCAGGCCTTGTTTTTGACACGATGCGATGGCAATCTGGGTTGTATTCGAATCCTGTCGCAACAGGCGGATCCGCTCCGCCCGCCCGCCCGACCGGCCCTGAGGACGGGCGGAGACTCCGGAAAGTCGCCCATGAAACTCACCGTCAACGGCGCGACACACGAAATTGACGTCGAGCCCGACATGCCGCTGCTTTGGGTGTTGCGTGACGAATTTGGACTGACCGGGACGAAATTCGGTTGCGGCGTTGCCATGTGCGGTGCGTGCACCGTGCATGTCGATGGCCGGCCGCGGCGGTCCTGCGTGCTCGCCGTGGCCGATGTGGACGGCGACGTCACCACCATCGAGGCTCTGGCGCGTCCCGGAACGCTGCATGCGGTGCAGCGGGCCTGGGTGGAGCACCAGGTGGCCCAGTGCGGCTATTGCCAGCCCGGACAGATCATGGCGGCGGCGGCGTTGCTGGACGGCAACACCGATCCGACCGATGCGGATATCGACTCGGCGATGTCCGGTATTCTGTGCCGTTGCGGCACTTATGCACGCATTCGCGCAGCCATCCACGATGCAGCCGGGAAGATGCGGGGGGCCTGAGCATGGGCAGGTTCGCAAGGATCGCCCGGCGCACCTTCCTTGTGGGCTCGGCGGCCATCGCCGGCGGCGTTGCCTTCGGCTATTACCAGTATCGGAAGAAACCGGCCAATCCGCTGTCGCCGGCCGCGGGCGAGGTCACGCTGAACCCTTATCTGCTGATCACGCAAGACGGCGTGACGGTCATCACGCCGCGCGCCGAAATGGGGCAGGGCATTCACACCACCCTGGCCGCGCTCGTCGCAGAAGAACTGGATGTCGCCTGGGACACCGTGCGCGCCGAGCACGGGCCGGCAAGCGCGACCTACTACAATATCGGCGTCGTCAGGGCCGGGCTGCCGTTTGCCGACTATCGCGAGTCGGGGACCCATGAATTCGTGGAAAACGTGATCGATGTGCCCGGCAAGTTCTTCGGCGTGCAGGTCACCGGCGCGTCGGCGTCGACCGTCGAGGCATTCGAGAAGATGCGAAAGGCCGGCGCCGCCGCCCGGCACGCGCTGGTCGAGGCCGCGGCCAGGCGCCTTGGCGAGCCGGCCGCCGCGCTGACGACCGCGGACGGGTTCGTCATCGCAGCCGACGGCACGAAGCTCAGCTATCGGGAGCTTGCCCGGGATGCCGCGGAAATCGAGCCGCTCCGCGACCCGCCGCTGAAGGATCCGGCGACATGGCGCTATCTCGGCACGTCGCTGCCCCGGCTCGATATGGAAGCCAAGATTGCCGGCAGCGCGCGGTTTGGCATCGACGTGCGTCTCGACGGCATGCTCTATGCCGCGGTGCGGGCCAATCCGCGCCTCGGCGGCGAAATGAAGTCCTTCGATGCCACCGCGGCCCGAGACATGCCCGGCGTGAGGAAGATCGTCGATCTGGGCGATGGGGTCGGCGTGATCGCGACCAACACCTGGCGCGCGTTCACGGCCGTCGACGCAGTCGAGATCGTCTGGGGCGATGCGCCCTATCCCCCGGATTCCGCCGGGATCTTCGATGAAATCGCCAAGGCCTTCGACTCCCGTCCGAACGCCACGCTGCGCGACGACGGAAATGTCGACAAGGCGATCGCCGGCGCCGCCGGGGTGATCGAGGCCGAATACCGCGTGCCGTATCTCGCGCATGCGACGATGGAGCCGATGAACGCGACGGCTCTCCTCAAGGACGGCAGGCTGCAGCTCTGGACCGGCAACCAGGCGCCGACGATCCTTCGCGGCCAGGCCGCGACGATCGCGGGACTGGATGAAGCTGACGTGCTCGTGCATACGCCCTACATGGGCGGCGGATTCGGCCGGCGCGGGGAATACGACTGCAGCAATCAGGCGGTAAAACTGGCGATGGCGGTGCCCGGAACCGCGGTGAAGCTGACCTGGACGCGCGAAGAGGACATGCGGCACGATTTCTATCGCCCGGCCGCGATCGCCCGCATGAAGGGCGTCGTGGGGGCGCAGGGGCCGGTCGCGCTGAAGGCCGACATCGCCGCGCAATCGGTCTCCCGGGCGCTGGCGCGGCGGGCGGTCGGCTTCGCCTTTCCGGGGCCCGACAGGCTGCTGGTCGAGGGCGCCTTCGACCAGCCCTACGGCATCCCGAACTACCAGGTCAACGGCCACATCGCCAGGCTGGCCGTTCCGGTCGGCGCCTGGCGGTCCGTCGGCAATTCCTACAATGCCTTTGCGCATGAGTGCTTCCTCGACGAGCTGGCGGCGGCCGGGGGGCTCGACCCCGTGCAAATGCGCCTCGATCTTATGGCCGGCGTGCACGAGCCGTCGCGCAAGGTGGTGGCGGCGGTCGCCGAGATGGCGAACTGGGCCGCGCCGCCGGCCGACGGCCGCGGCCGCGGCGTCGCCTTCACCTATTCGTTCGGCTCTCCGACCGCGCAGATCGTCGAGATCAGCCAGCAGGCCGGCGGCATCAGGATCGAGAAGGTCTGGTGCGCGATGGACGTGGGAACCGCGCTCGACCCGCGCAATATCGACGCCCAGATCGGGTCGGCCATCATCTTCGGCCTGAGCGCCGCGGTGTCCGGCGAGATCTCGTTCGTGGACGGCGCGGTGGCGCAGAGCAATTTCTACGATTATGACGTGCTCAGGATGTACCAGGCGCCCGACATCGAGACCCGGATCCTGGAGAACAGCGACGGGATCAGCGGCACCGGCGAGCCGGGGACGCCGCCGTCCATCCCCGCGCTCGCCAACGCGGTCTTCGACCTGACCGGCCGGCGCATCCGCGAACTTCCGCTGGGCAACGCGATCCGGTTCGTCTGAGGGACGGGGTCGCGCAACGGCCCGCAAGGCCGCCACCCGCGGCGATGATGCGGGCAACGGGGCGGGCCGCGACGGTCGCGACGGGCGCTGCACTCTCTTGCGTGCCGGGGCGCCGGCTGGTGTCCCGGATCGCCGCATGCGGGGGCCGCGGATTGCGCAGTTCCGGCGACGGTGTGCCGGGCGTGCGCGAAACGTGTGCCCCGTCCTCGATACGCCGGAACCCGGGTCTCGCGAAACGCGGCGTTGACTCAGGTCAATGCGGCCGTTTGCACATCGTGCCTTATGTGGAAAACCGATCTTCAATGCAGCAA
>Ga0224512_10002876_pt1 | contig 15450 bp, 12 predicted proteins | sample SF_May12_sed_USG_4_FD_169103 | JGI IMG/M metagenome (GOLD analysis project Ga0224512, IMG submission 169103) | Sediment microbial communities from San Francisco Bay, California, United States - SF_May12_sed_USGS_13 | ecosystem: Environmental > Aquatic > Marine > Sediment | place: USA...
GCTCTAAACATCTGTTCCATCTCGTTTCCGTTTAGAGCAACGCTTTGCGTTGCCGATCGGGCAAAGCCCGATATCTAATTCTTGATGAAGAATGTCGTCGTGCTCCGCACGACCCGGCAGTGCAAGCACTGCTCTAAACGTCTGTTCCATCTCGTTTTCGCGTAGAGCAACGCTTTGCGTTGCCGATCGGGCAAAGCCCGATAAAGTTGTAGCTCAAAGAGATCCTCGTCGTGCTCCGCACGACCCGGCAGTGCAAGCACGGCTCTAAACATCTGTTCCATCTCGTTTCCGTTTAGAGCAACGCTTTGCGTTGCCGATCGGGCAAAGCCCGATAAAGTTGTAGCTCAAAGAGATCCTCGTCGTGCTCTGCACGACGCGGCAGCGCAAGCATTGCTCTAAACGTCTGTTCCATCTCATTTCCGTGTAGAGCAACGCTTTGCGTTGTCGATCGGGCAAAGCCCGATATCTAATTCTTGATGAGGAATGTCGTCGTGCAACGCACGACGCGGCAGCGCAAGCACTGCTCTAAACGTTTTCTCCCAGTCCCCTCTCGTCGGGTCAAAATTGTCCATTGCCAATTATTCATTTCCCCCGTTGTCAATTTTTCAATTTCGCAATACCTTAGAACACCGTGTTATTTCCGCAGCATTTCATAGACGAGCTAAAGAACCGCGCCGATATCGTACGCATCATCGGCGACCACGTACAGCTCAAGAAAAAGGGCCAAAACCATATGGCCCGCTGCCCGTTTCATGAGGAAAAGACGCCTTCGTTTTCGGTCAACGCGAGTAAGGGTTTCTACAAGTGTTTTGGCTGCGGCAAGGGCGGAAACGTCTTTACTTTCCTTATGGAACTCGAGGGCCTCAACTTCCCCGATGCGGTCCGCGAAGTCGCCGAAAAAAGCGGTGTCTCGCTTCCCGAACCGGTTGATGACGAATCCTACGCACAATCGAAGAAGAAAAAGGAAAAAAGCGACCGTAAGAAAAAGAAGGTAATCGAGTTAAACAATTTGGCACTCCGGTTTTGGGAAAAGCATCTGCTCGACGACAACCCCCAATCAAGGGCGGCCCTCGAATATCTCGAAGAAAGAGCGCTGGACCCAAAGACGATCGAAGACTTTCGCATCGGATTCGCGCCGGATTCCTGGGATACGATGCTCAATCTGCTCAAAGAAAAGGGCTATGAGGAGAAACTCATCAGGGACAGCGGCCTGGTTACCGTAAACGAAGAAAAAGACAGCGTTTATGACCGTTTTCGCGGCCGCATCATTTTCCCGGTCCTCGATATAAATGGCGACCCGGTCGCATTCGGTGCGCGGACCCTCGGCACGGGCGAACCGAAATACCTCAATTCGCCCGAAACGCAGGCCTATATAAAGGGTGAACATCTCTACGGCCTTTTTCAAAACAAAGACGAGATCAGACGCCGTAAATACGCGATCCTCGTTGAAGGCTATATGGACCTTATCGCACTTTACCAGTTTGGGGTCAAAAACTGCGTCGCGAGCCTCGGTACGGCGCTTACAAACGGACAAGCAAAGTTGTTGGGAAGGTTTGCACGCAAGGTCGCTGTTAACTATGATGGGGATAGTGCGGGCATAAAGGCGGCTAAAAGGGCAATCGAGACTTTCCTGTTGCAGGATTTCGAAATAAAGGTTTTGGTTCTTCCGGACGGCAAAGATCCGGATGACTACATCAGATCGGAAGGTTTCGAAGCATACAAAGATCAACACAGAAAACACGCCTTACCCTATCTCCAATTCGTTCTGGAAAGTATCGTGCGGGAACGTAACATCTCGTTACCGAAGCAGAAAGCGGCGGCAATTGAGGACGTGATTCCCGTGCTTACGGCTGTTCGTAATACTGTCGAAAAACGCGAGACCTTAAAACAGGCGCTGCGTTATCTGCAGATCGACGACCGGGTGCTCGAGGATCATGTGTGGGCGGAAATCCACAAGCGTTCGATGCAGCAGTCGCGGCCAGAGTCCGATCAAAGGGATGAAAAACTAAGGAAGCTTGTACTCAGGCAAACCTCGGCAAAAATTACTGTCGCCGAACAAAAGCTTCTCGAACTTTTGATTCATGACGCGGAGCTCCGAAAGATCATTTTGCCGGAGCTCGAACCAACGGATTATGAACCGCTCGGTACTGCGGCGATATTCGAGGCGATTCTTGAATTGCAAAAGAACGGCGTTGAGGAAATCGGTCCATCGCTTTTGGAAATGACCGGAGACGATCAAACGGCTCATGATCTACTTCCGTCGCTGCTAATGACCGATACGCATCGCGAAGAAGACGAAGCAATCGACGAGGTGCTTTTCGAGGCCGAGAATTGCGCTGCGCGACTCCGGGCAATGGCGATTGAAAGGCGGATCCTGGAGATAAGCCAGGAATTGGCATTCGCCGAGCAGAACGAGGAAAAAGAGTCGGTTGACAGGCTTGTCGGGGAACAGATCGAGCTGGCGAAATTGAAACGCGAGATCGAAAACCGTTTGAGCGGTCCAAACGAGTGAAACCTTTTAGAATGCGGGAGCGTTTACGCGTATTTAATTAACAACGATTTAAGGTCAGTATTAATCAAAAAGATTTATCGAAAATATGGCAGAAGAACTGAATGAGAAAGAGAAACTGATGAAACGCCTTCTTCGGCTTGGAAAGAAGAAGCAATTTCTTAGTTTCGATGAATTAAATAGGGAAATTCCCGACGACATGATGTCACCGGACGACATTGAGGAAGTACTCGGCAGACTGGAAGCCGCCGGTATTTCTGTAGCCGACGCCGATGCGCACCTGCTCGCTCAGGCAGCACATGTTGCGATGAGCAATAAGGACGAGGACGGAGATTCCAACCTCGATCTGTCGGCCGGCAAACTTGATAAAACCAATGATCCTGTACGGCTTTATTTGCGAGAAATGGGCATCGTCCCGCTTTTGACGCGCGAAGGTGAGGTCTCGATCGCACAACGAATCGAGAGGGGGCAGCAGAGGGCGCAAAAAACGATAGCCCGTTCTCCGATCGCCGTCGCCGAATTGATCAAGATTGGCGAGGACCTTATCGAGGGCAACTCGAGTATTCGCGAAATCGTGAATTTTTCGGAGCAAGCTGAACTTACCGGCGAGGAAGACAAGGTTGACGAGTATCTGCGGTGGACCCTTGAGGGCATCGACAATATCGGCAAGCTACTTTTTAACGCGCTCAAGGTCAACAAGCTGTATGCCGCCGAGATCAAGAAAAAAACGAAAAAGCCGACCAAAAAACAGCTCCGCCTCAAGTATAAGCTCGCCCGGCAGCGGGTCGAGATCGCCCAGGAAATAAAGCGTCTGCAACTTACCGAGTACGCGCAGCAAAGGCTTGTCGGCGCGATCAGCAAGGTGAACAGCGAGATTCGAAGGGCTGAGAGGGTGATACGGAAGGCCGATGAAGCCCTTGCCAAGAGGACCACGCCAAAGCAGAAGCGCGAACTGAACGCGAAAAAGCGCGCGGAAAAAGCCAAGATAGCGGCGATTGAGGTCGATCATCACATACCGGCGATTCGTGTAAAGCGCTCGCTCCAGACGATTTTGACCAGCGAACAGCTTGCCGGAATCGCAAAACGTGAGCTCGTCGAGGCCAACCTTCGACTCGTGGTCTCGATCGCGAAAAAGTATACGAACCGCGGTCTGCAGTTTCTGGATTTGATCCAGGAAGGCAACATCGGTTTGATGAAGGCCGTCGACAAATTCGAGTGGAGACGCGGATACAAATTTTCGACGTACGCGACCTGGTGGATCCGCCAAGCGATTACCCGTGCGATCGCAGACCAGGCACGAACGATCCGTATCCCGGTCCATATGATCGAAACGATCAACAAGCTGATCAGGACATCGAGAGCGCTCGTTCAGGAGTATGGCCGCGAACCAACCAGCGAAGAGATTGCAAAGAAGATGGACATTCCGGTCTCCAAAGTCCGGAAGGTCTTGAAGATCGCTCAGGAGCCGATTTCGCTGGAAACCCCGATCGGTGAGGAGGAAGACTCGCATCTCGGTGATTTCATTGAAGATAAGTCAATTCTAAACCCGGCCGAATCGGTCACTTTTTCCAACCTTCGGGAGATTACGGACGAGGTCTTGGCGACACTCACTCCGCGTGAGGAAAAAGTCATCAAGATGCGTTTCGGACTCGGAAACACGGGCTCCGAACATACGCTCGAAGAAGTGGGCCAACACTTTACGGTAACCCGCGAACGCATCAGGCAGATCGAGGCGAAGGCGCTCAGAAAGCTCCGACACCCGTCTCGTTCGCGAAGGCTGAAGGCTTTCCTCGAAGGCAAGCAGCAATGATCGGCCGAGTGGCAGTAACGGACCGTGATATTAGGTTGCCGCAAGCCGCGGCGGCCAGACTTTCAGATACCGCCTGTCGATTATGTCGGCAGGCGAATTACATTGGGTAAGGAAACCATATTTAGTTGAGCAAAAAAAGGCTCGTACAAAAACTGCAGGACAAACTTGCTTCGGAAGAGGGTTACAGCGTCAATCCGCATGGCGCAGAGTTGCGTGTGGCGCTTTGTTACCCGAACATCCACTCGATCGGGATGGCGAATCTGGGAATGCACACGATGTACGAGCTGTTCAACAATATCCCGGAAGTGTCGTGCGAAAGGGTTTTTCTGCCCGACCGCGGCGATCTCAAAGAATACGAACAAAGCGGCACCCCTCTGCTTTCACTTGAAACCCAGACCCCCGTCCGTGATTTTGATGTCGTCGCCTTTTCGATTTCCTTTGAAACCGATTATCTGAACATGGCGAAAATGCTCCGCTTGTCCGGAATCCCGGTCTGGTCGGCTGAGCGAAATCACTTTCACCCGCTTGTGATTATGGGCGGTGCGGCGTCATTCCTAAACCCGGAACCGATTGCAGAGTTTACGGACATTATCGCCGTCGGTGAAGGTGAGATTCTCGTCGACCAGCTTGTCGATGCGATACTTGAAAACGGGGGAAAAGACGAGATCCTGGATGCTCTTGCGTCGATCGGACGCGGATTCTATATTCCGTCGCTCTATACGGTTGTCTATAATGACGATGAAACGGTTGCCGACTATAAGCCCGTAAAACCGGGAGTACCGAAACATGTAGGGCGGGCACTGGCATCGGTCAACCCAAAAGAAGGAACACTGCGACGGGCGCTGAAAAGGGGAGAAACCGAGCTCGCTGAGTTTCTTGTGAACCAGGACGTCTTTTGTCCTTCCACTTCGGTTTGGTCACCCGAAGCCGAAATGGGCGAACGGCTGCTCGTCGAGATATCAAGAGGATGCTCGCAGGGCTGCCGGTTTTGCTGGGCTGGATACAACTATTACCCGCCGCGCGTGGTACCTGCAAAAGACATCCTCGCAAAAGCCAGGGAATGGCGAGGCAAGACTGATCGAATCGGTCTTGTTTCGACGGCGGTCTGCGATCACCCTGAAATATCCACGATTCTTCGTGAACTCCGGGCAATGGACTACCGGATCTCGGTATCGTCGCTGCGTCTTGACCAGATCTCCGACGAGCTTCTCGACGCCCTTGTAGAATCGAATGACCAGCAGATCGCGGTCGCACCTGAAACGGGCTCTGACCGGCTTCGACGCGTGATCAACAAGAACCTCACCAATGACGAGATCGTCGACATCTGCGGCGCGGTTTTTGACCGCGGTATGCTCACAATCAAGCTTTACCTGATGGTCGGACTTCCGACCGAGACCCAGGAAGATCTCGAAGAAATGCTCGTCCTGGTGGAGAGAATTAAGAATCGCATGCTGGAGGCCGGGAAGGAATTCGGCCGTGCCGGAAAGATCATACCGTCACTCAACGGATTCGTTCCAAAACCGAATACGCCTCTGCAATGGGATCCTATCTGCAGCGAGCGGGAACTAAAAAAGAAAATAAAGTGGTCTTGCAAGAATCTCTCGAAGATACCGAATGTCGAAGTCAGGTTTATGTCCGCGAGGATCGCCCACGAACAGGCGCTTTTTTCGTCGGGCGACAGAAGGATCGCGCGAGTGATCGAATCGGCTGCGAACACGGGCGGCAATATTAAACAGGCGCTGCGCGACACGGGCCTCGACCCTCAATTCCACACCAGCCGCCAGCGACGGTTTGACGAGTATCTACCGTGGTCGATCGTTGATTCGGGCCTCGCTTTCGATTTTTTGCGCAGCGAACACGAAAAGGCCCATCAGAGTGAATCCAGCAAGCCTTGTCCGGCAGTTGAAAAATGCACGATTTGCGGCGTTTGTCCGTCGACCTGGTTGGCTGACGCTCCGGAAAGCCTTATTCAGATTCAGCCCGCAAGCGTCCGCGAGGGATTGATTTAAAGTCAAAAACAAAAAACAGGCGGATCTTCAATGACCGGCCTGTCAGGTTCAAATTTTATGCGAGCTGCTATTGCGCCAGGAACCCTCCCGGGGTGGCCGTATGATCAAAGACATAGTCGTATTCGTAAACTCCAAAGGGCAAGATCGGCACTTTCTTTGCGTAATAGACGCGGGCAGTAACGATGTTCTTATTTTGCTTAACGTCGATCAACACATCGTAGGGTATTTCATTAACGCGTGCGGCGGTCTGAAGTTTTTCCCTGACGACCTCGGTCGGGGTCCCGTAGCTCGAAGGAAGCGAAACACCCTGGACGATCGCTGTTTCCATTTCTTGTTTAAAATTCGCTCCCTGGTAGGCCGTGGGGATAAAATTGTAGCCGGCATTTGCTATCAGAATTAACACGACCGCTATCAAGAGCAGTTTTACCGCTGCCCCGCCGCGTTCGGCGATCCTTTTTTGATTTTGCAGATTGTTCATATGACTTTACTCCTTTGTCATATCGGGGGAAGCACGCGCGAGTAGCACGCTGTGTAAAGACTCGCGGACAACGTTCTCGGGCACTTCGTTTCCGCTTACTATTCGCGGACTCCCGATTCGTTCCAAGAGGACCCATTGGACCGTTTCGCCGTTGGATTTCTTGTCGAACACCAACGCATCAAAAACCGTGTCAATGTCGATATTGCTCGCATCGGGCAGACCTCCGACGCGCGAAACAACATCGTTCAACAAGTTTATACTATTATTGTCACAATATTCAAGCCTTTTTGCGATTTCCGATGCCGCCAAAAGCCCGTAGGCAACCGCTTCGCCGTGACGAAAATAGGTGTACCCGGTGACTTTTTCGAGAGCATGAGCGACGGTATGGCCAAAATTCAGAATTTTTCTGGATCCCGAATCGCTTCGGAGCGGTTCTTCATATTGATCGCCTCGCACGACTCTGGCTTTTTGTTCGATTTGCGAAGTAATTAACTCGATCAGGTCGCTTTCAAACGAGTCCAGTGAGAAGTAACCGGCAAATTCTGCGGGAGGGTATTTGTCCAGGAATCGGGCTGTCAATCCAAGCAGTTCGCTGCCACCGATCGCAGCAAGCTTTATGAGTTCATAAAAGCCGGCGCGAATCTCCCGTAAATCCAAAGTCTTTAAATACCCAACATCTGCAAAAACCGCCCTCGGATGATGAAACGCCCCGATCATATTCTTTCCGAAGTCCGTGTTTATGGCGGTCTTCCCGCCCACCGAGGAGTCAACCATTGCAAGAAGCGTTGTCGGTATTTGCACGATCGGGATCCCGCGCATATAAATCGCCGAGGCAAATCCTGCGATGTCGCCCGTGACCCCTCCCCCGAAAGCGACTACGGCATCGTTCCGGGTTAAACCCGCTTGCGAAAAAAACTCAATGGAATTCTCGAGGCATTGGAGTGACTTATGCTCTTCACCGTCCGGAATCTGCCAAACGTGACATTCGAATCCAGCGGTTGAAAGGGTACGCACGAGAGAGTCGCCATGCAACCCGAAGACCCTTCTGTTCGAGAAAACGATGAGCTTTCGCGGCTCGAATCCGGCGAGGGCCTTGAGTTCCTCCCCGAGGCCGGCTTCCAGCCCTCTTCCTACGATTACAGGGTACTCCTGCTGTCCGGTTTTTACGATGATTCTATTCATCCTTCAAAAAGACAGAGCCGCGAGAAATCTCACGGCTCTTGGGTTCAGATGATTTAGGGCAGGTGAAGCAACGTGGGAGTGTGCCGCACCTGCCAATCTGTGGTAACTGTCCTCACCCCAGCTACCACTCGAATCAGAGAATGAACTCTGATTCGGTGTCAAACACTATATCCATACTTCTCAATTTAAGCAAGCTTTTTACTATTCGATATCAAACTGTTGCTCCCGAAAAGCCGTAAACGAATATCACGCCAGCACGTCTGCTATCACTCCCGCCAACCAAGCTGCTTTTTCTTCGATATCAGCCTGATCTGAACCCTCAATCATCACGCGGGCGAGATTCTCAGTCCCCGAATACCTCAGAAGAAGCCTTCCGTTCGATCCAAGCTGCGACTCTATCAGGTCCTTTCCGCGCCGGACCGCGGCTATCTCTTCTAACGGGGGTTTGCTTGAGACCCTCACATTCACGAGCGTCTGCGGCAGTCTCGAGAAGCCGCTGCGGAGTTCGGAGAAAGGCCGCCCGGTTTCGATAATAGCCTGCAAAAGAAAAAGAGCGGTCTGCATACCGTCGCCTACCAATGAGCGTTCGGGAAAAATAATATGACCCGATTGTTCGCCACCGATCGTTGCACCGGACTTCAATAACTCAGCGAGTACGTATTTATCGCCCACGGCCGTTCGCACAAGCTTGATTGATCTTTCCCGGAGGGCGATTTCAAGACCGATATTGCTCATCACCGTCGAGACAACGACATTATCCTTAAGTTTTTTCTTGTCACGGAGAAAATTCGCCATGATCCAGAGTACCGCGTCACCATCGACGATCACGCCCTTTTCGTCAACAAAAAGTGAACGGTCGGCATCACCGTCAAACGCAACGCCAAAATCGGCCCCCGAATCCGACATCGCACGCTGCAGCTTTTCGAGATGCAGCGAACCGCAGTCGCGGTTGATGTTTTGTCCGTCGGGTTCGCTGAATATCGATTTCACCTCCGCGCCAAGCAACTCAAACAACGACGGTGCGAGATGAGAGGCGGCACCGTTCGCGCAATCCGCGATGATTCGCATCCCGCTCAAGTTCAGACCGCCGAAATCCTCCAAAAAATGGTTCAAGTAAAATTGCTGAAGCTCTTCCGATCTCGCGGAATCGACGACGCCGGGCTCGAACCCATCCTTTTCGTGTGCATCGACAGCGGACTCGATCACAATCTCGACTTCTCTTCCGAGCTTTCTTCCCGACGGGGAGAACAATTTGATGCCGTTATCTTCGAATGAATTGTGCGATGCGCTAATAACGACGCCGGCATCGAAATCCAGCGAGCCGGTAAGAAATGCGATTCCAGGTGTTGTGAGAATGCCCGCCGACTCGCACCATCCCCCGGCTGCCATAACACCCGATCCAAAGGCATTCTCTATTCGCGGGCCCGATTCACGGGTGTCTCTTCCGGAGATGAATCTCGCCTGTTTGCCTTTTTCGCGTCCAATATGGTTTGCGAGTGTTTTTCCGATAATCCAGACTGTTTCCGAATCGAGAGGATACTTGTCCGCACTTCCGCGGATTCCGTCTGTCCCAAATAATTGACTCATAACTTTTTAGGGAGAATATTCTCCTCGTCGGCGCCGCAATGCCGAAGAATCGGACGGCGGGAGAACCACAGACTCTTATATAGCAAGAATGCCCTTGACGCCAGACGGAAAATAGCCATAATTAATAATTGTAGGTTGTATAACGGTTTGGAATACGGTTTTACAACCTTTTCAAGACCGAAAGAATCCTTATCAGTAGTGCTTTCCCCGCCTCCGGCGGTCTGGATGCCGGATAGAAACCTCTTAGAAGTCAAATCGCTGTAATTATGAAGAACCGAACAATTGCTGTCATTTCCATAATGCTCTGTGTGTCTTTTTCCGCTCTCGCGCAGACTTCGGAAGAGCTCAAGGAAAAAAAGCCGCCGCGGTTGATAGTCACCGATCCCCTTGGGTCGGCGCCCGATCCGTCGCCAACGCCACGAAAAGTAGTAATAATTACCAGCGCCCCTGAGCCCGGCGAAGAAAGCACCGGAACGCCCTCTCAACCTTCTGCGGTCAGTCTTGCGGACCTGCGTACGCGTTCGCTGCGCTTTGCGGCTCTGCAAAAAAGGATTGCCGAGGCAAAACGCCAAATGCGGGTCAAACCGCTTCGAATCTCCATGAGCGACGAATCGCAAACGACCGAAATCGTACGCATCGCTTTTTTTGACTGGGATACCGAGGATGTTGACTACGCCGTGATTTCAAAAGTTGCATTTTTGGATAACCTCAGCGAGGTGATGACCCGTAGTGAAGGTGGTAAATGGTTGCGCATAAAGACTATAAGAGGTAATGGAGTGAATACGCCGGTGATAATTACCGACAGCCGGAACCGCACTCATCTCCCGCTCATCGTCCAGTACCCGATCGAAAAGTACGGCCGGTTTATCGAAATGGCCTACTATGTTTCGACGCACCCGGGTATGGTTACTCCCGAAACGGTCAGCGCCGGACGCCTGTACGTGCGGAACGTGCTCAACACGGCCCGCGCGCAGCTCAGGGAAAAAGGAATATTTATTCAGCCGAAAGTTGCGGATATCGCCGAACGATTGGCGCTTGTGGAGCATGTCGACCACCTGCGGTTTCGTACTGAATATCACCCACGAATTTATAATGACGTGTATATGCTCTACGCCTTAAACCGCGGGCAAACCTACCGATACTCGGTAAGCAGTGCCGGTGCGGGCGGGATGGTCCAGATGATTCCTGCGACATACCGCATGATCCGGAGCAGATACTACTCGGTCGGTCTGATACCCGATTTTGTTGTAGGCATGCGGGACCATGTAAATGCCGCGACCGCGATGCTTCTTTATATGCAGATGACGTGGAACGATCTTGTCTCGAATTCGACCGTCTACGGGGCAATGGAATCGGGAATTGCCACTCAGGAACAGCTGATGGCCGCCGGTTATAACTCGAATCCTTCGCGACTCGCAAAATACATACGGCGGGGCGGGGCGAACTGGACAAACCATATTCCGAGGGAAACGCGTGTTTACCTTGAGATTTATTCTTCGGTCGAAAGACATGTGCCTCTCGCGCCGCGCGGCAATTAAGATCTTTTCAATTTTGAGATCGGAAGGGGTGCTACTTCAGGCACCTTTTTTCGTTTTCGCCAGATAGTCGCGCAAGTCTGCAAGAGTGAGATCAACCAGGTTTCGTTCGTCAAAAAAAGGATCCGCAGTAGTTTCACCGGTGATGTCCGGAAAAAGCTCGAATTGTCGCTCGTCGACTTCCGTTTGATAATCAATCTTTAAGACCGTCAAACCCCAGAGCGGTCCCAAAAACACGTCATAGGTGAGGATGTGCCCGTTTTCGCTGCCCGAGTATCGGTTTTTGCGTGTTTCGCGTCCCCGAAGGTGGCGAAAAGCCTCGTATTCGGACTGGTTCAAGTCGATGCGGGAGAAAATAATACCGAGTCTCGATTTCTCGATCGAATAAGAACGTTGATTATCTTCCGGATTCCTCACCTTTCTAAACCGCAGATCGGAACCAGCGATATAGTTGTCAAATATCTGTAAATGCGGGTCGGACGGCGACAATCCCTCCGGAAGCCCGCGGACTATGAAGCGGCGCCGGAACACGTTTTTGGGTCTAATGATCGTATCTTGTATTTTCGACATCTATCCCTATACTTCTTATAGTTTTTATACAGCAATCTAACGGAGTCATTATGCGATTTCAACTCTATTTTGTCTTTGTTTTCTCGATATTTGCCCTATCGGTTTGCAGCGGATCGAGGGATTCGAACGAGGCTTCAAACAGGGGGCCGAATGTAAACGCAAACCCGGCCCCGAGCGCGTCACCTTCCCGATCGGGGATTCTGGATGCCGATATTCAGACGCCGACTCCCGCCCCGACCGTCGAAGCCGTGACGCTAAAACCTTTGATCGCATCATTTTGCAAGGCCCGTCGCGAAAAGGATGAGGCCGCGCTGCGAAAGCTCTATTCAGCCGCGACCCTCCGGAATCTGATGAGCGAAGCCCGCGCTGAAGGCAAGAAGAGTATCACCGAGTATCTGGAGATCGAGCCGGTCGGGGACCGTTGTTCGGTCGTCAATGAGCGAATTGTCGGCGAAACGGGAGAAGCGACGGTCATTACGGAAACATATCCAAACGGCGTTCGCTGGACTTTTGTAAAGGAAGACGGGAACTGGAAGCTTACCGATCAAAGCAGCGATTTCGAAAGAGTCAAGAAGAGCGCAAGTTAGTGGAAGGAGTCAGAAGTCAGGAGCCAGCATAATTCAATCCCCGAACTGAGAACTGTTCTCAATTCTAAACTCTAACCAAACTCAAGACACCGTACACCAGGCTCCGACCTCCTGAATCCTGACTCCTGACTCCTGAATCCTGAATCAGGCATTCGCTTTAAACGCCGGAAGCCCGACCCTCGCCTTCGGTTCTTTTTTCAAACCGAGTGCCCAATCTGCCTGCATCAGCGTGTGAATGTCCCGGGTTCCCTCATAGATCACCGCAGCCTTGCAGTTTCGAAGGTAACGTTCGACGGGATAATCATTTGTGTAGCCGTTTGCGCCATGGATTTCAATCGCCATCGAAGCCGCCGTTTCGCTCCGTGTCGTCGCCTGCCATTTGGCAAGGCTGGCGGCCTTTGCCGAGGAACGGCCCTCGTTCTTCTGAAAACCGGCCTTTAACCAAAGAAGACGACACATCTCGTAATCCGCCTGCATCTCAGCAATCTTTTGTTTCACCAATTGGAAATTCGCGATCGTCTGTCCCTGCACTTCCCTTGTGTTGGCATATGAAACCGAGGCGTCACGGCATGCACGAATTACACCCGTGGCACCCGAGGCAACGGTATACCTTCCGTTTTCCAGCGAGAACATCGCTATCTTGAAACCCTCGCCTTCCATTCCAAGCATGTTTTCCTGCGGTACACGAACATCTTGAAGCGTGAAGTAACCAGTATCGCCGGCACGGATACCCATTTTTCCGTGAAGCGTACCCGATGAAAAACCTTCGAAATCGCGTTCGACGATAAAACAGCTCATACCGGAATGGTCTCGATTTTTTCTCTTTTCTTCATCGGTCCAACAAAAGAAAAGAAAATTATCAGCGGTATTTCCAAGTGATATCCACATCTTTTCGCCGTTTAAGATCCAGTCATCCCCGTCCCGGCGGGCCGTCGATTTCATGCCGATAACATCAGAACCCGCGTTTGGTTCCGTCAAACCAAAAGTCGAAAGTTTCTCGCCTTTCGCCTGGGGAACTAGATATTTTTGCTTCTGTTCTTCGGTGCCCCAGGTCAAAAGCGACAGCGAATTCAGTCCGACGTGGACGCTCATCACGACCCGCAAAAAGGTGTCGCACGCTTCCAGTTCCTCACAAACCAGGCCCAGAGACACATAGTCGAATCCAGCGCCGCCGTATTCCTCGGGGATACACACCCCAAGCAGTCCGAGCTCGGCCATTTTTGTAAAAACGGATTTTTCAAAATGTTGTTTCTCGTCCCACTCTTTGATGTGTGGGGCGACTTCGCCCTGGACAAATTCTCTAACTGTATTCTCCAGTGCCGTCTGTTCTTCGGTCAGATCAAAATTAATCACTTTTTCTTTAATCCTCTCACCAATTTATATGTGTTAAATTACTAATACGAGTAAACGAAAATTCTATCATTTTGTATTTCTGAGTGCGATTCGGCAACAAGAAATAAGGCCGGTTTGATCCCCGCGGACTGTGATGATTTCCATTGAAGAGGCTCTGAAAATTGTTGAAGATCAGACTTTTTGCCTGCCGGTTGAGGGCGTAGGTTTGGAAGGGTGCGTCGGGCGTGTTCTTGCAGAAGATGTTTATTCTGATATGGATCTGCCGCCTTTCGATCGTTCGCAGATGGACGGATTTGCCGTGCGATCGTTGGACGTCGGCATGTCACCGGCGCGGCTTCGTATAATCGGGGAATCGGCCGCCGGCAAAGGCTGGGACGGTCATTGCGGTAAAGACGAAGCGGTCAGGATTATGACCGGCGCCCGCGTACCGGCCGGAGCGGATGCGGTTCAAAAGGTCGAACTGACCGAGGAAAAGGAAGGGCACGTAACTGTTCTAAAGCCGGTTGCAGCGGGTACGAACATCGTCGCCAAAGCGAGCGAGATCACCAGTGGGGAAACTGTTATTCAACGCGGCGAGACGATTACCGCCAATATGATTGCAACTTTGGCCTCTTTTGGGTACGAACGCGTTCGCACCTGCCAGTCTCCAAGGGTCTCGATCCTTGCGACCGGAAGTGAGATCGTCGATGTCGGGAAAACCCCGGGCAAGGACCAGATTAGGAATTCGAATTCGTGGTCGCTTGCGGCCTTTGCACGCGAGGCCGGGGCAAACGTTCGTCTGTTGGAGATCGCCAAAGACGACCTCGACGGCCTGACCGGGATCGTTGACGATGCGCTGAAAGACTGCGATTGCCTGATCATATCGGGCGGTGTCTCGGTGGGTGATTATGATTTCACAAAACCGGCTTTAAGGAACGCCGGTGCCGAAATCTTCTTCGAGCGGGTGGCGCTTAAACCGGGCAAGCCGACCGTTTTTGCCAAAAGAGACAACACGCTGATTTTTGGCCTCCCGGGCAATCCGGTCTCGATTGCCGTCGCGTTTTATCTGTTTGTGAGAACAGCGCTGCTAAAGATGCAGGGGGCTTCACTGTGCCGTTTGCCGGAATCCAACGCGGTCGCGAGTCACGATATAAAAGGCGCCAAAGGAAGGGATTCGGTTCTTCCGGTTACGCTTTCGACCGACGGAAACGGCGTCCGAATCGTGGAAACCCTCAGATTCTCGGGATCATCTAATTTTATTAGATTCGCACAGGCGAACGCGCTGGTACTGGTCGAACGCGACAGCGTGTTAAGGAAAGGAGATATTGCGCGGACGTTTCCGCTTAGGTGATATAGTAGCAAGGGTTAGCTTCAGGAAGCATTCACGATGGTCAAACTTTCGCATTTCGACGAAGAGGGCAAGATTCGAATGGTCGATATCGGTGGAAAAGAACCGACTCGCCGCAGTGCGGTAGCCACCGCCCGCGTAAATCTCTCGAAATCCACTGTCGCGGCCGTCAAAAGCGGGGCGAATCCCAAAGGCGACCCGCTTGAAATTGCGAGAATTGCGGGAATCATGGGTGCCAAGAAGACCTCCGAACTCATTCCTCTCTGTCATCAGATCGCGCTTTCCGGTGTCGATGTTACCGCCGAACTCGACGAAAAAGGGGTGAGCCTTACGGCGACCGCCCGGACAGAGGCCCCGACGGGGGTTGAGATGGAGGCTTTGACTGCCGTATCCATAGCCGCATTAACGATTTATGATATGTGCAAGGCGATCCAGAAGAATATCGAGATCTCGGGCGTGAGGCTTGAATCAAAAACTGGAGGGAAATCGAACTACCAGAGGAG